>Ga0189290_100210_pt1 | contig 28015 bp, 29 predicted proteins | sample UW140minimetaG_FD_130318 | JGI IMG/M metagenome (GOLD analysis project Ga0189290, IMG submission 130318) | Marine microbial communities from the Costa Rica Dome - UW140 mini metaG | ecosystem: Environmental > Aquatic > Marine > Oceanic > Photic zone | place: Costa Rica: the Eastern Pacific...
GGGATCACCTTGGGAAAACGGATATTGCGAAAGCTTCAATGCACGGCTTCGGGACGAGCTGCTTAACGGCGAGGTTTTCTACTCGCTCAGGGAGGCGCAAATCCTAATCGAAGAATGGAGGAAACACTACAACACGAAACGACCACACAGTGCCTTGGGTTACCGCCCACCGGCCCCGGAAACCAACATACAGATGGAACCCAGGCCAATCATGCACTAGCATTCAAACTGGACCACTTAGGTGAGGCTGATCAGCCATTGGCCTATGACTACGTCGGCTTTGGCAGTTTTGAATTGGCGTTGTACGACAACCGTCTAAAATGGCGCGGCTTCGACTACGGCTTCTTTGACAAGATCGTCTCGCAAGTTGAACCGAACGTCTCCAAAGTTGCTGACGACGTCTATTTTCTGTCTTGGAATACGCCCGGAGGAACCGACAACGTTGTCGTAAATTTCGATCAGGATACTGTCCATGCACACCTCTGGTCAGGTCCAAGTTCCGTAGACGACTACTCAGATTTCGACCAGATCCACGGGCAGATCCTTTGCGAACCCTCAAAGGAATGCCCATTCCCCGAAGGCGCGCCGACGGGGTCTTTTGGAATGGCCTACCATTTCATTGCAAATAGCTGGAAATATGATCTGCCGTCGTTAACCGAATTCCAGCCACCGCTGGTCCAAAGTCATACAGACGGTTTGGCGGAGCTGACTGGTAAACCGCTTCAATATAAAGGGGATTCTGGTGCGGTCACGCTGCAAATCAACGATCAGGAGACACTGGTATCAATCGATCGCGCCGCGGCAGAAAGCTTCCATACCCATGTGACAAAAATTGCTGACGGCATCTACTTTATTTCTTGGCTTGATGAGCCAATCTCTGGCGATCACATCGTTTTCAACAAGAATGCAATGCAAGTCTTCGACCATGTGACTTCGGAAGCAGTGCGTGGTGAGCAAATTTTGGCAGCAACCTGTTTTGGCCCAGCCGAGGATTGCTCATGACAAAGGGGCCATCTCATAAGCTAGATAAAGAGCGCCACCTTCCGTATTCGTTGATGCTCTTGTTTGAGCATTCTGCACAATGACTCGGTTCAAAAAGACGATGACTTCGGAGTTCGGTACGATGCCGGAAAATTGGCGACTAAAAATTTGCCAGGACGACCTAGCCAGAGTTCATCTCCGCCGAACTCACCTAGAAATTCCAGCCAAAACGGAAGTGAGTGGCGGTGCAGTCAGACGAATTTGAACCAGTCTCAGTTTGCCGCTGATTGTGTGAACTTTTCCGGAACAAAGCTGACGCTACTCGGCGAGAGCGGCGGAACGGTAAGTATGAATTCTCCGCTCGATTGTTGAGCCAGCGGCCGGCTTCCTGCCGTGTGTCGGCGCCGACTTCTTTCGTTGCAGCACCGAAAAAGCTCAGGTTGTCTGTCACGGTCTCATCGGCTTTTCCAAGCTTGCGCGTTGCTTTCTTAATGAATTTCAACTCGGCCTTCTTGTCTCGGGTCTTAATGACGAAGCTTTCAAGCACCTCACTTTCATGATCTACCGCACGCCAAAAATAGTGACGCTTGCCATTCACCTTCACAAAGACTCATCCAAGTGCCACTTCTATTTCGAGAATGAACGCAGCCGCTGAACCCGTTTTCTTCGGATCTCAGAAGTAAACATCGGTTCGAACTTGTTTCACCTAAACCGGACGGTTTCATGGCTCACGTCGATGCCGCGCTCATTTAGAAGATCTTCGGCAGTCCGCAATGAAAGTGGAAACCAAATGCAAAGCATCTCGGCTAGGCGATTCATCTCAGGACTGGTTTTGCAGTACTTGAATGAGACAGGTTTGGTCATTGCGGGAAGCTATGCGACTGCCCTGCCCGCTCAAGCAAAGTTCTTCTGACAGGAACCTTCTCATCATTGACCCTCATGCAATTTGAAAATCCATGCCCTGCATTTTCCAAAAGTGCAAAAGGTCGATAAAAATCCAGTTCTCGTGCAATTTGTCACCCCGCCTACGATAAACGTCGATGACGCGAAATTCTCCTATCTTTCCAGTCGGCTCCATCCCCATAAACGGTCCTGTCAACTTGGCGGTGAAATTCGGCCATCCGGCGAACGCACCAAACTCTCCTTCGGCGACTCGAGCGATGTGGTTGGTCTTCGATCGGTCCGAAAACGCCGCGCGGAATGGGCCGGAATGCTGTTTGGTGTAGCGCTCGATAGTATAGGTCGCGCCGATCCCTTCAGGGCCCCACCACAACATATCGTCGTGCCAAGTTCGCGCCAACTCTTCCTCCAAAGGCAAACCAAGGTTCCATTGCCCCAAATCAGACACCATGGCGTCAATCGCCGCTCGCGTCTTCAGCCCTTCCTGAATTGGTTGCGGATCGAACAAAAGACCGCAATGCGTAACGGGACCAGGCTGAACAAGATGCCGCGCGGTTTGCGTGGGAAACGGACTTTGTCCCGCCTGCGCCATGAGATGAGGCAAATCGAAGTACATCAAGGACTCAGCAATCTTGCCGTCCAAGATCCGATAAAACGCGCAGTACCGCAGCATCGCCAACTTTCGCGTAGGACGAATACCCAGCCATTCTTTGTCAAAAAGCCCCATGAGATGACCCATCGAAACAACCCAAACTGATCCATCTTTGTGCAACCAGTTTTCACCCGCAAAAAAGATATCTTCCCGCCTTTGCAGCGACGTTAAGCAGTCTTTCAGTGGTTCCCAGAAACGCTGCGCGACCCGGCGAGGGTCATCAACTTCGTCAAAGGGATGAAATCCGCGCCAAATATAATCCGGGTGTGCATAGCGCTCTTCGACTGCTGAGATTTCATCCCCGCTCGCCCGTTCCAATGCGGAATGATATCCGCTGATAACCTCTTTTTCCGATTGAAAGTCAGACACTTAAAGCATTCCTGATTTACCGAGAGTCGATTTCTCAAAAAAGAACTTGCCCAATCCACTTTCAGAAGTCTACCTTTTTGCAAACGTATGCAAAATACGTGATTCCATCTCAAGGGGGGTCAGATGGCCGAAATCCAATTGCGCAATGTGTCCAAGCGTTGGGGCTCATTCGTTGGCGTCGATAACTTCGATCTGACGATTGCGGATAAAGAATTCTTGGTTCTGCTTGGCCCTTCTGGCTGCGGCAAAACGACGACGATGCGGATGATTGCCGGCTTGGAGGATCCGACTGATGGCGAAATTTTGATTGGCGGCAACCCAGTCAATGATCTGGAACCAAAGGATCGCGACATCGCGATGGTGTTCCAATCCTACGCACTTTATCCGAACATGAACGTCTATGAAAACATCCGATTCCCCTTGCGTGTTCGCGACGGCGGCAAAAAAGCTGATCATGATGCCAAAGTCATGCGCGCCAGTGCGATGGTCGAATTGGATGAGTTTCTACACCGGAAGCCCGCAGAACTATCCGGCGGACAGCGCCAGCGTGTTGCACTTGCAAGAGCGATTGTACGAGAACCGAACGCCTTCTTGATGGACGAACCGCTGTCCAACTTGGACGCTAAGCTGCGGGTGTCCACGCGCGCACAAATCAGAAACTTGAGCCACGAACTCTCGGTCACGACGATTTACGTGACTCACGACCAGATCGAAGCGATGACTCTAGCGGATCGCGTTGTTGTCATGGAAAAGGGCGTGGTGCAGCAAGTCGGTAGCCCTACAGAAATCTACGACAAACCAGCCAACACCTTTGTGGCCAGCTTCATCGGCAATCCAGCCATGAACCTGATCGAAGGAAACGTCTCAAACGGCAATTTCTCGGCGACCTCAACGGAAGTAGCTGGCGTTGGTGGGTCTGATGGAAAGATGACCTTGGGGTTCAGAGCAGAAGACGCCAGCGTTGTGGATAGTGGCGGCCAGATCAATGCACCCATCTACGCGCTCGAACTGCTGGGTGACGCGGTCATGATTTCTGTCAGGCTCGGCGGCACTCTCGTCTCAGTCAGAACCGACAAATCATTCCGGGCGGAGATCGGCGATACCGTCTCGATTTCTGTCCCCACAGAAATTTGCCACCTGTTTGATGGTCAAACGGGTGAGCGGATCGGGGCTTAGGCCCTCAAACTTCCCGACCTCTTTGGTCGGGGCAATCAAAGGATGCGCGATTGCAAGGCGCATCCGCCAAACAAAGAAACAGGGAGATTCAAATGTTTCTTAAGAAAATTGCTCTGGCAGGCACATTCGCCGGTCTGATGGGTACAGCAGCATACGCCTGCGGCCCATCTGGTGAATCTGTCCGCATCCTCGGCAGCGACTTTCCAGCCATTCAAGCCGTTTCGGGCACGGCGCAAGCGAATTGCGGTGGGGATGCTGGAGAATTTACGGTCACTCTGCGCGACGACACGCGCGATATGATGAACCAAGCGCAAACACCAAATCCTGCGCAATACACATCTGTGATTGTGGCCAACTCCACATTGACTCAGCTGATGAACGACGGACTTGTGCGCCCTCTCGACGATCTCGTCGCGAAATACGGCCAAGATCTGAATCCAAACCAGATGATCACCATTGATGGTCAGATCATGGCTGTCGCGTTCATGGCCAACTCTCAGCACCTCTATAGCCGTACCGACATCTTGGAGCAGGCAGGCGTTGAAGGCATCCCTGCAACGGTTGATGAAGTTGTAGCTGCAGCCCAAGCCATCCGTGCAGCTGGCATCATGGAATACCCAATCGTCCTGAACGCGAGCGGCTGGAACATGGGTGAACTGTTCAACCTGTTCTACTTTGCCCACGGCGGTGAGTTGTTCAAACCAGGTTCAGCCGAGCCGAACGTGAACAATGAAATTGGCGTTGCAGCCCTTAACTCCATCAAGTCTTTGACAGAGTATGCGCATCCAGATCACCTCAGCCACGCGTCCAACGAGACACAAGGTTTGTGGGAAGCCGGCCAAGCCGCCCTTGGCATCATGTGGGGTTCTCGCGGTGGCGCGATTTTGGACGATGAAGGGTCCAGCCCGGAAGTAACCGAAAACACTGTTCTTTCAGCGGCTCCAACCGTCGACGGTGGATCAATCCCAGCAGCAACACTGTGGTGGGATGGCGTAACCATCGCGACCAATATCTCTGATGCAGAAGCCGAAGCAACGTTTGCGGCACTTGCAAGTGCAATGTCGGCTGACATGGTTGCAGAGCACAATGACGACGCGATCTGGCTCATCGACGGTTATCAGCCGGGTCCAGCTGCAGCAGGTGTTTCAGCAACGGCACAGGGCGGGGCGAAGCCTTACCCAATGATTCCTTACGTGAACTTCATGCACAATGCCGCATCAGCGGAATTGGCTGACTTCCTGAAGGGTGATGAATCCGCTGAGCAGACGCTCTCTGACATCGAAGCAGCCTACACAACAGCTGCGACCGAAGCCGGCTTCCTCTAAGAAGCTCAATCCGAGGGGCCTGACCGCCAGTTAGGCCCCTCGTCTTCCTGCACCTAGCAACCGAGTTCCATGCGATGAAACATAAGACCTTTTTCTGGTTCATCCTGCCGACCCTGTCAGCGATGCTTCTCTTTATCGCCCTGCCCATCGTGTCGGTTGCTATACAGTCACTTTATATTGAGCACGAACAAGTTCTCGTCGTGACCGAAAACTGCGGACCTTTTGGCTGTACTGAGGCTACAGCGGTGGACCTTGAAGCAACGGCCTCCCTCAGAGAAGAACAACCACTTGGTCGATTTAACGGTCTCGACACCTACACCAATCGCGCGCACCTCGCCTTTGCCGAAATTGGCGAAAGTTGGAACACAACAGAGACATGGAGCGCCTTCTTTAGCGAAGTGCTCGACCTCCCGTTTTATTGGGCGCTGGCTTTTACCCTGACCTATACTTTTGTGGTCACGCCTTTTGTGTTGGTCCTTGGATTGGCAATCGCAGTTGCGGTCAACAATCTTCCAAAAATGTTCAAAGGCCCCACGATTTTCGTCTCCCTCCTTCCCATGATAGTCACGCCCCTCGTCGGTGCGCTCATCCTGTTTTGGATGGTTGATGGCGACGGTATCATCGGCGCGACGCTTCAATGGATCACTGGCGACCCTACCCTCAGCTTAAAAGCGACGACCTCTCTGAATTGGGTGATGCTGATCGTCTACGGGATATGGTCCTCCCTGCCCTTCGCTTTCATCGTTTTCTACGCTGGTCTTCAAACCGTCCCGAGCGAAACCATGGAGGCCGCCATGATCGATGGTGCGAGTAAATGGCAAAGCATGCGCCATGTTGTTGTACCCCACCTGATGCCGCTCGTAATTTTCATTTCGTTGATCCAACTGATGGACAACTTCCGCGTCTTCGAACCCATCATCAGTTTCCAAGCCGAGGCCCACGCGCGTTCCTTGTCTTGGATCATCTACAACGACCTGATCGAGGCCGGTAACCCGCTCTATGGGTCTGCGGGTGCAAGTTCGATCCTCACCATCATCGGTGTCGCTTTCCTTCTGGTACCAGTGCTGATCCGCACCTGGCGCGACTTCAATTCGAAACCTGTTTAGGAAGGGGATCCGACTATGGCCACCAAAGCTCAATCGCGCCTGTCACCGTTGAAGGTCGTCTCGATCATCTTTGTCATCATTTGGGTCCTTCTGGCGTCCTTCCCCTTCCTGTGGACCGTCTGGGGCTCGTTCAAGGTCCAAGGCGATTTCTTCTCAAAGGCGGATTGGACGAACGCCATCTTTGGCGTTCAAACCCTAGAACAAGCCGGATCTCGGTTTACGCTCGACGGCTACTATGGCGCTTGGGTTGAGGAAGAGTTCTGGCGATCCGTGATCAACACCAGCATTGTTGTGTTCTTTACGGTGACGATCTCTTTGACGATCGGAACGCTAGGCGGCTATGCGCTCGCTCGTTCGGGATACAAATACGCATTCTGGCTTCTGATGGTTGCCTTGGTCTTCCGCGCCATGCCGCACATCACCTTGGTTTCAGGCTATCTCCTTCCTTTCTTCGAATGGAATATCTGGGGAATTTTGCCGACCACGATCATCGTACTTGTCGCGATCAACCAACCCTTCACGCTGTGGATGCTGCATTCGTTCTTTCTAAATATCCCAAAGGATATGGACGAAGCTGCAATGGTCGATGGCTGCACACGCTTCCAGGCCTTCCGCCATGTTATCATCCCAGTCATGTGGCCAGGTGTTATCACGACGGGCTTGTTTAGCTTCCTGTTGGCCTACAACGACTTTACCGTCACACGAATGCTCTTGAGTCAGGAAAACGAAACGATCATTCCAAAGATCCAGAGTTTCTTAGGCTCCGCACAAGTCGAAGGCAACGTCATGTTCGCCGTTGCCGCGGTAGTTTCAGCGACGGTTCCTCTGTTTATTCTTGTGATGTTCTTCCAACGCCAAATCGTCAGCGGCTTGACCGCAGGGGCGGTGAAAGGATGATGGGTTCCAGACCAGAACAGGCGGTTCTCAGCCGCGACACTGATATGTCCAAGACCGAGGCGACACGCGCGGTCATCGAAGGCATGGTCGATGGGCTGAATGACCACCGCATCGCGGACATTGGAGAGTTCTTTTCAGAGACCTTCTCTTGGATGGGCAACACCGGATGCGGTACGAAACACGGCCTGCGCGAGTTTCAAGACAATTGGCAAAAGCCGTTCCAAGCTGCATTCTCTGAAAAGGTTTGTATCGATGAAGCCCGCCTTTACATGGGCGAATGGGCCGCCGCGTTCGGTCGGCAAGAGGCCACGCATTCCGGCACCTTCATGGGCGTCGCGCCCACCGGCAAGCGGATCAACATCCGCTACATGGATTTCTGGAAAGTCGAAGATGGCAAAATCACCGATAATTGGGTGATGGTCGATTTCCCACACGTCCTATCCCAACTCGGCGTTGATGTGTTCAACGGCGAAGGCTGGGAAGCATTTGATCGCGGCGAAAAGACGCCGCCAACTCCCTAAACCCAAGGATAGTTAGATGGCCATTGAGCATCTGAAGCAAAGTAAGCCCGAAGCCGAAAAGAAAGAAGAAGACGCGAAAGTCCGTTCCGTTGTCGAAGCTACATTGGCCGATATTGAGAAACGGGGCGATGCGGCTGTGCGTGATCTGTCTAAGAAATTCGACGGCTATGAACCCGAGGCATTTCGACTATCGCAATCCGAGATCGAAGCAGCGATGCAAAAGGTCTCCACCCGCGATATGGAAGACATCAAGTTCGCCCAAACTCAAATCCGCAACTTCGCTGAAGCCCAGCGCGCCTCGATGACGGATATTGAGGTGGAAACGATGCCCGGTGTAATCTTGGGGCACAAAAACATACCCGTTCAATCCGTGGGTTGCTACGTCCCCGGCGGCAAATTCCCGATGGTGGCCTCCGCACATATGTCTGTTCTCACTGCGACCGTGGCAGGCGTCCCCCGCATCATCGCCTCCGCGCCTCCTGTAAATGGAGAGCCCCACCCCGCCATCGTCGCTGCCATGCATATGGGCGGCGCACACGAGATTTACGTGATGGGCGGCATTCAAGCTGTTGGCGCGATGGCCATTGGAACCGAAACCATCGATCCGGTGCACATGCTCGTCGGCCCCGGTAACGCCTTCGTCGCGGAGGCCAAGCGTCAGCTCTACGGTCGCGTTGGCATCGACCTCTTTGCTGGCCCAACTGAAACACAAGTGATTGCAGACGAAACCGTTGACGCAGAAATGTGTGCAACTGACCTGCTCGGGCAGTCTGAACACGGCTACAATTCACCCGCGATGCTGATCACCAACTCTCGCAAACTCGCGGACGAAACGCTTGTCGAGATTAACCGCATTCTCAAAATCATCCCGACGGCAGAAACCGCGTCCGCGTCGTGGGAAAACTACGGCGATATTTTTGTCTGCGACACCTATAAGGAGATGCTTCAGGTCGCCAATGACACGGCTTACGAACACGTCCAGATCATGACGGACCGCGACGACTGGTTCCTAGAGAACATGCATTCCTACGGTGCGCTGTTCCTTGGCCCACGCACCAACGTGGCAAACGGCGATAAAGTCATCGGCACCAATCACACTCTGCCAACAAAGAAAGCCGGCCGCTACACTGGTGGGCTATGGGTCGGCAAATTCCTCAAAACACACTCCTACCAGAAGGTCACAACCGATGAAGCCGCCGCATTGGTCGGCGAATACGGCTCTCGCCTCTGCATGCTCGAAGGTTTCGTCGGCCACGCCGAACAGTGCAACCTACGTGTGCGCCGCTATGGCGGCAAAAATGTACCATATGGTCAGGCCGCGGAATGAGTTGCGTTCACACTGAAAACAAGGAAGCTCTGAAAAAGCTTCACGCTGCGATGACCGATTTTGAAGAGGCCTCAGTGCGGTCTGCTTTGCGCAACCTCATCGCGCCTGACGCGCTCATTCATATGCCCCATCCACTTGGCGATCTTACTGGGCCAGATGAGCTTTACGACATCTGCTACGCGCCACTTTTCAAGTCCATGCCAGATCTAGAACGGCGGGATTGGATCTTGATGGGCGGTCAGACGGAGCATGGTGGCAACTGGATCGGCTGCGGCGGCCACTACATGGGCACCTTTGTTGTCCCATACCTTGATATCCCGCCAACCGGCCATCTTGCACATATGCGCTTCCACGAATTCTACAAATTCGAAGAAGGCCGCGTCGTCGAGATTCAAACGCTTTGGGATATACCAGAGCTTATGATGCAAGCTGGCGCTTGGCCTATGGCACCGTCCTTGGGCCTTGAATTTCATATCCCCGGGCCCGCAACACTAGACGGGTTTGTCCCCGGACCCTGGGACAAAGAACGGTCAGAGGCGTCATGCCGGCATATTGTCGACATGCTCGACCATCTGAAGTTGCATCCAAGCACAGGTGGTCCAGAAGTGATGGACATGCCGCGGTTCTGGCACCCTCGCATGAACTGGTACGGGCCCGCTGGTATCGGCACCGGGCGAGGTATCTCAGGTTTCCGCAATTGGCACCAAATCCCGTTCTTAAACGGAATGCCAGACCGTGGGCTCTATGTGGATGAAATCACCTACCACTTCTTTGGCGATAACGACTATGTGGCGGTGACGGGATGGCCCGACATGATTCAGACCGTCACTCATGATGGTTGGATGGGTATTGCGCCGTCTGGAAAGAAGATCACCATGTGCTCTCTCGATTTCTGGCGGATCGAAAACGGCAAAATCCGAGAAAACTGGGTCATGGTCGATATCCTTGATGCCTATCGCCAACTGGATGTTGATGTTTTGGCGCGGATGCGCGAGTTCAATAAGGCGCGCGTGTCGGGCTCTATCCCCTTCCCCGTTGGTGACGTCTAATGACCCTGCCTCAAACCCCGTCCTTCCGACTTGAAGGCAAGCGCGCCTTGGTCGCAGGAGCCTCTTCTGGCATCGGCCTTGCCTGTGCAGTTGCCTTGGCCGAAGCCGGAGCACATGTAACGCTTGCTGCGCGCCGTTCAGACAAGTTGCGAGATTTGCAAGATCAACTCACCGCTAAGAGCTTATTAGCCGACACTCTCGCGCTCGACGTTTCCAACATCGACGCAACCCGCGCGGCCATCGAAGCTAATGACCCATTTGACATTTCGCTGAACGCCGCCGGCCTTGCTCTTCATACACCTGCAACGGAAACTAACCCCGAGGACTACGACGCCGTATCGAACATCAACGTACGGGGTGCATATTTCCTTAACCAAGCCGTCGCCAAGAAACTGATCGCCGCCGGAAAACCGGGCAGCCTGATCACCATTTCCAGCCAGATGGGTTATGTCGGCGGTCAAGATAGGGCGGTTTATTGCGCCACCAAACACGCCGTCGAAGGCATGACCAAGGCCATGGCGATCGAATGGGGCAAAGCAGGTATCCGCGTAAATACCATCTGCCCAACGTTTATCGTGACTGACCTCACCCGACCTACCTTTGAAGACCCGGAAAAGCGCGCTTGGATCATGGATAAGATCAAACTCGACCGCGTCGGCGAGGTAGAAGACATCATGGGTGCCGCTGTCTTCCTTGCGTCTGATGCGTCCGCACTGATGACCGGCACTCATATGATGATCGACGGAGGATGGACCGCAGACTGATGGCACAAACGAAGGTCACATCGGCAGAAGTTGCAGCCCGCGCTGGCGTCAGCCAGTCAGCGGTCAGCCGTGTCTTCACTCCGGGTGCCTCCGCCTCGGCCAAAACCGTTGAAAAGGTCAAAGCCGCTGCAAAAGAGCTTGGCTATCGCCCCAACGTCCTTGCCCGCGCTATGGTGTCTGGCAAAAGCCGGATCATCGGCCTTGTCGTGGCTTACCTCGACAATCACTTCTTCCCTGTCGCTTTAGAACTCTTGTCAAACGAGCTGCAAAAGAAGGGGTATCACGTCCTCATCTTCACCGCGCCGAACTCTGTCGATGCCGTCGACAATCTGGTGCAGGAACTCATGGACTATCAAGTCGACGGGATCATCGCAGCCTCGGTTTCCATGAGCTCAACCCTCGCAGATCGCGCGAAGCTGGCAGGCATTCCAGTGGTCCTCTTCAACCGTGGGCTGGATGGCAGCGGTATGTCGTCAGTGACCTCAACAAACACCGAAGGCGGACGCAAAGTCGCCGAGTTTCTTGTCGATGCAGGCCACCAACGTATCGCCCATATCTCTGGTTGGAGCGGCTCATCCACCGGCCGAGATCGCGCCTTTGGCTTCAAAGAAAGCCTCGCAAAATCTGGCCATGCTCTCGTTGCGGAAATAGACGGCATGTATTCACGCGAAGTCGCCTCTGAAGCCGCGCGGGATTTGATGTCGCGCCCTGACCCACCAGACGCCATCTTTGTCGGCAATGATCATATGGCCTTTGCGGTTATGGACACGATCCGCTTTGAACTGGGCCTGCGCGTACCAGAGGACGTATCAATCGTCGGGTATGACGACGTCCCCATGGCCAGTTGGGCGGCATACGACCTGACAACGGTACGCCAACCGGTCAACCAAATGACAGAGGCCACCATTGATACCCTACTGGGTCAAATCAATGACCCAACCAGAACGTCGACAAAGATCGAAATACCTGGGCCGCTAATCGCGCGCGGCTCCGCAAGACGCCCAGAAGGATGGACGCCATGAAAGGCTTTTCAAATCGTTTCACCGATTTCCCCGACTACATCATCGGCATCACCAAAGAAATTTGGGAAGATCGCGGCATTGGCACCCTGCATGACTACTACGCCCCCGACATCCCGGTCCGATCCCCCAGCAGCGTGGTGAAGGGCAACCAAGGCGTCATCGCAGCAACTATGGCAACTCTAGCCGAATTTCCGGACCGCACACTTTATGGTGAGGACGTCATCTGGTCCGGCACGCCAGAGGATGGAATGCTCAGTTCTCACCGGCTGCACTCCACCGCGACGCATGCTCATGATGGGGTTTATGGTAAAGCAACAGGCAAAACTCTCCGCTACCGCATCATCGCCGACTGCCATGCGATCAACAATCAGATCAACGACGAATGGCTAATCCGCGACCAAGGCGCGATTGTCCGTCAGCTGGGCTGGGACCCAAAAGACTATGCCGCTGATTTGATCGACCGCGAAGGTGGCCCGGAAAACTGCGTGAAGCCCTTCACGCCTGAAATCGACATTGACGGCCCCTACAAAGGAACAGGCAATGACAATAAATGGGGTCAAAAATACGCAGAGCTCCTAACCCGCATTATGAATGCCGAATTCAGTGTGATCCCACAGGAATACGACCGCGCGGTGAACCTTGAATACCCTGGCGGCGTTTCAGCTCTGTCTCATGGTGGTGCCGATAAATTCTGGATGGGCCTGCGCGCCTCTTTCCCCAATGCAGAGTTTAAAATCGAGCATCAAATTGGCCGCGATGACCCGATGATGCCCCCTCGCGCCGCCCTCCGTTGGAGTCTTTGGGGCAAACATGACGGCTGGGGCAGCTTCGGCACACCGACCGGCGCTCAGGTTTATGTCATGGGCGCCTCCCACGCCGAATTTGGCCCTTGGGGCCTGCGCCGCGAATACACGCTTTTCGACGAAACGGCGATCTGGAAGCAGATCCTTTTGGCAACGGGGTAATCGGAATGACACCACAAGAGATAGAGACCCGCATCGTCCGCTATGGCGATCTGCACCCGTGCAAAACGGCTTTTATCGACGCCCACACGCCCGGCTCTGATCAGAAAGAGAACTTCACCATCATTGGCGGTGGCGTGTCTGAATCCTCCGATCAACACGTGCATATTTCGATCCCTCACGGGTTCAACATCGGGGCCGCTGGCCAGCCCCCGAAATGCCGGAACTCACTACACGACCACCACACAGCAGAGGCCTTTTTCGTACTGAAGGGCCGCTGGCGGTTCTTCTGGGGCCGCTGGGGCGATGCGGGCGAAGTGGTTTTGGAAGAAGGCGATATCTTCAACATCCCAACAGGTATTTTCCGTGGATTCGAAAACATCGGCACCGACTACGGAATGATCATGGCGATCCTCGGCGGCGATGACGCCGGCGGCGGGGTCATGTGGGCCCCACAAGTGATCGAAGATGCAGCTGACCACGGTTTGGTTCTGGGCGAAGACGGCAAGCTCTACGACACCAAGCGCCAGCAGAAGCTGCCCGAAGGCGTAGCGCCCATGCCTCTGATGTCTGGCGAGGAACTTGCCAAACGACCCGAACCGACGACCGCCGATGTGCTCCCGAACCATGTGGCGCGCTATTGGGATTTGATGGCCCTGTCAGACAAAGAGCCCACCACTGTCATCGGCGAACATGGTGTCTTGCGCGACAAACCAGGGTTCGAGGTTGATTTCATCACACGCGGTTCTGCAACCGAAGCCAAAAACGCAGCCAAGTTCCCGACTGTCCTGATGCCAATGCGCGGCCATTGGAAAGTGACATGGGACGGCGGCGCCGCGACGCTTGCCCCCGGTGACACAATGTCGGTCCCTGAAAATTTGGCGCACAGTGTCGTGCCTTCTATGACCGGAGAAGCAAGCCTTTATCGCATCGTCGCAACTGGCGATCCAGCTGGGTTGACTTGGCAGGGCTAGTGTACAGCGTATGTACAACTATTGTACGCCGTGTGTACGCACGGCGTACGTTACTTTCTTGACTATTTGGGGAACCACGAATGACCAAAATCCAAACCACCCACGTCGGCTCCCTGCCTCGCACACAAGAGGTTGTGGACTTCATTTTTGCCCGCGAAAACGGCACCGAATATGATCAATCCGCCTTCGACAACTGCATGGCTGCGGCCGTGTCAGACACCGTTAAAAAGCAGATTGACGCGGGCGTCGACATCGTGAGCGATGGCGAAACCTCCAAAATTAGCTACGCGACCTACGTTAAGGACCGCTACACAGGCTTTGATGGCAACAGCCCAAGGAACGCACCCGCTGACCTGAAAAAATTCCCAAGCTTTCTCAAGCGTTTGGCTGACGATGGCGGAACCCCTCAATATGCCCGCCCCATGTGCGTGGGCGACGTGAAATCCAAAGGCCAAGGTGAGTTGGAAAAAGACATCGCCAACCTCAAGGCCGCTATGACTGAACACGGTGTTGAGCGCGGATTCATGAACGCCGCCTCGCCCGGTGTGATCTCACTCTTTTTGCAAAACGACTTCTACAGCACGCGCGAGGAATACCTCGCCGCCCTCGCTGATGCGATGAAGGAAGAGTACGAAACCATCGTCGCCTCCGGCCTCGACCTACAGCTCGATTGCCCTGACCTCGCGCTGTCAAGGCACATGCTTTTCAATGACTTAAGTGATGAGGAGTTCCTGAAGATAGCAGGCTCCCATGTCGAGGCATTGAACCACGCGCTGGCCGACGTACCCGCCGAAAAGGTCCGCATCCACATCTGCTGGGGCAACTACGAAGGGCCGCATGTCTGCGACATCCCAATGGCGAAGATGTTCGATACGTTAATGTCTGCGAAAGCACGTTATGTTCTGTTTGAAACATCCAACCCACGCCACGGCCACGAATGGACCGTGTTCAGAGATCGAAAGGATGAAATTCCGGCAGATAAAGTCTTGGTTCCCGGTGTCGTCGACACAACGACGAATTTTGTGGAGCACCCCGAGCTTGTCGCACAACGCACACAGCGTTTTGTCGATATTGTGGGCGCGGAACGTGTAATCGCAGGCTCCGACTGCGGATTTGGCACCTTTGCAGGGTTCGGCGCCGTCGATCCTGAAATTGCCTACGCCAAGCTTGGCGCGCTGTCCGAAGGGGCCGCGCTGGTCAAATGACACCTCTGGTTTTTCTGCCGGGGATGATGTGCGACGAACGGCTGTTTGCGCATCAGATCGATGCAATGTCGAACGATCGTGCAATCCACGTAGCGGCGTTCGATGGTACTCACGTCGCCACAATCGCAGAGGAAATTCTGAAGAGCGCACCTCCACATTTCGCCCTCGCTGGATTGTCGATGGGTGGGATTGTTGCAATGGAAATACTGAGGCAATCACCTGAAAGAGTGCAAGCTGTCGCATTGCTAGATACCAATCCTTTGGCGGAAACACGCGAAGTCATGGAGCGCCGCATCCCTCAAATCGAAATGGCAATGAATGGCAATCTGGAAGCGGTGATGCGGGATGAGATGAAGCCCAATTACTTAACCGAGGGTCCACATCGTCAGAGCATTCTTGATCTTTGTATGGATATGGCACTTTCGATGGGACCAACGGCATTCATTGAACAATCACGGGCTTTGCAAACTCGTCCCGACCAAACCGATACACTGCGCGCCTACAAGAGCCCAACCCTGATACTCTGCGGCGAAGAAGACACTCTGTGCCCCGTGCACCGCCACACGCTAATGCATGAACTCATGCCGCACTCAACACTAACCATTCTGCCCAACGCCGGCCATCTGCCCACGCTCGAACAACCAGAGGCTACAACCGCCGCGCTTCAAGCCTGGCTTAAGGAGATCCCAAATGGATGACGCCCTTCTCACCCTGCTCCGATCTGTCGACACGCCAACGGTCTGCAACGCCATAGAAGTTGTCGAAGGCAAGCGCGGGTTCAACAATTTCACCCGTGGCACGATGCAGATCAGTGACCCAAATGGCGTCCTCATCGGCTACGCCCGCACCGCTAAAATCGCGGCGATCGATCCACCGACGGAAGCGCCCGACGTGATCAAAAAACGGCGCATGGCTTATTACGAGCAAATGGCCACTGGCCCCCGCCCCGCCTTGGCAGTGGTTGAAGACCTGGACGGTAACGATGCGATCGGAGCGTTCTGGGGGGAAATCAACACGACTGTGCACAAGGGCTTTGGCCTGTGCGGAGCGCTCACCAACGGTGTGATGCGCGACCTTGGCGATCTGCCCAATGGCTTTCCCGTCATCGCAGGTCAGATCGGGCCAAGCCATGGGTTTGTTCATGTAAAAGAGATCGGTACGCCTGTGCGCATATTCGGACTTGAGATTGCCGATGGTGATCTTGTTCATGCTGACAGACACGGCGCGTTGGTTATCGGCAAAGAACATATTGAAGGCTTGGCCGTTGCGATCAAAAAACTACTAGATACCGAAAGCATCGTACTGGACGCCGCCCGAAGAGCAGACTTCGATTTTGAAAGTTTCGCGGACGCTTGGTCGAGGTTCGAAGCGGAAAGAACATAGATCGAAATTCGAGGCCAACAGTCGACCTTTGAATTGATTTAGAAACAGAAACATGAGCCAGATCTAACCCATCATGGTTGTCAAATGCCACCGCGCATGTTGCCTTCAAGCAGACTGCTGAAAAGGCTCTTTTTGATTCAGATTCCGATAGGATTTTGGCGTCACGCCCATTTGTTTGCGAAACAACCTGTAGAAATGGTGCTGTCAGACGAATTCGTACCAGTCTCAGTTTGCCGCTGATCGCGCGAACCTATTCGGAACAAAGCTGCCGCCACTTGGCGAGAGCGGCGCTTCGGTTTAGTTTGAAATTGTCTCGTGAGAGGGGGTGGCGGACCTGGTTGAAGTGATTTGAGACGGAGGCGTCTACAGCGACGAATTTCTGAAGACTCCGCATCCGCCGAATCCGGAGCTTAGCACGTTCTCTTCGTCGGAATGGTAAGTGTGAATTCTCAGCTCGATTGTTGAGCCAACGGCCGACTTCCTGCCGTGTGTCGGCGCCGATTTCGCGTAGGCGGCTCCATAAGACCGGAGTTTGTCTGTCACGATCTCTTTAGCTCGACCATGCTTACGCAGTGCTTTCTTTAGGAATTTCAGGCCTGCCTTCTTATCGCGGGCCGTGGTAACGTAGCTTTCAGGCACTTCACCCTCATGATCAAACTGCGCGCCAAAGGTAATGCATCTCGCCATTGATCTTCACGAACATCTCGTCGAGGTGCCACCGCCAGCGGCTGGACTTCATACCTTCAATACGGCGCTTTCGGATCTCGGCGGCAAACGTCGGGCCAAAACGATGCCACCAATATCGAACCGTCTCGTGGCTGACATCGACGCCTCGTTCGTGTAGCAGATCCTCCACGTTCCGGAGCGACAAAGGTAAACGAAAGTACAACATTACCGCCAGGTGGAAAACCTCTGGGCTGGTTCTGAAGTAGCGAAATGGGTCGCATTTTGTCATCCCGCGAAGCTACAAAACCGCCCTGACCTGCTTCGAGCTAAGTTATTCTGACAATACCCGCTGCCCAATTTGTTCAGCACTATGCATACGGATCGTTGGCCATAGTCATAGTTTGGCCCCAACGGCACGGCCGACGAGATCTTTTGCTTGCTGGGCGCGTCTGGAAAAAAGCCTCCAAATGTCTCGGAAAGGTCGCCAGTATAGTGCCCCTATACTCGAGGCAGCGTCTTCTTCACCAATGACCCCGAATGACAATTGCTCGTCCTTTTCAGACAGATGTAGAGACCCAAACATCCAATCCCAAATCGCCAAAGCGGCACCAAAGTTTTTGTCATAGTGCTTTTCAGCTATCGAGTGATGCAACTGATGTTGTGCAGGCGAAATCAAAAACCGTTCCAGCCAAGGCCAATAGCGGATTTCAATATGGCTGTGGCGCAGGTTTGAACCTGTCACATGAAAGACAAAAACCAGTACATTCACACCCAATATCGTATAAAGATCGACCGCGTTGCCAAATGCGAAAACAAATATCGAAATGGCGACCCCTTGCGCGACTGCGCTTCGGAGGGCGTAGAGCACTCCTTCTAGCGGATGAACACGGTAAACGGTAATGGGCGTCAATGTCTCGGCAGAGTGATGCACCTTGTGTATGGCCCATAGAACTGGCCAATGGTGCATCCATCTATGGACGAGGTACTTGGTGAAATCGTCGATCACAAACATGCTGACAGAGAAAAGCCCGATGATCATGCTCGTGCTGAGCGAACTGAATTCAGAGGGAGCGATCAGGCTTTGCTTATGTAGAAAGAAGTAGATCGCGGTTCCGATGGTAAGCTGCGTGATCAGCATCGGAGAAATCAGGAGCGTAATCAGCTGATTGAAAACGAAGAGTTTGTAGTCCGCTTTCGAAGAACTGGAAAACAGTATTTTCCGGTCAAAGATACGTGCCAATGCGTTGGTCAGGTTGGTCCGCTTAACAGTGACCAGCCAGAGCAATGCAATGAGAAGAGACAACAGAAGGTAGCCGAGGAAAATGCGCTTCTTCGGATTGATAAAGTCGCCAAAGACGCTTGAGATATATTCCGTTAATTCCATTTCGAAAAAGGGGCGGCGATTGGCGCCGCCCCGTTCTACAGATTAGTCTGTTTCAGCTGTGCTCGCGCTGCCGAGTGACTCGGCAAGACCTTCAAGGTCGGCAAGCTGGTCGTTTACACGAGATTGAACGCCGAACTTATCAACCATCAGCTGCTGCAGCTGAAGCAACTGAAGCTGATAGTCGTTCCATGTGATACGACGATCCATTTCGAAGTTACCGTCTGAATCGAAACCTGTGACGTAAGAGTTGTCCAATGTTGGTGGACCGAAGAGGATCAGGTCGTTCATTGTCACTGCTGTTTCGCCGAGGTTGTTGCGACCAGATTGCAGCGCCATGGAGAAGCCTTTCAGCTCACCCCAGTGCTTAGCATATGTGCGGTAGGCTTCGGCATTGTCGTCACCTGCTTCTGCGAGCGCGTTGATGTCTTTGTAGACAGAGCCGGCGTATTTGAAGACAGCTTCGGCCAGGACCTGTTCCCAGTTGTCTTCGATCGTGGAAGCCAGCGATACTAGCTGAGCACGCTGGTCGTCGGTCAATGCTTCGCCATTAGCGTCTGTAATGACGTTTCTGCCATCGATGTAAGCCTGCATGATGGTCTGAAGATAATCGGTAGATTGTGTGCCTGCACGGTCAAAGCTGGCTGCGTAGTAGGCTGGACCAAAGACCATTTCCGTGCGGAGGTCGACAGCACCGTCACCATTCGCGTCAGCGACAGCGAAGTCACTGAGCTTATTGATCGCATATGCGTCGTCTGCGGATAGAGCCAATGTGTGTGCAGCTGCACCGAAGTAACCGAACGCTTCATCCCAAGAATGTTCTTTGCCGGTGTAATGCGCACCGTCGCTGTATGGCGCATTGTTTGGCTTGTTATCTGCGCCGAGCTTCTCGTCCAGGTAGTTGTCTACAGCTTGGTTGTAGGCCATCGCACCCATGGTGAACTTGGAAATCAGCTGGCCCCAGTCGTAGCCAGTTTCGGGAGAGAACCCTGCGTTTGACGCTGCTGCGTTGCTGATCATGTTGAGCGCGACATCGACGCCTGACATCGCACCTGGCCATGCTGGCATCAGGCCATTGTAAAATTTACCTTCGATGTTCTTGCCTCCGGAGATTTCGCCAACCATTGTCTGGGCCACAACAAAATCGCCTTTGGTCGCTGGCGCGATAATCGGCAGATCTTCGTCGGAGCCTGAGAAATAAGCGAGCATCTGAGCTTCGAGCTCTTCTGCGTTGCTGCCGCCGTCGCCTTGGCCAGCAAGTTTCTTAAGGCTGTCATGAAGAACGTGACGCGCAATCTGACCCGTGTAACCGGTGGAATCTGTCTTGTCGCCTTCGTAGCCTTGAAGCGTGATTGGAAACGGACCGTAAGTCTGTGCATGACCATCTGCCATGGCTGCAGGAGCTGCCATTGCAAGTGATGCAACGATCGTCATTAATTTGAGCATATCGTACCCTCTCTGTATCTGAGCGAAATGCTCAGATTAATTCCTGAGTTCTTTAATCAGGAATGCGGCTTGCGAGTCAAGTGGTGCGACAAAATAACCGACAAAAAAACTCAGATTGACATTTCCGACTAGTTCACTCAGATTTGGAATCAATGTCCAGCCACCCTGAATTTAGGGAAGCCCGATGATCGAACGATGAAGGGACATCCGTGATGGATCGCCACCGGGACGAAGAAGATCAGCCACAGACACGAGAAAAAGAGTGCTGCACCGAGAAAGCGGAACTGATGCGCATGTGGCAGAGCTCGACTGTAGCCGACGGCTTTAGCCTCGAGTGGACCCTTGATCATTTGGAAAGATCAAAGGAGCTACGTTCATGAATGTTCACGCTATGACCTCAACCGTCATTCCACCAAAAAATCATCTCCCGACATATGACGCTTCCGACCTCACAAAGGGCGGAGACCAAGCGCAAATTGTCCTTAATGACCGAGTTTATAATTTGCGCATTACCCGTGCAGGAAAGCTCATCCTCACAAAATGAGTTGCAATCAAAGACATCGCGGGGCCGCACCTGTTGGGTACCTCACTGAATTGACTGGGCCAGAAGCGGCGTCAGTCATTTATCTAAGGCTTTGGTGCGAAGGTGGGAGACGGAAACAAGAGATCTTTGGCGATTTCGCTTCCGTTTTCGAGTGTCAGCAAGCAGAGCACTTGACCCAGGCATTTGGCGAACTTTGTCGGATGTGCGTTCAACATGGTCGCCGGCCTTTGATGCGGCATTCGGTCCAATGCAAATGCCTTGGGGGTGATGAAGCCTGTTTTGCCAACTTCATATCCTATGCGGCGGACGGTGAACGTGAAGACGCGCTTCTTATGGCAACTCTTATGGTGCGCCCAGACATGGCGCCTTTACTAATGTCCCTCGCAACCGAGATTGGCTTGGCTTTCAAACAAATGAGACTTGCAGCACCCTCAGCGGTGCCGACACCTACACATCAACACGCAACCATTCATTAGAGGAAAAACAAAATGAAACGCGTATATTTAGCAACCACGGCAGTGGCGGTCGCTTTTGCTTCTCCGGCCTTCGCTGTCGAAAAGGCAGCGATTTTGGACAACTATGCAGACATTGCGCAGGCAGGTTACGAAGATAGCCTTGCGACAGCTCAGGTCTTGCAAGCGGCTGTCAACGCGCTTGTGGAAAGCCCATCGGCAGAGAATCTTGAGGCCGCAAAAGCGGCTTGGTTGGCTGCGCGCGTTCCATATCAGCAGACCGAAGTTTTCCGCTTTGGCAACGCGATCGTTGACGACTGGGAAGGCAAGGTGAACGCATGGCCGTTAGATGAAGGTCTGATCGACTATGTTGATGCGTCTTACGGTGGACCTTCTGATGAAAATGCCTTCGCTGTTCTTAACGTTGTTGCCAATGCGAAGCTCGATCTCTCGGGTGCAATGGTCGATGCCTCTGCAATTACACCGGCGCTTCTAGAGGAGACGCTTCAAGAGGCGGATGGTGTCGAAGCCAATGTTGCAACAGGTTATCACGCGATTGAGTTCCTACTTTGGGGACAAGACTTGAACGGTCATGGCGCTGGTGCAGGCGAACGCCCATGGACCGATTACGCGATGGGCGATGATTGCACGAACGGCAATTGCGATCGTCGTGGTGAGTATCTGCAAGCAGCAACCGACCTGTTGGTGTCTGATCTTGAGTGGATGGCTGCGCAATGGGCGGACGGCGGTGAGGCCCGTTCGTCGGTTATGGCAGACGAAGATGCTGGCATCATCGCAATGCTGACAGGCATGGGTTCTTTGTCTTACGGCGAAACAGCGGGTGAGCGGATGCGTCTCGGCGTCATGTTGAATGACCCGGAGGAAGAGCACTCATGCTTTGCCGACAACACCCACAATGACCATTACTACAATGGTGTCGGCATCCAGAACGTCTACCTTGGCGAATATGTACGCACGGATGGGTCTGTCGTGTCTGGCGCGTCCTTGGCCGACCTTGTTGCTGAAAGCAACGGTGACCTCAACGTCGAGATGCAATCCAAACTATCGTCAGCCGTAATGGCGCTTGGACGCATCAAACACGCTGCTGAGTCTGGATTTGCATATGACCAAATGCTTGAACAGGGTAACGCAGCAGGCGAAGCGCTGATCATGGGTGGCGTAAACGGGCTTGTCGACCAAACGCGCTCCATTGAGCGCGTTGTTGCTGCCCTTGGGGTGGACGCAATTGAGTTTGAAGGGTCAGATAGCCTCGACACTCCAGACGCAGTCTTCCAATAAGACTTTGAAAGACTATCTTAGAGGGGCGCCTTGGCGCCCTTCTTCTATCCTTGAGCCAGGTCAGTTATGCCCAAGCACCCAAGCCCATGTGTCGATGTTTGCAAATACAAACGTCAAGGTCATTGCATCGCGTGTTCGATGACCAAAGCACAGAAATCCCTCTTTAAGGAGCTTAAGAAGGACAAGCATCGGGCGGCATTTGTGGATATGCTGAAACTGCAACAGGCCAGCATGGGAAAGTTCCATGCGTGGCCTGAACTTTATGCCAAAAAGCTTAGAAAGAAGGGCTTTAAGCCCCCGGATGCTGCCTAGTCACTCAAGGTGAGCGCTGAGGAGCCAAGCAAATTTCTCATGCGTTTGGCCGCGACCGATACACAAGTCTTCCGTAAGAAGATCGCCGTGTTTGGCTGCAATCGCTGCGGTGCCCGCCAACGTAGCTGCAACGGTGCGCTGAGCCTCAGCCAAGGTCTTGATCATTTCTTTGTCTGATGCGTGACCATCGTGCTCTTCAACTTTGGAGCGCGCAATCATGCCGCTCAGCTGCCCTTCGGCGTGACCCCCCAAGGCCCGCACGCGTTCGGCCAGATCATCCTGTGCGACGAAATGGTCCTCATAGATCTCTTGAAACATTGCATGGAGCGGGCCGAAAGCCATACCTTTTACGTTCCAATGGAAATTCTGGGCCAACATGGTTGTGACGACAACCTCAGCCACAGATTGATTGAGCGCATCACAAATTTCGGATTGCGCGTCAGATGCAAGAGTTGCTGCCGTCTGATTCATCTGAAACCTCTTTTGAAATAGATTTGTTGGCTGGCGTAAGCTGGCTACACCGTTTAATTTAGAATAATTCTAAAAGAGAGCAAGACCTTTGGTCTAAATTTCTTACTGAAGCGCAATATTCTTTAATAATAGGTCAAGACTACTGCGCTTGGTCGCTGGTACGCGGCGCATCAGAAGGAAAAGATAGCTATCTGTGTCGTTTCGCATCCGGCAATCTAGGACCCTCAAGAGCCAATCTTCGTCAAATGTTCTAATCTCTGATCCCGGCGCCAAAAACTCCATTGGTTTATCGAGAGCTTGGCCGATAACCCGCACTAAAATTCGTGCATAGTTGTCTGATGCCTTTGAGCTATCTAGTTCGAGTACGCTGCAGGCTTGAAACAAATCGAGCCTAGCGGAAGCCCGACATTCAAAGGAGAGGAAGCGCAGTTTGTTCAAAAATGGCACAAGATGTGCCACATCGTCGAACTGTTGTAGTTGGTCTAATTTATGCGCCAGCATTCTAAAAATCCAAAATGTCGCAGGTGCCCGCGTGGACAGTTTTTTCGTACTTGACTAATATAGTCGGAAATTTAAGGGCCAAAAGATGCTCCGTACGTTTTTAACCGTCTTTATTGCTGGTATTTTACCGTTTGAGGCGGTCTCGCAGGACATTTCGAGCGATTTGCACCTAAATGTGATTCCTCGAACGGCGGAAGAACGCACAAGAATCGCTAATGTCACCTCCCCCACGACAGATTTTAACAGCGCTGAGTCGTTTGAGGCCCGTCCAGCAGGGGCCACTACGGTCAGAGCGCGTCGAACTGCAGATGCGTTTTCCATCTCGTCCGACAACCTTCCCTTCGAGGACGAATTGGATTTCAAGGTTGGGAATGGACTGTTCAGGAAGCTTTGGACCTCTTCACCTTCCTCGACACTCGCGTCCGATGGGTTGGGGCCGCTCTTCAATGCGCGGTCCTGTCAAAGGTGCCACATAAAGGACGGACGCGGACATCCGCCAGCCAATACAGATGACAATGCGATATCCATGTTGGTAAGGGTCTCGATCCCCGGGACCTACGAAGACGCCATAGCCGAGATTGAAGACTATATCGCGACCAAGCCGGAACCTACCTACGGTGGCCAGCTACAAGACTTCACTGTTGCCGGGCAACCCGCTGAGTTTCGGTTGCAGATCGAGTATGAAGATGTGCCGGTGGAACTTTCCGGCGGTGAGACAGTTGTGCTTCAACGGCCAATCTACGGTTATGAAAACCAAGGATATGGAGAGTTCCATCCTGAAACCATGTTCAGCCCAAGGGTCGCGCAACAGATGATTGGGTTGGGGCTTTTGGAGGCCATTCCTGCAGTCGATATTCTTGCCAACGCTGACCCTGACGATGTCGACGGTGACGGCATTTCTGGACGGCCAAATATCGTCTGGTCTCACGAATACGAGACCGCCATGCTTGGGCGATTTGGTCACAAAGCGGGGCAACCAACATTGCCGGAGCAGAATGCGGCAGCTTTTTCAGGTGATGTTGGAATCTCAAGCCCGCTGTTTCCGCAGCCGTATGGTGATTGCACTGTCGCGCAAACAGGTTGCCAGAACGCTCCTCACGGTGATGGCGATGCGCGGGTCTTCGAGATTGATCAGGAAGGTATCGACCTCGTGACGTTCTATACGCGGAACCTCGCGCCGCCAGCTCGTCGAGACATTGAGGACGAAGAAGTATTGCGCGGCAAGGAGATGTTCTATTCAGCCAACTGTACGTCTTGCCATACCCCGAAGTTCGTTACGCACCGGCTCGAAGATCGGCCTGAGCACAGCTTTCAGTTGATATGGCCCTATTCGGATATGCTCTTACACGACATGGGGGAGGGTTTGGCGGACAATCGGCCCGAAGCCCGTGCGACAGGTCGGGAATGGCGCACCCCGCCACTTTGGGGCATTGGTTTAACGGAACAGGTGAGCGGACATACACGATTTCTGCATGACGGCAGAGCTCGCAATCTGATGGAGGCAATCCTCTGGCATGGTGGCGAAGCTGAGGAGAGCAAGCAGGTTTTTGTTGATATGCCCAAAGAAGACCGCGAAGCACTTATCCGTTTCTTGGAGAGCCTTTGATGAAAAACTACTTTGCAATTGGCTTCATTTTTCAAGCAACCTTGGCAGATGCCGACCAGCGTCAGATCATTGAAGATACGGTCCAGAACCATATTCTTCCCCGCTATGAAGCGCTGAAGGAAACGACAACAGCCTTGAGTGAAACGGCAGAGCTGGCCTGCTTGCCTGAGTCAGAGCCTCTCCGGGCCACCTTTAACGAGGCGTTCGATGATTGGATTGCTGTTAGCCACCTTCGATTTGGCCCAAGTGAAACCGACGATCGCGCCTTTGCTCTCGCGTTCTGGCCAGACCCTCGCGGGTCAACACCGAAAACACTTGGCAGGCTCCTTTCCACTGCTGATGAAGCAGGGTTGAACGTGGAAGACTTCTCTGACGTTTCCATTGCCGCGCGCGGTTTCTATGCGATGGAGTTTCTGCTCTACGATGATGCGCTCCGCGATGTGGGTGAGGAAGGTTATCGTTGCTCACTGATACAAACGGTGGCTGCCGATATTGCCGCGTCAGCTATTGCAATAGCGGATGACTGGAGGATGGATTTCAGCGAGACGCTTTTGTCGCCCTCTGGTCTGTTCAAGAACGACCAAGAGGTCATCCAAGAGCTCTTCAAAGCACTCACGCTAGGATTTCAGTTCACCTCAGAAAGCCGCATTGGCCGCCCATTGGCCGATCTTGATCGCCCGCGTCCAAGACGCGCCGAAAGCTGGCGGTCAGGCCGGTCGAGCCGAAATATTGAGGTCTCAATGGCCGCTATGACTGATCTTGCGGAACGATTGTCCGCCGACAGTCCAGACCTCCAACCGAGGTTTGCTGACAGTTTCGAACGCGCTCAAACTGCTTTGGCCGATCTTGATGACCCACTCTTTCGCGACATCGGTGACTCCGTTGCGTGGTTCAAATTGAAGGACGTCCAGACAAATCTAAATCAAGCGTGGCGTCTTGCCGAGGATGAGCTTGGTCCGACCTTGGGTGTCGTCGCAGGGTTTAATGCGCTGGATGGCGACTGATGCCTAATCGACGCGGGTTTCTAAGGGGGTTGTTGGCAACCGGTTTGGCCCCCAGTGCTACTTGGGCAGACGCGGGCGCGCCTAAGTTGTTATCTGCTGCTCGGTTACCTAACGGAGATTTCGTTTTGTGTGGAATTTCCGAAAGTCTTGATATTGTTTTTCAGATTCCGTTGCCCGCTCGCGGGCACGCCGCAGCGGCCTACCCTTCAAAGCCACATGCAATAGCGTTCGCGCGCAGGCCCGGAGCATTTGCGGTCGTTGTTGATTGTCTGAGCGGTGAAATTCTCCAAACGGTAAATTCGCCACCCGGTCGGCATTTCTATGGTCACGGCGTGTTTTCCCAAGATGGGCGATGGCTCTATACGACTGAAAATGACTTTGAGTTCGCTCGCGGGATTGTCGGGGTCTGGGATGCCAGCAAAAACTATGAACGCATTGCGGAATTTGACAGCGGTGGAGTCGGACCGCATGATATCAGCAGGCTACAAGACTCAGAAACCCTTGTCGTTGCCAACGGCGGAATTGAAACGCACCCCGATGCGGGTCGAAGCAAACTCAACCTTCCGACCATGGCATCCAACCTAAGCTACATCGAAAACGGTTCAGTTGTCGAAACGGTTGCGCTTGGTCCCGAACATCAAAGAAATTCTATTCGGCACCTAAGCGTTGCGGAAGACGGATTGGTTGCCTTCGGAATGCAATGGGAGGGTCAGGGACACCCCCGCTCGCTTTTGGGCAGCCACCGGCGCGGCTCTGAACCAAGTTTACTAGATCAAAATCCTACCAATGTGAGACGTTTGGAGGGATACGTGGGCAGCGTTGCGGTCAACGGTAGTGCAATCATGGCAACGTACCCCCGCGGAGGCATTGCTCAGCTCCATGTGCCATCAACGGCAAACGCGTTTCGAACGATCGAACTTGAGGATGTAGGAGGCGTCGCGCGGTACGGAGAAAATTTCTTTGTCACAACGGGGAAAGGCAATATTGCCGTTCTGGATGCGAGCGGAGACTTAGAGCGTGCCAAGCAGTATTCTTTAGCATTTGACAACCACCTCGTGGCGATAGCTCAACCTGCCATTTGAGGTAGAAAATAGTTGGCTGCTGGGGCCACATTGGTTCTGATGTCACAACTATACACATCTGACAAAATGGCATCCGTGAAGACCTCGTTGGGTGCTCCACAAGCAGCGACCAGACCTTCACTGATCATAACGACCTGATCCGCAATCATGGCAGTTAGGTTTAAGTCATGCATCACAGCAATCACGCCACCGCCGCGCGCGGCATAGTCCTGTACACAGCGCATAACGATCAGTTGGTGTCCGATATCAAGGCTTGCTACCGGCTCATCAAGAAGCAGCCAGCGCGGAACGCCATGAACCAAAGGTTCCCAAACTTGGCAAAGAACACGTGCAAGATGCGCCCTTTGTTGTTCGCCGCCGGAGAGATCGTGGAAAGTCCGATTGGCGTAATCTTGCAGCCCGACCTGCGCCAAAGTGCGTTGGATCAACGCGTCATTCGGTCAGACAACGGCCCGGAGTTCATTGCTCAAGCCGTCCGTGATTGGATTGCAGCCGTCGGCGCTAAGACCGCCTACATTGAGCCGGGATCACCTTGGGAAAACGGATATTGCGAAAGCTTCAATGCACGGCTTCGGGACGAGCTGCTTAACGGCGAGGTTTTCTACTCGCTCAGGGAGGCGCAAATCCTAATCGAAGAA
>Ga0189290_100211_pt1 | contig 27982 bp, 34 predicted proteins | sample UW140minimetaG_FD_130318 | JGI IMG/M metagenome (GOLD analysis project Ga0189290, IMG submission 130318) | Marine microbial communities from the Costa Rica Dome - UW140 mini metaG | ecosystem: Environmental > Aquatic > Marine > Oceanic > Photic zone | place: Costa Rica: the Eastern Pacific...
AGCCTGCATCGTGTCGCCGTTCATCGTGGGCGGGGCCATGGCGCCGGTGAGCGTGGTTGGCACGCTGACGCAGGTTCTGGCGGAAGTTTTGGCCGGTATTGCCTACAGCCAGTTGGTGCGTCCCGGCGCGCCGGTGATCTTTGGCGCCTTTGTGACCTCGATCGACATGAACTCCGGCGCGCCGACATTTGGCACACCAGAGGCAAGCCAGATCCTGTCTGGTGCCGGTCAGTTGGCCCGCCGTTTGGGGCTGCCGTTCCGCTCTGGTGGCGGGTTGTGCGGCTCCAAGATGCCAGACGCACAGGCGGCTTATGAGACAGCCAATACCCTAAATGCAGCTCTTACCGGTGGCGTAAACTTCATGCTGCACAGCTGCGGTTGGCTCGAAGGCGGGCTGGTGTCCAGTTTTGAGAAGTTTGTGATGGACGCCGATCAACTGGGCGCGCTGCATAAAATGGCCGCCGGTGTGGCCTATGACGAGAACGCGCAGGCCATGGATGCGGTGCGTGAAGTGGGCCCGGGGGGGCATTACCTCGGCTGTGCGCACACGCAGGCGAACTTCAAAGACGCATTCTGGCGGTCTGAGTTGCTTGACTACAAGCCGTTTGAGACTTGGTCTGACGAAGGTGGGCGTGACACGCAGGCACTGGCCTCGGCGCGTGTAAAACAGCTTATAGATGCGTATCAGCAACCCGCGCTTGATCCGGTAATTGAAAAGGCGCTTCGGGCCTATGTGGCCGAGAAGAAGGCGTCAATGCCCGATAGCTTCGTGTGAGATAAGTCAATGTGACTGCGTGGCCCGCAACAGGCGGGCCTCGCCCAACATGGCTATCAACAGGTCCATATGTTCAATCAGGGAATAAGTCGCCGAGTCGGTCCGCCTCCTTGCATCAACTTTCACTTCGAGTTCAAACAACCACGTAAGTGCCTCGCTGTCGCTAGGCATTGTATCGCATGTGAAGTGCCTTTTAAGGTGCTGATTTCGCGTGTACTCTAGTTCCCCGAGCCTTGCGAAGCGTAGCAGAAACCGCGGGCGTCTGATTTGCTCCAGTTTGCATAGAATTTCCTGCATGGAATCACCTTTTCTTTCGTAGGGATTCCAAACAAGCACAGTATTTCGCCTGTTGCGTGAATTTCGTTTCAGCGCTCGCCAGAAGAGAGTGTTGTTCACAATTTCAAACCAATCCTTAAGGGCAGCGACACTCAGTTCGCTCGCCTACACAGCCCCAATTCGCTGTGCAAAACTTTTTGGATAACCCTGTGGATAAGTCCGACAGGGGTTATGACCCAAGGTCTTTGTAAGGAGTAACGAGAGATGCTAACGCAGCAAGTACCCCAAAAAATTCCGACTTGGCTCCCGCAGAGCGTTGCGCGCTATGTCGCCCATACGGAACAAGGTGTTTCAATCCGTGAGTTGGCACGTAGAGACGGTTGTCACGCGTCAACAGTGATGCGTCAAATTCGAAAGCTAGAAGCTATGCGTGATGACCCTGTTGTGGATTCGGCGCTGCGTAAATTCCGGTCTGTACCGCGAGAAACAGAGCCTTCGGAAACGCAAATGGTGCCGTCTGACATGCTAGAGGATACAGCGATAAAGGCCGAGGGAGAACGTGTGCTTCGAAGGTTGTGTGAAACCGGCGCGGTGCTTGCGGTGGCGAGCGATATGGATACCGCTGTGGTCATGCGCGATGAAGTGACGCGAACAGCCACCGTGTCTCGCCAACTGACGCAGGCGTTTGTGCTCAAGGGCTGGATTACCTGTGCTCAAGCTGGTCGCGTAAGCCGCTATACGATTTCTCCGATAGGGCGCGCAGCGTTAAGTCGCATGGTCGCAAAAGCAGAGAACCAAGCCCACCAAAAGGCGATCGGATTTGCGGAATCGCAGACAGGGTATGCGACGAAAGATCCACGACAAGTCTTGGGCACTGTGAACGCGCATATGCTGGCCAAACAAGGGCGATTCATGGCAGCGGAGAGCCCGTTGTCTATCTTAGCGCGGCGGCGAGATAAAACCGGAAAAGCGTTTTTGGACGACGATTTGGTCGGCGCCGGTGAGAGATTGCGTGAGGATTATGAGTTGTCTCAGATGGGACAGGGACAATCGGAGTGGAGCCGCTATTTATCGGCGCCCCATACGCAGGTGTATCGCGCTGACCCCGGAAATTTGAAAGGGGCAGAGGAGGCACGGTTTCGTGTTGCCGCGGCTTTAGAGTGCCTAGGAGAAGGGCTCAGCGACGTGGTTTTGCGCTGTTGTTGCCAGTTGGAGGGATTGGAAACAGCTGAGAAACACCTGGGGTGGTCAGCAAGGTCAGGCAAAGTGGTGCTGCGGATCGCCTTGATGCATTTGCGAGATCACTATCAAGGTGAGGCGGGGGCGCCGGAGATTACATTGGATAAACGGAAAGGCCCGCCGTGTAGCGGGCCTTTCCGACTTGTTGAAAGCCTATCTTAGGCTGCGGATTCCGCTTTGGCGGTTTCCAGGAACTTCAGAAGGTTCTCTGGGGAGCTCTCGCCATACGGGTCTTCGCCGTGGTTGTCTTCCAGACCTGGCTCTTCAAACCATGCTTCAACAACACCGTCGTTGATGATGGCGGCATAGCGCCAGGAACGCAGGCCAAAGCCGAGGTTGTCTTTGCGCACCAGCATACCGACTTTGCGGGTGAATTCGCCGGAGCCGTCAGGGATGACGTTGACGTTTTCTACGTCCTGAGCTTCGGCCCACTTGTTCATTACGAAGCTGTCGTTCACGGACATGCAGTAGATGCCATCGATGCCGTTTTCCTGGAACTTGGCGAAGTTTTCTTCAAAGCCGGGCAGCTGGTATGTGGAACAGGTCGGGGTGAAAGCGCCTGGCAGCGAGAACAAGATCACGCGCTTGCCTTTGAAGTAGTCGTTGCTGGTCATGTCCTGCCAGCGGAATGGGTTCGGGCCGCCCACCGCTTCGTCACGCACACGGGTTTTGAAGACAACATTGGGGACTTTGACGCCAACTTGCATTGAAGATTTCCTCGGTCAGATTTTGTTTGGCCGTGATCTACAATGATTCTAAAAAGCTGCGCAATGCTGCAATGCCGAAACATCTTTTGCGAGTGCGAGAAACCGCTGATTTGTCAGGGAGTTGACCAGAAATGCATAGCTGCCTTGCATTTCTGGTAGTGGCGGGCGGGATCACTTATGTTAAACAACGCAAACACAAGTTGGCCGGAGGACCATCAGTTGCGTGATTTGAAGATGCCAGAGCAGCGCCACCCCGAGAAGGCGCACCGCAAGGATAATGCTCAGCCTAAGAAGCCTAAGTGGATCCGTGTGAAGGCCCCAACCGGGGACGGATACAACGCTACACGGAAAATCATGCGCGAAAACAAGCTGACCACAGTCTGTGAAGAAGCGGCGTGTCCAAACGCGGGTGAGTGCTGGAGCCAAGGCCACGCCACTATGATGATTATGGGGGATATTTGTACCCGCGGCTGCACCTTTTGTAACATCGCGACTGGTAAACCAGACGGTTTGGATGCGTTTGAACCTGGCCGCGTTGCCATGGCAGTACAAAAACTTGGTCTGAACCACGTGGTGATCACGTCTGTTGATCGCGACGATTTGGAAGATGGCGGGGCAGAGCATTTTGCGCAGACCATTCGGGCTGTGCGGCACCGCTCTCCTAAAACTACAATTGAGATTCTGACGCCCGACTTTTTGAAGTGTAAGCCTGAAGTGCTTGAGGTCGTTGTTGAGGCGCGTCCGGACGTGTTTAACCACAATCTTGAGACCGTACCTGGACAGTACCCAAAAGTTCGCCCCGGTGCGCGCTATTTCCACAGCCTTCGGCTGTTGCAGCGGGTGAAAGAGCTAGATGCGTCTATCTTTACAAAGTCCGGCATTATGGTTGGTCTTGGTGAAGACAAACAATCCGTTCATCAGGTGATGGACGATATGCGAGCGGCAGATGTCGATTTCCTGACGATTGGCCAGTATTTGCAGCCAACACCTAAGCACCATGGTGTGGACCGTTTTGTCACGCCAGAAGAGTTTGCGAGCTATGAAAAAGCGGCCTTCGGTAAAGGCTTCCTTATGGTATCAGCGACCCCGCTCACGCGGTCTTCTTATCACGCTGGGGATGACTTTGCCCGCTTGCGTGATGCGCGTGAGGCTTTGCTGGCGAAAGGGTAAGGCTGACAGTCTGCATGGGCACGCTGCCCTGAGCTCTTGAAGTACTTTTATGGAAGAAAAAAGAAGCGCCGCTGATTGAGCGGAGCTTTCCTATTGTGGTAAGTGGATGTGGAAGCGGGTGCGCAAGGCTTGGTCCAGATCAGGGGCAAAACGGGCCGCTGATGTTTGAGACAGGATTCCTAGTTTGCGGGCTTTGGCTTTTTCCACCAGATTTGGCTTGTCGATTTCAGCCCATTCTTTGGGCGAGGTTCGGTCTCCAAGTGTCGGATAAAAGTGATCTTTTTGCATGCGGCTCAATGTGGCGTCTGTGCCGAGATAGTGTCCGGGGCCAGTGAGGCACACATCCCGGATTTGATCGAGCGCCAAAGTTTCGTCGTCCACCTCGATGCCGCGTACACAGCGTAAGGCCTGACCAATGAGGTCTTCTCCAAGGATCAGACTCTCGTGGCAGAACCCCAACAGAGACGCGTGCATACCAGCGGCCTCATAGACCATGTTGAGACCGGAGAGCCCGGCTATGACGTTGGAACACATCTGTTCCCAACCGGCCTGCATGTCCGGCAGTTTGGAGTCGCTTGCCCCTGCGGCGGCCCCGCCGGGTAATCCATAGAACTTGTGCATTTGGGCACAGCCTGCGGACAGAAGCGCTTGCTCGCCTGAGCCCACACTCATGGCGCCAGTGCGCAGATCCAGCCCAAAAGGCCAAGTGCCAAAGATGGCGGGGTGGCCCGGTGCTATGGCATTGACGTAGACGATGCCGGCCAAACATTCGGCAGTGGCTTGCACGATCGCGCCTGCAATTGTGGAAGGGGCGGTTGCACCAGCCATGCCTGCAGAGAGCAATAGCACGGGCATGCCGCCACGGATGCACTGTTCCATGGATTCACAGCTTTCGGTGGCAAACTTCATCGGTGGCACCACAAAGCAGTTGGTGTTGCTCACAAAAGGTCGCGCCCGCCAGGCCTCTTCACCGCCGGCGATCATATAGAGCATTTCCAAACCGTCTTGGACAAAGCCGGGGTCAGAAAAGGAGACTCCAATGTGCTTCGTTGTGCCAGCGCAGCAGGCGTAGATGGAATTGAGATCCATTTCCCGGTTGTCGGTGATGTCGCGCGCCACCATGGGACGTTGTAGGAAGTGGATGTTGTCGAGTTGATCGGCAATGCGTGCGGCGTCGTGTAGGTCTTGCAACGTGCTGTCGCGATACTCTTGGGTGTCGACGTCAACCATATGCACAGCGGCGCCTGCGGTGCCAAAGTACACACGGTTGCCGGAGAGGTGCAGATCGTGCTGGGCGTCACGGCTGGCTAAGGTGACGTCTTTGTTGGCTTTGGCCAACATGTCTTCGACCAATGCACGTGGAAAGCGCAGGCGACCGTCATCGCCTAAGATAGCGCCCGCAGCAGTCATGATGTCGATCCCCGATTGCGGGGCGTCCGCGAGGCCAATTTGTTCCAAGGCGTCTAGTGCGGTCTCATGGATGCGCATTATGTCTTGGTCTGAGAGCGGCTTATACTGGCCGCCTTCCATACCGGCGCGGATGGGGCGCACATCTTGAGACAGCGGCGCGGCGCGGGCAGCACGACGGGCAGAGCGACCGCCGGACCGGCGGGAAACAGGGGCATTCATAGAGGGAGATCCTTTGTCTGTTGATGAGAGGTGAGGTCACATCAACAGGAAGGACGTCCCCGTGCGGCGCGTCCGCGCTCTGCGCCAATGGTGAGAACCACCAGCTGTATTTTGCTGCGTATGGCTTGCATGTCGCACTCCTTGTTCCTGGAGTTTGCGACTCAGTTTTAGCGGCGTCATGTCCAATTGCGACAGATGTCGTTTTTTGAACATGACGCCAGCCGTAGAGTCAGGCGGCGGGTTGCTTTGCTAGTTTTTCTGCATGTTCCACAATGGCTTGCAGGGCTTCTTTGAAGCGGTCATCCGCCACGGTCATCGCCACGCGGATGTGCCCGTGGGCCGATTGACCAAAACTTTCACCCGGCATGGTGGCGATTTGGTGTGTGTCCAGTAGGGAGTTGGCAAAGGCCTCACCCGACAGTCCCGTCGCGCGGATGTCGAGCATGATGTACATTGCGCCCTGCGCCGGAATGAGGCCAACGGTGTTCTGATTGGCTACGATGTTTTTGGCAATTTCGCGACGGCGTTGGAATGGCGCGGCGATCTCGCCTTCCAAGGCTTCCCCTTGCGCCAGAGCGAACACAGCGGCATCCTGGATGAAACCCGGTACGCCGTAGGTGGTGTGGGTGGCGAGGTTGATCAGGTGGGTGATGACCTCTTTAGGCCCCGCGATCCATCCGATCCGCGACCCGGTCATGGCATGGGACTTGGACATGGAACCAACCACAAGCGTGCGCTCGGCCATGTCGGGCAGGGTGCGGGGGCTGATGTGCTCCCCTTCCCAAACCTGGGTGTCATAAACCTCGTCGGAGATCAGCCACAAGTCATGGTCTTTGCAGACCTGCGCGATGCCGGTGAGCGTGTCACGGCCGTAGACGGTGCCGGTGGGATTGTTTGGCGTATTGATCAGCAGGGTGGCCGCGCCTTTGGCGGCTTCTTCGGCTATGTCTTCGGCGCGCGGCTTGAACGCATTGGAGGCATGGGTACGGATGGGAGCGGGCTCCGCGCCAACACTGCGAAGAGTGCCGGGGTAGGTGGCATAATACGGATCGATGTAAAGCGCGCGGTCCCCGGGAGAGCAGGTGGCGACATGGGCCGCAAATAGTGCAGACTGGCCACCGGGCGTTATCAGGATGTTTTCATAGGTGGTAGGCACGCCGGTGCGCTCCGTTAGACGGGCGGCTACGGCCTCTCGCATGTCTTGCGTGCCCGGCACCATGGCGTAGCCGGTGTGTCCACCACGGGCAGACTGGTCCATGGCTGCTAGGATGACTGGGTCGGTGCGAATGTCATGTTCGCCGATGGTCAATTCGGTCACGTCGACGCCCTCGGTGATCATGCGACGCGCTTTGTAAAACACGTCCCAACCATCTGAGCCGCCGCCGGTGATGTTGGTGATGCGCTGCGAAAGTTCCATGTCCTGCACTCCCTCATAGTCGTTTTCACTCAGGTGGCAGAGGGTGTGAGGTCAAGTCAAATTCAATGTTGTGATGCCCCACATTTCCGTCGCGACGTTTTGCAAGGAATTGAAACCCGCCGAGGCCTAAAATGTCGGTTAGGTGCCTTTTGCCAGATCCGACGGGCTGTCACCCATCAAGTATCGCGGGCCGGTGCCGCGGGATTTGGCGCGGTCGTCGGGGTTGTAGAGTTTGCAGTTTGACAGGCTGAGGCAACCACAGCCGATACAACCGTCCAGTTGGTCACGTAGTTTGGTCATCTGTGCAATGCGGGCGTCGAGGTCTTTGCGGAAGCGTTCGGAGATCGCCTGCCAGTCTGCTTTTGTGGGCGTACGGTTTGATGGCAGGCTGTTTAGGGCCTCGCGGATTTCAGCAATCGAAAACCCCAGGGACTGCGAAATCATCACGAAAGACAGACGGCGAATGTCGGCGCGTTCATAGCGGCGTTGACCGGTGTCAGTGCGATGCGGATACACAATGCCTTCTTCCTCGTAATATCGGATGGCAGAAGGGGCAAGGCCTGTGCGCTCTGAGATGAAACCGATGGTCAAACCGGTGGGACGTAGGCGAAGCTTGGGTTGTTTTTTCATTATATGTCTGAATTTAAACAATTAGAATTTCTTGTGTTCAAGTTAACTTGAGGAATTAGCCTGTGTCCATAGAGAAATTTTGAGGAAGGACCAGAGCCATGAAACTCGAGCATGTAAACCTTACGGTACGGGATCCAAACGCGACGGCGGCGATCCTTTGTGAGCTGTTTGACTGGCAAGTGCGGTGGGAAGGTGACTCCATCCACGGCGGCCGGAGTGTGCACGTCGGCGAGACCGAGAGCTATCTGGCACTTTATGCGCCGCCGGTCGACATTCAGAATGCCGAGGAAAGCTATTATCGGGCTGGTGGTTTGAACCACATAGGTATTGTGGTGGGCGATCTGGACATGATTGAGGATCGGGTAAAGGCTGCTGGTTTTGAGCCCAAGAGCCACGCGGATTACGAGCCTGGCAAGCGGTTTTACTTCGATGGGCCGGACGACATCGAGTATGAGGTGATCAGCTATGCTTGAGTTGCAAAGAGCAGGGCCTATAGGGTTGTTGATCTGGTGCGGTACATTGCTGGGCGTGGGATTCCCGCTCAGCAAGCTGTCAGCGGCGGCGGGCGTGCCGCCCATGGTCTGGGCGCTTTTGGTCTCCGTAGGGACTTGTACAGCGCTGTTTCCCTTTGTGGCACTGCGCGGCCAGTTGAAACTGCCGCGCGGCCAGTTGTTTCGCTATGTGTTGGTGACCGGATTGGTGACTTCGGCAGGGATCAATGTGATGATCTTTGGCTTGGTGCCCAAGTTGGGTGCGGGGCAGGTGGGTATGATGTTTGCCATGTCACCAGTGGCAACATTGGCGGTGTCATCCTTGTTTGGTGTTAAAACGCCGTCGCGACTAGGCCTGTTTGGCATAGCTTTTGGTCTCGTCGGCGCGTTGATGGTGGCCTTTGGTCGAGGCGGGGTGCATGGCACGGTGATCTGGTCCCTGGTGGGATTGACCATTCCGGTGATCCTTGCAGCGGGCAATGTCTATCGCACATTGGATTGGCCGGAAGGCGAACACCCAATTGCCTTGGCCTATTGGAGCCAGATGGTGTCGATCGTGGTGCTGATCGTGGTGATGATTGCGCGTGGTGACGGGATTGCGCTGCACACTGTGGCGGAGGTGCCTTGGGCTGCAGCGGCGCAGATGGTGGCGGCTGCGCTGACCATTCCGGCGTTTTTCCAACTGCAACGTGTGGGCGGCCCGGTGATGTTAAGCCAGATTGGCTATGTTGCAGCGTCAGTGGGGTTAATTGTTGGCGTAGCTTTGTTGGGCGAGCGTTATGGGCCTGTGAGCTGGCTTGGGGCTGCCATCACCGCAGTGGGTATTGCCTTGACCATTCTGGCGCAGACCGGGCGGTCAATCACGATGCCAAAGGCCTTCCCGCTGGGACGGCTAACCCGAGCAAAACTATGGATTGGTGATGCCTGCGAAAAGCAACGTGTGCCCAACCAGGCCACAGTGTTAGCCGCGCGGCGGCAGGCTGTTCTGAAGCTTCTTCGTCAGACCTGAGCGCACAATGTCATAAGACACCTCTAGACGGTGGCGCAGTTCTACTGTGTCGCCGTCAAGTGGGAGATGAATCCAGCTGCGGTGGAAGTAGGGTGCCTTGATGCCAACACCGGCGTCAATCAGCATTTGCGCGGTTTCGATGCTGTCGGTTTTGACAGACACGCCGGTTTGGGCTGCACCGATGCAGGCAAACATTTTGCCGCCCACTTTCCAAGCGTCATGTTCTCCCCCCCACGGGTCGGAGAGTTTTGCCCCAGGGAAGGCATCACAGATAGAGTTGATGGTATCGCGGCTCATGCAGACAGAGTGCGTCACAGAGGAGAATTGGTCAATTCAGAGATGTCGGGCTTGACCACCGTTCGCGCCGCGCATATGGTCGCCGCCATGAACAACGCACGCACCATCATTATTTGCTGCTGCATTACCTGCTGACATTGTCAGGCGGGCTGTTCTTCTATTTCAAACATGTTTGAGAATTGGTAAGCCCGCCACGGACCAACCGTGTGCCGAGGAGCCACTTATGACTGAGATCAAGCTGCACAATACGCTGAAACGCCGCAAAGAGGTGTTTGAGCCGATCGATCCTGAAAATGTGCGGATGTATGTCTGTGGACCCACGGTTTATGACCGCGCGCATATTGGCAATGCGCGGCCGGTGGTGGTGTTTGACGTTCTCTATCGCTTGCTGCGGGAGGTCTATGGTGTGGATCACGTGACCTATGTGCGCAACTTCACCGACGTGGATGACAAGATCAACGCGCGGGCGGCTGAAAGCGGTCGCAGCATTGGCGAGATCACAGCAGAAACCACGCAATGGTATCTTGATGACATGGGTTCGTTGGGGGCGATGGAGCCGAACCATATGCCGCGCGCGACGCAATACATTGGTGAGATGATCACCATGATTGAGAAGCTGATCGCGGATGGCTTTGCCTATGCCCATGACGGTCACGTGCTGTTCCGGGTGCGCAAATATGACGACTACGGGAAACTGTCGGGTCGGTCTGTGGATGACATGATCGCGGGTGCGCGGGTCGAGGTGGCAAGCTACAAAGAAGATCCGATGGATTTTGTGTTGTGGAAGCCGTCTGATGACAGCATTCCGGGCTGGGACAGTCCCTGGGGACGGGGACGTCCGGGCTGGCATATTGAATGCTCGACGATGTCCTATGAGCTGTTGGGGGCGCATTTTGACATCCATGGCGGAGGCAATGATTTGATGTTCCCGCACCATGAAAATGAGATTGCTCAGAGCTGCTGCGCCAATGGCGGGCAGCACATGGCGAACTACTGGCTGCACAATGAGATGTTGCAGGTGGAAGGTAAAAAGATGTCCAAGTCTTTGGGCAACTTCTTCACCGTGCGCGATTTGCTGGATGGCCATGATGGACATCCCGGCGTGCCCGGCGAGGTGATCCGATTTGTGTTTTTGAGTACGCATTACGGCAAGCCGATGGACTGGACCGCCAAGAAGGCGGCCGAAGCAGAGGTTACGTTGCGCAAATGGCGGACGTTGACCGCGGGCGTCGAGCCCGCTGTCAACGTGTCTCCACAGGTGATGGACTGCATAGCAGATGACTTGAATACAGCCGGAGCAATTGCGGCGCTCCACGGACTTGCCAGTGCAGGAGATGCGCCGGCGCTGTTGGCTGGGGCGCAGATGCTAGGGCTGTTGACTGATGAGTTGGCGGACTGGGTGCAAACCGGCGATGCCGATCTGGGCGCTTTGGCCGACAAGCTAGTCGCATTGCGCGTAACGGCCATGGAGACCAAAGACTTTGCGCCAGTTGATGCGTTGAAGTCGGCGTTGGTAGACGCCGGTGTCGAAGTCCGCATGAGCAAAGCCGGTGTTGACCTGTCTCCGGCGGCGGGGTTTGACGAGAGTAAGCTAGCAGGACTGCTGGACTAAGACAAACAGGCGTGCGCGGGCGAGCGCGCGCTTTTTTCGTGTGGGCGGTTGGTTTGCACATGAGACACAGCGGAAGGCCAAGCTATGCGCAAGGAACGCCTCTATCTCTACGACACCACACTGCGCGATGGGCAGCAGACACAGGGTGTGCAGTTTTCCACCGGTGAAAAGGCGCAGATTGCTGCCACGCTGGACGCCATGGGCATAGATTACATCGAAGGCGGCTGGCCCGGGGCGAACCCGACAGACAGCGCGTTTTTTGAGACCAGGCCAAAGCTGAACGCCACCTTCACCGCCTTTGGCATGACCAAACGCGCGGGCATGTCGGCGGAAAACGATGATGTGCTGGCGGCGGTGATGAATGCGGGTACCGAGGCTGTGTGTCTGGTGGGCAAAACCCACGATTTTCACGTCACTACGGCGCTTGGCATCAGGTTAGAAGAAAACATCGAAAACGTCTCTAAATCAGTAACCTATATGGTGGCGCAAGGCCGTGAGGCGCTGTTCGATGCGGAGCATTTCTTTGACGGATATAAGGCCAATCCAGCCTATGCGCTGGAGGCGGTGAAAGCGGCCTTTTCGGCGGGCGCGCGGTGGGTTGTGTTGTGTGACACCAATGGCGGGGCGTTGCCACGCGAAGTTTATGAGATCACCAAGGCGGTGATTGCGGCTGGTATTCCGGGTGAACACCTCGGCATTCACACCCACAATGACACGGAACATGCGGTGGCCAACTCTTTGGCCGCGGTGGATGCAGGCGCGCGGCAGGTGCAGGGGACTTTGAATGGCTTGGGGGAACGCTGCGGTAATGCGAACCTGACCACATTGATCCCGACGCTGCTTTTGAAAGAGCCCTACGCGAGCACGCTGGAGGTTGGGATCAGCGGTGAAGCTTTGGAAGGTCTGACACGAGCCAGTCGGATGTTGGATGACATATTGAACCGTGTGCCGATGCGGCAGGCGGCTTATGTCGGGGCCAGCGCCTTTGCTCATAAAGCGGGGCTACATGCCAGCGCGATTCTGAAGGACCCGAGCACTTATGAGCATGTGGACCCGTCCGTGGTGGGCAACGAGCGGGTTATTCCTATGTCCAACCAAGCCGGGCAGAGCAACCTACGCAAGCGGTTGGCAGATGCGGGGCTCGAAGTCGAGAAAGGCAATCCGGCACTTGGCGACATTCTCAACCGGATTAAGGACGCCGAGGACAAAGGCTACTCTTACGACAGCGCACAAGCGAGCTTTGAGCTATTGGCGCGGGATGCTTTAGGGCTGGGCGAAAGCTTCTTTGACGTGGAGCGTTATCGGGTGATTTCGGAGCGGCGTCGCAACGCACGCGGGCACTTGGTGGTGGAAAGCGAAGCTGTGGTCACTGTGCAGTTGCCCAATGGCGATAAGACCACCAGCTATTTCAAAAACGATCATGCAGACGAGATGAGCGATGAAGGGCCGGTGAACGCCTTGTGGCAAGCGCTGAAGTCCGACCTTGGGCCATATCAAAGCGTGATAGATGACGTGCGACTAGTCGACTTTAAGGTGCGGATCACCAATGGCGGGACCGAAGCTGTGACGCGGGTTATCATAGACTTTGAGGACGACACTGGGCGGCATTGGTCAACGGTTGGTGTATCCGCCAACATAGTGGATTCGAGCTTTGAGGCGCTGCTGGATGCGTTAAACTGGAAGTTGGTGCGTGATGGCGCGCGGGTGGTCCACTAGGCGGTGTACGTCGTAATTCGTGAAACAAAATTTTGAGGGCGTAACGTGAGCCAGCAAGACCTGAATGCCTGTGCTGAATTGGTGCAGCGTGGTGATCCGGATCGGTTTGCAGCTGTGTTGGCCGCCAAGCCGTCGGCGCGGGATGTGCTGCTGCCAATATATGCGTTTAACGTTGAGGTGGCCCGCGCCCCGTGGGTGACGCAGGAGGCGATGATTGCTGAGATGCGCCTGCAATGGTGGCGCGATGCCTTGGATGAAATCCGTGAAGGCAAGCCGGTGCGGCGCCATGAGGTTGTGTCGCCCTTGGCGAAGGTGCTGAGTACTGAGGACGCAGAGGTTTTGGATCGTCTGATCGAAGCGCGGCGGTGGGATATCTACAAGGATCCGTTTGCAGATTTGGCGCATCAGACGCGATATTTGCAGGACACTGGCGGCGGGTTATTGCTGGCAGCTGCGCGCAGTCTTGGATCTTGTGCGGAAGGTATCGCGATGGATGCAGGTTATGCGCTGGCGCTGGCCAACTGGTTGCAGGCGATCCCCGCATTGGAAGCACAAAAGCGCGTGCCATTGGTTGACGGGCGGCCAGCGTCTATACGCATGTTGGCGGAAGATGGTTTGGCGAGGCTCTCATCTGCGCGCGCGAAACACGAACTGATGTCTCGCGAAGCAGGGCAAGCGTTCTTAAGCTGTTGGCAGGTGGAAACAGTTTTGGCTCAAGCTGCGGCGGAGCCAGAGCGTGTGGCACAAGGCGCACTAGGCATGAGTGAGTTCGGCAAAAGAGTTGGCCTGTTATGGCGTGGTTTCAGTGGGCGCTGGTAAACGCCCGCTGAATTCATTATGCGGTTTCTTCTTCAGCGAGCCGGAACATCAACCAGATCAAAGCACCACCGGCCAGCATCAGGAACGGCGCCATTGCGAGGTTTACGCTGGTCCATCCAGTAATTGCATCCCCACCGGAGCAGTTCATCAGGCCACCAGAGGCCAGTGAGGCCAATGTAACGCCTCCAAAGACAATCACGTCGTTCATACCTTGCATGCGACCGCGTTCTTCGACGCTATGGGCACTTGCCAGCATGGTGGTGGCACCGATGAAGCCAAAGTTCCAACCCACTCCAAGCAGGATCAGAGCGATAAAGAAGTTTTCAAGGTTCACGCCCTGAAGCGCGACGCCACCCGCAGCCGCGAGGATCAGAATGCCCAATGCGAGAATTTTCTCGACGCCAAATTTTGCAATCAGATGACCGGTGAAGAAAGACGGCACAAACATTGCCAGCACGTGTGCGGTAACCACGTCCGCTGCGTCATTCTGCTCAAAGCCGCAGCCAACCACGGCCAAAGGTGTCGAGGTCATAACAAGGTTCATTAGAGCGTAAGCCACCATGCCACAAATCACGGACACGGCGATGCGTGGACTGGTAAGTAGTTCCCAGCGGGTTCGCCCTTTGGGTGCATCTGCCGATGGCTCTGGTGGTTTCGGGATGTCAATGAATAGGAACAGCAGAGAGCCGATCAGATTGATGACGATCACTGCGAGATAGGCCCCCAAAAACGGAATGACCATCGAGTCTGACGTGACTTTCACCAGCTGCGGGCCAATGATCGCGGATAGAAGACCGCCTGCCATCACATAGGAAATTGCCTTTGGACGGAACGCTTCGGAGGCTGTGTCGGCAGCTGCGAAGCGGTAGAACCCTTGTGCCGACATGTAGACACCGGTGAGGAACGAGCCTGCCAGGAAAATCGGAAAGTTGTTAAGGTAAAGCCCATACGCGCCAATAGCACCGCCTAGCGCACCGCCTAGCGCTCCAATGATGAACCCTGCACGACGACCATATTTTTGCATGAAGGACGACAATGGCGTCGCGGACACCATAGAGCCCAAAACGATAAGAGATATGGGCAAGGTGGCAAAGCACACATTGGAGGCCAAAGACTGCCCGGCCAGTCCGCCGATAGTGAAGATAAGCGGCATTTGCGAGCCCAGGAAAGCTTGCGCCAAAACCAGAATCATCACATTGCGCTTGGCGCGGCTGTCGTCGGCGGGGAGGGGTGTCGTATCAGTCATGCGCCAAGCGTTAGCTTGTTAAGCAGCGTAGGTCCAGAGCTTGGCTCCTCAAGAAGGCGCGACTAAAGTGTCTGAGAAAAGAGGAGGCGCGTGTGGACGTAGGGCGGATCATCAAAACCGAGGATTGTGTGGCGGAAGGGGCGGCGTGGTTGGCAGCGCACGATCCACGGTTCGCAAGGGCGTTGGACCTGACAGGGCCCTTGCCGCTGCGTTTACGGCCAGATGGGTTTGACCAGTTGCTCAGCGCCATTGTCAGCCAGCAGGTGAGTGTCGCTTCGGCGGCTGCGATTTGGAAGCGAATGCGGGATGCGGAACTTGTGACGCCTACGGCCATCGTCGCCGCATCTGATGAGGACTTACGCGCCGCCGGATTAAGTCGGCAAAAGATGCGCTATGCACGGGCTTTGGCGGCAGAAGGCATTGATTTCGATGCACTGAGATCGACCGCTAACGAAGAAATTTTCAGAACTCTGACAAACGTCAGCGGGGTTGGGATATGGACGGCGGAAATCTATGCGATGTTTTCGCTTGGGCGGGCTGATGTATTTGCGCCCGGTGATCTAGCGCTGCAAGAAAGTGCGCGGATGTTATTTGAGTTGGATAACCGGCCAAAAGAGCGCGTTTTACGTGAAATGGCACAGGAGTGGAGTCCTTGGCGCTCTGTAGCAGCGCGGCTTTTATGGGCCTACTATCGGGTTGATAAAGGACGGGAAGGGGTGCGTTAGGCACGGCCGGCATTTCTAAAGCCAAAAAGCTTTGAAACGAGAAAGGGCGCTCCGGAGAGCGCCCTTTGATTTTTGATCCGACCCGGATTTAGCAGCTGTAGTACATGCCAAATTCAACAGGGTGTGGCGTGTGCTCGTAGTGCTCAACTTCGCCCATTTTCAGCTCAATGTAGCCTTCGATCTGGTCCTTGGTGAACACGTCGCCCGCCAGCAGGAAGTCGTGATCTGCTTCAAGGCTTTCCAGAGCTTCGCGCAAGGACCCACATACGGTTGGGATGCCAGCCAGTTCTTCAGCAGGCAGATCGTAGAGGTTTTTGTCCATAGCTTCGCCTGGATCGATCTTGTTTTTGATGCCGTCAAGGCCAGCCATCAGCAGAGCTGCGAAGCACAGGTATGGGTTCGCGGATGGATCTGGGAAACGAGCTTCAACGCGCTTGGCTTTCGGGCTTTCGGTCCAAGGAATACGAACACAGCCGGAGCGGTTGCGTGCAGAGTAGGCGCGCAGAACTGGTGCTTCAAAACCCGGGATCAGACGCTTGTAGGAGTTGGTCGATGGGTTGGTGAAGGCGTTCAGAGTTTTTGCGTGCTTCAGGATGCCGCCGATGAAGTACAGAGCTTCGTCGGACAGATCGGCATATTTGTCGCCTGCAAAGAGCGGCTTGCCGTCTTTCCAGATGGACATGTTGACGTGCATGCCGGTGCCGTTGTCGCCGTAGATCGGCTTTGGCATGAAGGTGGCGGATTTGCCGTAAGACGCGGCCACGTTGTGGATCACGTACTTATACTTCTGCAGCTCGTCGGCCTGCTTGGTTAGGCTGTCAAAGATCAGGCCCAACTCGTGCTGACAGGACGCCACTTCGTGGTGGTGCTTGTCAGTTTTCATGCCCAGACGCTTCATAGTGGAGAGCATCTCGGAACGCAGGTCGTGGCTGTCGTCGGTTGGGTTGACTGGGAAGTAGCCGCCTTTGATGCCAGGGCGGTGGCCCATGTTGCCCATTTCGTATTCGGTGTCGGTGTTCCAGGAGCCGTCGATCGCGTCAACTTCGTAGGATACCTTGTTGATTTTGTTCTCGAAACGAACGTCATCAAACAGGAAGAATTCTGCTTCTGGACCCATGTAGGCCACGTCACCGATGCCGGAGGACTTCAGGTAAGCTTCCGCTTTTTCGGCGGTGCCGCGTGGGTCACGTTCATAGGCTTCGCCGGTGTCTGGCTCTACAATGGAGCAGTGCAGACAGATGGTTTTCTCTGCATAGAACGGATCAACATATGCAGAGGAGGTGTCTGCGATCAATTTCATGTCGGAGTTTTCGATGGATTTCCAGCCTTCGATGGAAGACCCGTCAAACATGAAACCTTCTTCGAGGAAGTCTTCGTCTACGAGATCCACGTCCACTGTCACGTGCTGCAGCTTGCCGCGGGTGTCGGTGAAACGGATGTCGACATAGGCCGCATCTTCGTCTTTGATCAGCTGGAGAACTGCGTCTGCGCTCATTCCCTTAGTCCTTCTGATTGCTTTGAAATTTGGATGAAATTACAGCGCTTCCGGGCCGGATTCACCGGTACGGATGCGGATGGCTTGCTCCACGGGGGAAACAAAGATCTTGCCGTCGCCGATTTTGTCGGTTTTGGCAGCGCCCACGATGGCCTCGATTGCGCCGTCTACCTGATCGGCCTCAAGCACAACTTCGATTTTCACTTTGGGCAGGAAGTCCACAACGTATTCCGCGCCACGATAAAGCTCCGTGTGGCCTTTTTGACGGCCGAAACCTTTGACTTCGACAACGCTCAGACCCTGAATGCCAAAATCCTGCAGGGCTTCTTTGACTTCATCAAGTTTGAACGGCTTGATGATGGCTTCGATCTTTTTCATGTGGAGGCTCCTCCTCAGGTGCGTTCTTGAAATCCGACAGACCACTTTCATTCGGAGGCCACAATTAGAAAGGGTGACGCAGGGCGCTCTCGCTCGGAGGATTTCTGGGGTGTGCTTAAAAATTAGGCAATGTGGCGCAAAACTGCGCTGAATTAAATCGCAGGATGTTTCACAAATGAGCGAATTGTTAACCGCTGCCCAAATGCGCGCCATCGAGCAGGCGGCGATTGAGTCGGGGGACGTCACCGGCCTAGAACTGATGGAGCGGGCCGGGCTGGGTGTGGTGGCGGCCATTTTTGAAGAGTGGCCGGAGTTGAACGACGGGGGCGCTGCCCCCGAGCCTATGGCTCTCCCCCAGGATATTTCTGTCAAGACGAAGCGCGCGGTGGTGTTGTGCGGGCCGGGTAACAATGGCGGCGACGGGTTTGTTGTGGCGCGGTTGTTGCATGAATGCGGTTGGGCGGTTGAGGTGTTTTTCTATGGCGATGCCGAGAGACTGCCGCCGGATGCGCGGGTGAATTATGAGCGGTGGTGTGCGTTGGGGGAGGTTGATCCGCTTACTGAAAAGAACCTACGGAAAGGTGGCTTTGCCGACATCTATTTCGATGCTTTGTTTGGGACTGGTTTGAAGCGAGGTCTGGAGGGGGAGATTTTTACCGTTGTTCGACATCTTTCCGGCGTGGATGGAGATCACTACCGAGACCGAATGATAAGCATTGATGCGCCGTCCGGTCTTTGTTTGGATAGTGGCCGCGTTTTGCAGCAAGAGCCCATCACAGTTTGGCCCGACGAGTTGTTAGCGCACCTTCCCAAGGAAATGACGGAGCGAATTGAAACTGTTGGCGGGCCTCGCGCTTTGCATGATCGTTTCTCTTCACTGACTATTTGCTTTGATAGCCCAAAGCCGGGACATTTTTTGGCGCAGGGACCGGATCTTTGTGGAAAAGTTGTTGTCAAAGATATCGGCGTTTCTAGACAGAGATGTCAGTACAATGGCGAACCTTACGATGACGCGTTTGCCTTTGGTCCGAAATCACCGAGGCCCGTGATGCGGCCTGCATTTCTAAGGCTCGTTGAGCAGCAAAGCCGCTCAGAGGATTCACGCCCCTTTGGAAGACTGGCGTTGCATCGTTTGCAAAAACATCGCGGCAATCACAAATTCTCCCACGGCCACGCGCTTATCCTTTCCGGCGGTTCTGGTAAAACTGGCGCGGCGCGGCTGGCGGCGCGGGGCGCGCTTCGTATTGGGGCGGGGCTAGTGACACTTGGTGTGCCGCCCAATGCAGAACAGGAGGTGGCCTGTCAAATCACCGCCTTGATGCTGCAGCGGTTGGCGGATGCTCAGGCACTTGAGGGTGTCTTTCAGGATGAACGCCTAAACGCGCTTTGTCTGGGGCCTGGAATGGGGGGGGCGGGCGCGGGAACTGGTGCCGGTGGCGCTGTCCTCTAAGCGTGCTGCGATGCTGGATGCAGATGCGTTGAGCGCCTTTGAGGATGATCCCAACGAGTTGTTTGAGCTTTTGCATAAGAAGGTGGTGCTGACGCCGCACGGCGGTGAATTTGCGCGGCTGTTTCCGGACATCGCGGCCAAACTCGTGGAGCCGCCAACTAAAGGCCCGGCCTATTCCAAGGTGGATGCCACCCGAGACGCCGCTGTGCGGGCAGGGTGCGTGGTGTTGTTCAAGGGGCCTGATACTGTCATCGCCTCGCCAGATGGGCAATGTGCCGTAAACGCTGCGGTCTACGACCGCGCGGCTCCCTGGCTGGCGACGGCGGGATCAGGGGACGTTCTGGCGGGCTTTATCACCGGGCTGCTGGCGCGCGGGATCAGGCCACAACAAGCAGGGGAAGCAGCGGCGTGGCTGCATGTCGAATGCGCTCGAGCCTTTGGTCCGGGCTTGATTGCCGAGGACTTGCCCGAGATGCTGCCACAGGTACTCAGAACGCTTGAGGAATGAGGTGCTTTCAAGAAAGTTGCGGTGACGTCGTTTTTCCTCTCGCATCCCCGAAAAAGCTTTGCTAAGACGCGCGGACAATGCGGGTGTGGCGGAATTGGTAGACGCACCAGATTTAGGTTCTGGCGCCGCGAGGCGTGGGGGTTCAAGTCCCTTCACCCGCACCATGGTATCTCTTTAACCATCTGTTTTTAAAGGTATTTGGGTTCTGTTCGTTTTTGCAGCCCCCCAGATGGTCCCCCAGTTGATTTTTATGCTTCCGCACTGGCTTCGATCGCCTCTTGGACCTCGGAGATCTTGACCAACGAGATTTTCCCGAGTTTGTAGATCTTCCAGAGCCCCTTGTCTTTCCCGCGGTAGACAGTTGCTCGGCTCATTCCAAAGAGGGTAGGGCACTCGCTAATCCGGGCAAAAATCTTGTCTGAGTCTGGCACTATTTGCCCTCCTTCTTCCGTGGACACTTGTCCATGTCGATCTCGTCCCGCCCGCATGAGGCGCAGAAGTTGTACAGAAATTCTGTCTTGAGCTGACAGGGGGGCGAGGTCGGTTTATCCGAGGTCATTCCGGCTCTCTCCTTCTTCATTGCCCCGCTTGGGGGTTAGGCTCACTGTTGCAGTTTGGGGTTCGGGCTTTCTTGGTGGCCTGACGTAACTTCGCTGCGGCTAGCAGGTACGGCTTGATCTCGGGCTCTGCGTCCTCGAATTTCAGAGTCACCCAACGCCCGCTCAGGAGCGGAAGAAGCTCCCGTGGAATGGCCAGCCAGTTGTTCGGGTCACAATTGGTTTTGTCGCCGTCTATGCACTTCAGGCAGTGTCCGTCTGGTACCGGACCATTATCCCGTTCCCAGAGATAGACATGCTTAGCTACAAACCAGGTGGGCGCGCCTGTGTATGGATTGGTGCGCTCGATCTTGATCTCGACATAGCCATCATCTCGAAGGCGCTCGGTACCGATCGGGAGCGCGTTCATCGGTGCGGCCCCTTTGCTGAACTGTGTCGCGCGGCTATTTGGATGTGACCCGATTTTCCGACCCTTACTCCAGGGATCTTGTCCCGGCTTAAAGCGTCCAGTGCGTCCGGTTTTGATGCCTGCTCGTTTGCGAAAGGCGATGATCTGCTTTGCGGAAACTTCGGTGTTAGGGAATGCAGCACAGAATGCAGGATGAACTTCCGTGCGAGCAAGGGTGGCGTTAGAGCGCAACCATTCAATTTGGTCTGGGGAAAACAGGAGTGATTTGCCGCGTGTGCGAGACTTGCCGGCTGCGCCAGCGGACCACCGCATCCGAGTGCAAAGGCCTTTGATATTGTTGTCGCTTACGTCACTTCGATTGAAGCGCTTAGCAAAATCAGCAGCGATGTCTCGCCGCGATCTGTGCGAGTTGCTCTTGATCCAGGCAAGCTCTTGTTCGGAATATGATATGTGGCCTTTGCTCATGTCTGGGCCTTCCCGACGCTGGGCAGCATAGGCAAAACAGCTTCACCATGGTCCGCAAAAAGCTTTGCCGCCTTTAGGTTGGTGTCTGCGACCCTCAAGACCTGATCGGAGATGTCGACCATCGCCTCGGCGCGCGCCACTTCCTGTTTGAGGTTTTCTTCTGAGATACCTTCTTCAGCCAGCCGCTCCATCTGAGCAAAAAGATGGTTGTTTAAATCTGAAAGCTTGTTTTTCATCGGTTCTTCCTCTTGGTGAGATCACCACCCCTCGTGAAACGCCGTCGCGCGGGCTTCGGCCTGCAGTACGGTGTGTGCTGTTTTGCCAAGTGCTTGGGGTGCAATGCGGATGATTAGGAACACCACAACCGCGAACGCCAATCCAGCTAGCAGGACGCGTTCGGCGCGCTTGGGGTTCTCGCGTCGCTTCAAGCTGTCTATGCGCGCGCCGGGGGCTTTTTGGGGGTCCATCATAGCTCTCTCCTGTTTGACTAAATTGCGCGGGCGGGATGGATTTGGAGGAAAGGTGCCCGCCCGCGCTGGCTGCTACCTCAAGGTTTGGAGGAGAGAGGCAGCGGCGTTCTGTTGTTGGGGTCAGCGCAGCACAGTGCCGCCACCAACTTTTTTCTTGAATTTGGATCCGCGCCCTCCGGGCAAAGGATTTTTACTCCGGTGGGCGCCCAGATGTTTGGCTTGAACTCGTTTAGCTTTGGCTATTACGGCTTTGTCTTTGCGCGTTTTTACCTTGTGGCAGGTCACGTGAGAGGGTGCCAAGTTCTCGTCGCTATCGTCTTGGGTCAGTTCATAAGAAACGATGTGTTCCAACTCCCATTTCTCGCGAGTGCCGTCGATCTTCTCGCCGCAGATGTGGCAAATGCCGTCATGCGCTTGAAAGATCGCAGCCCGCTGCAGAGGGGTTCTCTGGCGGCGTGGCATTAGCTTGCCGCCTGCTGTGCCTGCTTCCAGCCGCCGACCCAATCAACGGCCTTGGGCGCGTCGCCTTGGTATGGGCAGTCAGTCAAAGGCCGGTTGTCATTGAATGCGGTTGCGCCTTCGTTGAACTCGTCCGCGCCGGGGAAGGCGTCATTCCACGGAACTTCGTCTGTCCAGTGTGGGTCTAAGGCTCTGCGATCAAACTCCGCGCTGTCCTCTTGTGGGACGATCTCCGCTTCAACAGCGGCTTTGTCCTCGCCTTGGACAGGGTCAACGGTCTGTTGGCTCTCAATTGCTGTTGCGGACGCCTTTTCCCGCGCGGCGTCTGCCTTGGCTGAAAAACTGCCTTTGGTTGGTTCTGGGGTCACATCGCGCATGGGCTCCATGCTTTCGACTTCGTCGGTCGAGTGTGCGCCCATGATCACGCCAGCTTCATAGCGCCGCGTCCATCCGCGTCCGGCGAAATAGGCAAGTTGCTGATCTGGATCGTTGTGCCAGAGCGCACTGTTTTTGATCGTGATCTGATCCAACTCAGGCGTCGTGTACTCTTTCAAAACGCCGTCGACTTCTGCAAAGGCAATGCAGCGCCGCGTTCCTACCGCCTTGCGCTGAGCAACGATGTTGCCCCTTGCCGATTTGGCAGGCTCGTTCAGCATCTCAAAAGAGCCTTCATAGCGATACTGCAGCTTGACCCCTGCACAGTTTTTAAGAGCCGCTACGAATACCTTTGCCGAGTAAGCGATTGGGCTGTTGGGCTTGGTTTGGAAGGTCTCTTGAGCCAGAGCGAAAGGATCAAATCCCCAATGTGTTGCTCGCATTGTAACAGCGAGACAAATGGCAGGTTGGTTTTGGCAGTGTTCGGGCAACATTGGCCCGGCCTTTGCCATCAGGTCTGCAAATTGAACGACCTCTCCCAAGTTTTCGAAGCTGTAGGCGCCCAAATGAGGGTCGAAAATAGAAAGGTCCTCGACCTCTTTCGCTACGGAAATATTGGTGACTGTGTTCATGGTGCTGTGTTCCCTTTATTCATTTCTTCAAGAAGTTGCTCGCGCTGCCATTTGGGGCGGTGGTAGACGCCGGTGGTTTCACCGGGGCCGGGCCAGTGGCCGCTATCTAGGCATTCGCGAAAACGGGTGAGGGCTCGGCGGTTCCGGAATTGTCCGATCCGCAAGTCTTCGTCTGGGATTTCTCGCAAAATGACGTGGTGTGGCGGCGACTCCCATTGGGCGATAATGCCGAAGTCGGACCACTGGCCGGTCAGCTGCTCAAAGCCTTCGCAGGCAAAGGCCCCTTGCATATCGTAGCCGTGGTCTGTGATCCTGTGATCAACGAGACGCTCGTTAAACGGGGTGCCCTTGGTCGCCATCTTTTTGTAGTCGGTGACAAGCCCGGAGAATGAAACCGTATCGGGCCGGGCAAGACACCAGATGCCGGTCGCTTCGTCTTTCCAAGCCATACTGACTTCGGGGATGCCGTCCATCACAGCGGAAGCAGCAACATCAGCTGCAAGAACCTTGCCCATGGTGCAAATCAGATCCCATTCGGCTTCCGCTACAATGTCGCGGCCGTCCGCTTCCACATCGGCCCAAAACTCCACAGATCGAATGCCGGCCTCCGTGCCTCGACCTTCCGCATATGCGGTCTGTTGGATGGCTGTAGGGCGCTTAGGCTTATCTGCAGGCAACACCCTGAACTCTTCTTCAAGAAGCTCCGGTCCACCTTCCACAAAACATGCCATCGCGCGGCCCAAGCGAAGGGCGGTGCTTTCTTTTTGCTCCCACCGGTTCGGATTAAGCTTATGGAAGGCCCACACATCTGCGGGTATTTGCAGTTCCATCTTGCGCAATACGCCAGATGTTACAGAGGGGCCGTCGCAAGGCTGGTTGTGGTGGCGCTCCAAGCTGATCCGGTAGAAGCCGGGCTCTGTGATCAACTCACCGTCCGGTAAGTCGATGATTTCGGGGGTGTCAGTCAGAAGGTCACGCATGAGTTGCCTCTTTGGTCTGGCGACCAGCCGTCATCGCAACGGCCCGAGCGGCCTTGTCGGCATGCGCCTTCTTGAGCTTGGCAACGTCTTCGTGCCGCCATGCATCGGCGTTGGCGTAGGCCTGTTCGACAGTCTCGCCTTTGAACCGGATTGGAAGGTTGCCGATGTAGGCGATGCATTTCCGCGTTGGGTCTGTCGGCGTATAGGTGTGGATCGGCAGTTCTATGATTGGACGCTTGGCCATATCCGGACCTTTCCTTTTACTGATCCGACCAGCAGCAGGTCACTCACAGGACTCACAGACCTGCCGCTGGTCGAGGCCTCTGCGATCATGGGGGCATGGGGTGCAGAGGGGTTCGAAAAAGAAGGGCCGGAAGCGATGTTCGGAGCAGTGGACGAGACAACGCCTCCGGCCAGTGGAGCGCAGCGAAAAGCCGTCAGGGAGCCAATTGGGGCCGCTGCGCTAAGGGAATGCATGGGCTATTGTGCGCGGGCGAAGCCGTGAGGCGGAAAGCCTGCCGAGGGCACAGGGATAGGGTGTAGGGCAACCGTTGCCACTTTCTCGAAGCGCTCGTCCGGGCAGGCGTTGGTGGCGATCCAGTTTTCTAGAACGTCCATCCCGTCTTCCCGACGCCACTCATGACGTTGGAAGTTCCCGTGTGGCGTTGTCTTGATCCAAATCCGGAAGGCGATGTTTCCGTGAAAGCGGTAATCGCTCCAAGTCTTCTGTCTAAAAATCTGTTCTTCCATAACTTCCTCCAAAAAGTCGCGGGTTAAGGGCAGGGGGCTTAAGCCGCCTCCTGCTCCAATTCCTCGATGCGCCAAATCGCTTCGATGGTGATGAACTCAGCTGCGTGAAGGCGGTCGTAAAAAACTGCGATGCCGTCTTCCTCAACACTGATGCCGTCCAGCTCAATAAAGCCGCTGGTGTTGGTGGAGAGATGCGCGATGATCTCGGAGCCGTCTTCGTTCTGGGTGTCCACTTCCTCAACCCAGATATCGGAGATATCGGCGGTGATTTCGGCGTTGGCCCAAGTCGGTACTTTGATCTTCTGCTGTTGCATCGTGTTCCCTCCTGATGACATAAATTTGGCTCATAAAATATGAGTTACAATACGAAAACTCATAAAAAATGAATCTACATGGGGGAGCGAAAGAGGGTATTAGGTAGCTAAGGTCTCAAGATCCAACCGATACTCTGCCGATTGGATTGCGCAGATCTGGCTATCGAGTTTCAGTTGCAATGTGCAGCGCAAGACGGCCTCTGGTAACTTGCGATGCTCACTAGGGGAAAGAGGGACTAAAATGGATCACGCTTCCGATCTTGATGTTTTGAAGATGTTTTCACGTTGCAATGTTGGGTTGAGCGCCAGGGGGCTCGACCTAGTTGAGGTTACCGATTTTGAGGCCGCAGAGGCGCGAGCCGCAGAGATGGGGAAGCGAAGCGTTACGCCAATGCTTTCTGCGAGTTACAACGGCTTGTCTCGGGATGACGCGTTTTGGCTCTTCCTGCAGAAGGGTGGAACTGATGTGGGGTGCGTAGCGGCAAGGCGGGACAATTTGTACAAAGAAACCCTGTCTGAGTATTGGATGCGTTCACACCGTCGCTACTATGGGTTGTCTGGCGGTGAGCAATCAAACACTCACGCTCCGGCGGCGGTGAGGGAAATTCACGGCAGCGTAGTTTATATGGGAGAGTTCTTCTTAAAGAGGGAGGCAAGGGGATCACGAAATCAGTTGACGCTTTTCACACATGCGCTTCATTCCTATTGTTTTGCAAAATGGCGGCCAGATTGGATTTATGCGTTTGTGCGGCTAGAGGATGTTAGGCGGGGCTACGCTGCGGAGTACGGATTCGTGCATCAGGTGCCCGTAGCGCAGATTTGGCCTGAGCCGCCAAAAGGCCGGCAAACCGGCGAGTATCTAGTGGCAATCTCTCAGCGAGACCTGCTCCACATGGCCTCATCTTACTGTAGGCGACCTGAGCTCTTACTAAGTGTAGACTCGCTGACGAGAGTAGAGAAGTTGAGTACGTGAGGCTCATCATTGGCGTCTCTGACTGGTAGCATCAAGCGAACGAAGTTGACCTCCAGGGGAGCTTTCATACTTGGGAGGTCGACAATTCGGGTTTGAGGTGTGACGAGCCCTGTGCCGCTGTAGTTAACAGTCGTAATACACTGGCGCAGTTCTTCGGTATCAGATTCGCTCAGTGTGCGGAGGAATTGAGTTAATGCGTCGGTGTCATTTGTTTTTAGAGTCTTAGCAGATAGGCTCTTTGCCCCAATGCTAACAACGTTTGGCAGCTTCTCGTTAGCACCGGGAACGCCTATAACATCGAAGTATGGTGCGATTTGATCGCAAGCCTCTAGTCGCCCATTGCTCTGCTGCCACCAGGCCGTGATTAGGTCCATGGTCGGGCGGTCACCCATATCGATGAGTTGCTTGTGTGCGTCTTTGATTGCCCTACTGAGAGCTCGCGCGCTAATCGTATTAGAAGACTTTAAAGGTGAGACGGAAACTTCTGTAAGGTCGGGTCTGGCCGGGCTTGAGATGAGGTCGCCGGGTCGCCGATTGCAGGCTTCGGCAATCCTTGCAACGAAGTCTATGCCAGGAATACTATCACCATTGAGGATGGTGGTGACCTTGTTGTTTGGATAGCCCGCTTTTCTTGAGAGCTGCGCTCGGTTTAATCCCTGCTCCTTCATTAGTTGTTCGATATTAAATTTGAGGGCTGACAGGGTGTCGTCTGTAATTCCCACCGCATCCTCCAGTAATGACTAAACTAAAAATTCTTACACTTAGATAGCAGTGGTTGAGTTTTAGTCAATCTTCCTGTTACACGATTGGAACCGTTAGGGTTGTATTGGAAGCCCTTGTTTGGCGTTCGGAATGTTTGGGGGCACATGGATTTTTGCGCAAGGAGCGATTGTTGATGTGCGACAGTGAAGAGCAGGATAGATTAATAGAGGCAGCCGATCAGTCTGGGGTCTCGCTGGACATTCTTTGGGCCTTGAGTAGGGGGCTTTCAGAGAGATCTTTTAGGGTGTTCTGTGGCAATGCCGCTTCGATGCCTCGGTATATGAAGTCCAGAGTCGCCCCCAGTTTGTCGCAAAACACCTCCGCCTCATTCGGCTGAGGTCTGTTAAGGCCAGATTCCCAGTTGATGTAACGCGTGTAGCCAACGCCCATCAATGCTGCGTAGTCTTTCAACTTCATGTCGGGATATTTAGCGAGCCTCAACGCCTTCAGGCGCGTCCCGATGTCAGTATATTTTTTCTGGTTTGCCATAGTCATTTTATAGTTTGCTCATAAAAAATGAGAAAGTTCGAATAATATGAGGTTGTATAACTCATAAAATATGAGTAACACGGGTGTATGAATGATGCGTCTGAAATTGTTAACGAAATAGGCCGATCTCATCTGGCCGGGTTGCTTGGCGTTGTCGAAACGTCGATCTCCAACAGTGTGAAGAAGGGGAAGTTCCCAGCTAGGTGGTACAAAGTAGTCAGCGAAGAGTGCTCTGCCAGGGGGATGGATTGTCCCTTTAGTCTCTTTTCCTTCACTGGCTCTGAGAGCCAAGGCCAGGCAGGTGGATGCTCGTGAGCCCCTTAAACCCGAGACTTGATATGTCTGTTTCTGTTGCACGCTATGAACATGAGCGTCGGGGATGGAAAAATCTTTCCAAAAGGCAAGACAGGATTAGAGCAAGAAAGTGGTTTGCTGAATTGCTTTGGGTCGCTTTTCCCGGAGAAACAGAGCACCAAGTGTGCTTGGCGGCGGCTCCAGTCTTAGAAGTTTCGGAAAAATCTGTCCAAAACTGGCTTCGCTGCCAAAACGATGCGCCGGTGGGTGTGGTCGCTAAAACCATGCTTGTTGCTGGGGCCGAAGTTGTTTTCCAGACAATTGAAAGGGCGCCATGAGTTTTGATTGTCACTGAGAACTGACCCGGTATTTTCACCGAGATTTGACCCACCTTCAGTTATGCGTCGTTGTTTATGACGCGGTCAATGCTTGGGTCTCCTTTCCTATTTTCTTTGCTGCGTCAG
>Ga0189290_100212_pt1 | contig 27841 bp, 22 predicted proteins | sample UW140minimetaG_FD_130318 | JGI IMG/M metagenome (GOLD analysis project Ga0189290, IMG submission 130318) | Marine microbial communities from the Costa Rica Dome - UW140 mini metaG | ecosystem: Environmental > Aquatic > Marine > Oceanic > Photic zone | place: Costa Rica: the Eastern Pacific...
GCAAAGCGCTTGAACAGCACGGCCTTGCCTTCCATCACCGGCTTGGAGGCCAGCGCGCCGAGATTTCCGAGGCCGAGGATCGCCGTGCCGTTGGAGATGACAGCGACCATGTTGCCGCGGGCCGTGTAGTCGAAGGCCGTTTCCGGGTCCTCGGCGATCTTGCGGACCGGAACCGCGACGCCGGGCGAATAGGCCAGCGACAGGTCGCGCTGGGTCGCCATCGGCTTGGTGGGGTTGATCTCGAGCTTGCCGGGACGGCCTTGCGAGTGGAAGTCCAGGGCTTCCTGATCGGTCACGGATGGCGGACGCTGGCCCGGTTTATCAAGCATGCTGGTGCCCCTCCCTTGGGATTGTTGGTGTCTCCTCTTCCATCGCGATACCCGCAAAGCTATGCCAAGGGAAGCTTGGCGGCCGGCGCGGGACGTCTTCCCACGCCCCATACGGCCCCTCTGCCACCGACCGGACGACAAGGACGCAAGAGAACGATCGAAGCGATGACAGCGCAAACGGACGCCGCGGCGACCCCGCCTCCGACGCCGATGATGGCGCAGTACATCGAGATCAAGTCGGCCAATCCCGACTGTCTCCTGTTCTACCGGATGGGCGATTTCTACGAGCTGTTCTTCGACGACGCGGTCGAAGCCTCGCGCGCGCTCGGCATCACGCTGACCAAGCGCGGCAAGCATCTGGGCGACGACATTCCGATGGCCGGCGTCCCGGTGGTCTCGGCTGACGACTATCTCCACAAGCTGATCGCCCTCGGCCACCGGGTCGCCGTCTGCGAGCAGGTGGAGGACCCGGCCGAGGCGCGCAAGCGCGGTGCCAAGTCCGTCGTCCGGCGCGACGTGGTGCGGCTGGTCACCCCCGGCACGATCACCGAGGAAACCCTGCTCGAGCCCGGCCGGCCCAATTACCTGATGGCACTGGCGCGGCTCGGCGGCTCCGGACCGGGCGCGACCTTCGCCCTGGCCTGGACGGACCTCTCCACCGGCAGTTTTCGCCTGGCCGAGACCGACATGGCCCGGCTGTCCACGGACATCGCCGCCATCGAGCCGAGCGAACTCGTCGTCGCCGACCCCGTGTTCCACGACGAGGCCCTGCAGCCGCTACTGCGCCGCTTCGGCCGCACGGCCCGGCCAGAGCCCCAGGCGCTGTTCGACGGCGCCACTGCCGAGGAGCGGCTGTGCCGGTTCTTCAGCGTGGCGACGCTAGAAGGCTTCGGTGGTTTCTCGCGGGTCGAGCTGGCCGCCGGGGCGGCGCTGATCGCCTATCTCGGCAAGACCCAGCTGGCCGCGCGCCCCGCCCTGCAGCGGCCCGAGCGCATTGCGCCCGGCTCGCTCATGCAGATCGATCCGGCGACCCGCGCCTCGCTGGAACTCACCCGCACCATTTCCGGCAAGCGGCAGGGCAGTCTTCTCGCCACCATCGACCGGACCGTCACCGGCGCCGGCGGGCGGCTTCTCGCCGGGCGTCTGGCCGGGCCGCTGACCGATCCGGCGGCGATCCGCGAGCGCCAGGCCTCGGTGGCGCACTTCATCGTCGACATGACCGCCCGCCAGCGTCTGCGCGCGACATTGGGCGGACTGCCGGACACGGAGCGGGCGCTGTCGCGGCTGTCGCTGGGCCGCGGCGGCCCGCGCGATCTTGCTGCGATCCGCGACGGGCTGCAGGCCGGACTGGCGATCGCCGCCAGCCTCGAGGGGGATCTTCCGGCCGAGCTCACCCGCGCCACCGCCGCGCTGGCGGCGCTGCCGCGCCATTGCCTGGAACCGCTGGCCGCGACGCTGGCCGACGACATGCCGCTGCTCAAGCGTGACGGTGGATTCGTGCGCGCGGGCGCCATCGCCGAACTCGACGAGGCCCGCGCCCTGCGCGAGAATTCCCGCCGGGTGATCGCCGAATTGCAGGGGCGCTACGCCGCCGAGACCGGGGTCCGCAATCTGCGGATCAAGCACAACAACGTCCTTGGCTATTTCGTCGAAGTCAGCGACGGACAGGCAAAGGCCCTCACCGAAGGCGACGGCGTCGCCCGCTTCATCCACCGCCAGACCATGGCCTCCGCCATGCGCTTCACGACGACCGAGTTGTCCGAACTCGAAAGCCGGATCGCGGGCGCGGCCTCCGAGGCGCTGCGCATCGAACTGGCGACCTTCGACAGCCTTGCCGACACCGTCGTCGGCTGCGCCGCGGCGATCCAGCGCGGCGCCGAAGCGCTGGCGGTGCTCGACGTCTCCGCGGCTCTCGCGGAGCTTGCTGTCTCTGAAGACTGGACCGCGCCGCTTGTCGACGACAGTCTGGCATTCCAGGTCGAATGTGGCCGGCATCCGGTGGTCGAGGCTGCGTTGAAGGCGGGAAGCGGCGACCCGTTCGTCGCCAATGACTGCGATCTGTCGCCGCCAGATGATGCCGACGCCGGCGCGATCTGGCTGCTGACCGGGCCCAACATGGGCGGCAAGTCGACCTTTCTGCGCCAGAATGCCCTCGTGGCGGTGCTGGCCCAGATTGGCTCCTACGTGCCGGCGACCCGCGCCCATATCGGCATCGTCGATCGGCTGTTCAGCCGTGTCGGCGCGTCGGACGATCTGGCGGAGGGGCGTTCGACCTTCATGGTCGAGATGGTCGAGACCGCGGCGATCCTCAACCAGTCCGGCGAACGGGCTCTGGTCATCCTCGACGAGATCGGTCGTGGCACGGCGACCTACGACGGCCTGTCCATCGCCTTCGCCGCCGTCGAGCACTTGCACGAGGTCAATCGCTGCCGGGCGCTCTTCGCTACCCACTTCCACGAGATGACGGCCCTGGCCGCCCGTCTCGGCCGGATGAAGAATGCGACCATGCGGGTGAAGGAGTGGGAAGGGGAGGTCATCTTCCTCCACGAGGTGAAGCCCGGCGTGGCCGACCGCTCCTACGGCATCCAGGTGGCGAAGCTCGCCGGACTGCCGACGCAGGCGGTGGAGCGGGCACGACAGGTGCTGATCCAGCTCGAGCGCGGCGAGCAGGGCGAGAAGCGCAGTGCCTTCGTCGACGACCTGCCATTGTTCTCGGCGGTCGTGCGCCGGAGCGAGGCGCCGGAGCGGCCGGCCGATACGGCCCTGCGTGACGCCTTGGCCCAGGTCGACCCGGACAGCCTGTCACCCCGTGAGGCGCTGGAAGAGCTCTATCGGCTGAAGGGATTGGCGAAGCCGCAAGGCTGAGTTTGCCCGTTGCATGACAGATTGACGCAGAGGGCGGTGGTTTGGCGGCAACGGGGCTCCTGTCGTGCCATCACAGCGGACGCGCCTCGCGCCCTGACCTGCGGGCGTTCAGCCTGCTCCGCCCGCCCGCCGCCAATGACAGCTTCATCTCATCTTCGTGATCCGGGCACGGGCGTGTCTGTCGATTTGTGTGGAACCTGCAGGGATGGGCGCCGTTATTGTGCCGATCGTGAATTTACCGACGCCATCGTCGGATGTGTTCACACCGATACTCATACGAAAGGCATTTCTTATGAAGACGACTGCTATCTTTACCGCCGCCCTTCTTGGTACTTCTGTGTTCAGCTTTAGTGCCTTGGCGCAGGACGCCGCGCCGAAGATCCCCGGTTCGGAAACCGTGATCGAGCAGAACAACGCTGCCGAGCGCGACAATGTCGCCGAGAGCGACGGCATGACCGGCATGGCGCCGCAAGCCAACGACACCCAGGCCACCGTCGTGCCGGGCAGCGAGACGCAGTCCGAGACGGCCGAGGCGCAGGAGCGCAACGATGTCGCCGAGGACAACGGCATGACGACGTCGTCCACCACCCCGGAAAACGGCGATGACCTGCTGATCCCGGGTTCGGGCGCGACGTTCTCGCCCGAGGAAGGTGCCGAGACCCAGAAGGGCGAGGCGCTGCAGGACGACTCGAACACCAACGTCATCAAGTAATCTACCTGGTTCGCATTCTGCGAACAGTACATTGAAAGGGTCGTCTCGAAGGGGCGGCCCTTTTCTGCATTTTGCGTGCTCTTCAGACCATTCGTTCACACCGGCGTGAGATCGATCGGGTTCCATTCCCGTGGGAATGAATTTCGACCACGGACTGTTCACAATCTGGCACTTTTGTCGGGAGATACAGTGCTTACATCTGGATCAATCGGCGCCACGGGATATTTCATGTATCCGGCGACGCAGAGAATTGAAATCATCTAAGTGAACGGTAATACAATGAAGAATGTCATCGCCATTTCGGCAGCAGTCATCGGTCTTTCGATCGCCGCTCCGGCTGTCGCACAGTCGATCATCCCGGGTTCGGAATTCTACGAGACCCGCAACGAGGAAGCCCAGCGCCAGGTCACCGCTAACGGCGGCGTCGCTGCAGCCACCACGCAGACCGACGCGCGTGCCTATGGCTATGCCCAGGGCAACACGACTGCCGCGACCAACGACACCTCGGTTGTTCCGGGCAGCGACTTCTATCGCACCGAGGCAAACGAAGCCGAGCGTGGCGCCACGCAGCGCTAATCCGGTATTGCACGGGGCGGAAGTTATCTTCCGCCGATCAAGGGTCGTCCCGCGGGGCGGCCCTTTTTTGTGCGCCTGGCTCGGCAGACACGTCCGTGGACGTGATGATCTCCCGGCTTTCTCGCTTCGCGCTGGCGAATGGGATATAGCCTGCCGCCGAACGCGAATTCGATCGATCAGGATTGCCGATGACGATGCTGGAGGCCTCCGCCGCCTTGTCGAGCCCCGCTTCCCTGCCCAATGGGGAAAGCCTTGTCGGCATCCTCGACGTGGATGGCCTGCGCGGCAGGCTGGCCGCGATCGCCGAGGCAGACAGTGCCGGCGGGGCGTCGACCACGGCGCGCAGCGAGGTTCTGACGCTGGTGCGGGACGTGATCCGCGACGGCCGCGCCACCATCGAGGAAATGCTGTTCGAGGATGGCAGCGGCAGCCTGTGCGCGCGCCGTCTGGCGCGGCTGCAGGACGCCGTGATCCACGCGATCCACGATTACGCCCTGCGCTTCGTCTTCAATGCTGCCAACCTGTCGGCCGGCGAGCGGATGACGGTCCTGGCCGTCGGCGGCTATGGCCGCGGCACGCTGGCGCCGGGCTCCGACATCGATCTCCTGTTCCTCTTGCCCTACAAGCAGTCGGCACTCGGCGAGCAGGTGGTGGAGTATCTGCTGTATCTTCTGTGGGATCTGGGCTTCAAGGTCGGTCACGCATCCCGCACCGTCGACGAATGCATCAAGCTGGCGCGCGCCGATTTCACCATCCGCACCGCAATTCTCGAACGCTGGCTCATCGCCGGTGACGAAGAGCTTCTGGCCGAACTCGACACACGCTTCGAGGCGGAAGTGGTGGCCGGAACGAGCGAGGCCTTCATCGCCGCCAAGCTCGAGGAGCGGTCCGCGCGCCACGCCAAGACCGGCAACACGCGCTATCTCGTCGAGCCCAACATCAAGGAAGGCAAGGGCGGTCTGCGCGACCTCAACACCCTGTTCTGGATCGCCAAGTATCATTACCGGGTGAACACGACCGAGGCGCTGGTCGAGGCCGGCGTGTTCTCCAGGCGCGAAGCCAAGCTCTTCGCCAAGGCCGAGGACTTCCTCTGGGCCGTGCGCTGCCACATGCATTTCGCCACCGGCAAGGCCGAGGAGCGCCTGTCCTTTGACCTGCAGCCGGAGATCGCCAAACGGCTCGGCTACAATGCCCATCCGGGCCTGAAGGACGTCGAGCGCTTCATGAAGCACTACTTCCTGATCGCCAAGGATGTTGGCGATCTGACGCGCATCTTCTGCGCGGCGCTGGAAGAGCAGCACGCCAAGGACGCCCCCGGCATCCGCGGCTTCGTGCGCACCCTGCGCGCCCGGGCCAAGAAGATCCCCGGCACGCTCGATTTCCACATCGACAACAACCGCATCAATGTCAGCCGTGCGACCGTCTTCCGCGACGATCCGGTCAATCTGATCCGCATCTTCCGCCTCGCTGCGCTGCACGAGCTGGAATACCACCCCGACGCGCTGAAGCTGATCCGCCGGTCTTTGCGTCTGGTCGATGCCGAATTGCGGGACAACCCGGAGGCCAACAGCCTTTTCATCGACGTTCTGACCGATCGCAAGGATCCCGAGCTGCATCTGCGGCGGATGAACGAGGCCGGCGTCCTTGGTCGCTTCATCCCCGATTTCGGCCGGATCGTCGCGATGATGCAGTTCAACATGTACCACCACTACACGGTGGACGAGCACCTTCTGCGGTCGATCTCGACGCTGTCGCGCATCGAACATGGCGAGCTGGTCGAGGAGGTGCCGCTGTCGAGCGGCTTCATGCCGCTCCAGAAGGACCGGGTGCCGCTTTACCTGGCGCTGCTCTTGCACGACATCGCCAAGGGGCGCCCGGTGGACCATTCCATCGCCGGGGCCGAGATCGCCCGCGAACTGTGTCCGCGCTTCGGCCTCGACGAGCGTGAGACCGATCTCGTCGCCTGGCTGGTCGAGGACCATCTGGTCATGTCCATGACGGCGCAGCAGCGTGACCTCACCGACCGCAAGACCATTCTCGACTTCGCCGAACGCGTGCGCACGCTCGACCGCCTGAAGCTTCTGACGATCCTGACCGTCTGCGACATCCGCGCGGTCGGTCCCGGCGTCTGGAACGGTTGGAAGGGCCAGCTCATCCGGACCCTCTACATGGAGACCGAGCCGACCCTGACCGGCGGCTTCACCCAGACCTCGCGCAGCGAGCGCATCGGGCAGGCGCGCGAGCGTCTCGCCGAGCGGCTGGGCGCATGGCCGGAAGCCGAACGTACCGGCTATCTCGACCTGCATTATCCGAACTATTTCCTCACCGCGCCGCTGGACGACCAGCTTCGCCATGCCGAGTTCATCCGTGAGTCGCGCGATGCCGGCGCCCTGGCGACGCAGACGCGCACGGACCGTTTTCGCGAAGTGACGGAGATCATGGTGCTGGCGCCCGACCATCCGCGGCTTCTGTCGCTAATTGCCGGAGCCTGCGCGGGCACCGGCGCCAACATCGCCGACGCGCAGATCTTCACCATGTCGGACGGGCGTGCGCTGGACGTGATGCTGCTCAACCGCGAGTTCGAATCCGACGAGGACGAAATCCGCCGCGCCGAACGCATCTGCGCCAATATCAGCAAGCTGCTGCAGGGCCGCGAGATGCCGGCCAGCCTTCTGGCCAATCGCCGGCCGCCGCGCAGTACCGAACTCTTTGCCGTCAAACCGCGGGTCAGCGTCGACAATACCCTGTCGAACCAGCTGACCGTCATCGAGGTCGAGGGACTCGACCGGCCCGGCCTCCTGTCGGACGTGACCGGCGCGATCTCCGATCTCAATCTCGACATCCGCTCGGCCCACATCTCGACCTATGGCGAAAAGGTCGTCGACGTCTTCTACGTGACCGACCTGATCGGCACGAAGATCACCAGCGAGACCCGCATCGAGCGGATCGAGGTCCGGCTGAAGCGCGTCTTCGAGAGCCCGGAAGGCGAGATGTCCTCACCTGTCGTCATGTCCTCGCAGCGCGCATTCGGCATTCCCCATCGATGAGCCTTCTGTCCAAGTTCGCCACGGTCGGCGGGGCGACGCTGGTCTCCCGCATCTTCGGCTTCGGCCGCGAAATGATGATGGCCTCGGCGCTGGGTGTCGGCCCGGTGGCCGACGCCTTCAATCTGGCGTTCCGCTTTCCGAACCTGTTCCGGCGGCTCTTTGCCGAGGGCGCGTTCAACGCCGCCTTCATTCCACTGTTCTCACGTTCGCTGGAAGAGGAGGGTGAAGAGGGCGCCCGGCGTTTCGCCAACGAGATCTTCTCGACGCTGTTCACCGCGCTCGTCGTCCTGACGGTTCTGGCGCTGGTTTTCATGCCGTTGGTGGTCAAGACCATCATCGCGCCCGGCCTTGCCGTATGCGTCGACGACCCTTCGGCGGGCAGTGACGTGATCTCCTGCGCGGCGCGCTACGACATCACCGTCACCTTCTCGCGCATCATGTTCCCCTATCTCGCCTGCATGTCGCTGATGGCGATGGTCTGCGGCATCCTCAACGCCTTCCGCCGCTTCTTCGCGGCGGCTGCGGCGCCGACGCTGCTCAACTTCATCCTCATCGGCGTCCTGTCCTGGTGCCTGTGGACCGAGGCCGACAAGCCGACCATCGGCTTCCTGATGAGCTGGGGCGTGATGATCGCCGGGCTGGCGCAGCTCGCCATGGTGGTCGTCGCCATGCGCATGGCCGGCTTCGGCGTCGCGCTGAAACGCCCGCGTTGGACCAAGGGTCTGAAGCGGCTCCTGGTGCTGGCTGGGCCGGCCGCCCTCATCGGCGGCATCACCCAGATCAACCTCTTCGTCGGCCAGGCCATCGCCTCCTTCAAGCCCGGGGCGGTATCGATCCTGCAATATGCCGACCGGCCTTATCAGCTGCCGCTCGGCATGATCGGCGTGGCGATCGGCGTCGTGCTCCTGCCCGAACTCGCCCGCGCCCTGAAGGCGGGCCATCTGCGCGAGGCCCAGCACACCCAGAACCGCAGCCTGGAATTCGCTCTGTTCCTGACGCTGCCCGCCGCGGTCGCCCTCTTCATCATCCCAGAGCCGATCATCCGGGTGATCTACGAGCGCGGTGCCTTCGATCCGTCGGTGACGCCCGTCGTCGCCTCGGTCCTTGGCCTCTACGCCCTCGGGCTGCCGGCCTTCGTGATGATCAAGGTCTTCTCGCCCGGCTATTTCGCCCGCGAGGACACCAAGACGCCGATGAAAGCGACGCTCGCCTCCGCCGGAGCGAACATCGTCCTGTCGCTGATCCTGTTCTGGCTGATCGCCGAGCGGGGCATCGCGCTGGCGACGACGCTGGCAGGCTGGCTGAATGCCGGGCTGCTGTTTGCCGGCCTCTATCGCAAAGGCCAGTGGCAGATCGACCGGGAGCTGTTGAAGCGAACCGCACTGGTGCTGGTCTGCTCGCTCCTGATGGGCGGCGTTCTGATCGTCGAGATGATCGAGCTCGGGGACTGGCTGCAGCCGTCGAGTGCGCTGACGACGCAGATCCTGGCGATCGGCATTCTCGTCGCCTCCGCCATGGCGATCTATTTCGCCTTGGCGCTGGCCACCGGAGCCGCTGATCGCAGGCTGTTCCTCGCCGTTCTGAAGCGCAAGCGACCGCCGCCGCCGCCCGCTGCATCCTGAGCCGGGGCAGGGCGCTTGATCGTGCCCGTGCCCTCGGCCATAACGCGCGGCAATTCCCGCCCGCGCTGCCAATTCCGGAGCCGCCGACCATGAGCGACATCACCCCCCGCGTCTTTTCCGGCGTGCAGCCCACGGGCAATCTGCATCTGGGCAATTATCTCGGTGCGATCCGCAAGTTCGTCGCGCTGCAGGAGAGCCACGACTGCATCTACTGCGTCGTCGACCTGCACTCGATCACGGCCCAGCTCGTCCATGACGACCTGCGCGGCCAGACCCGGTCGATCACCGCCGCCTTCCTCGCCGCCGGCATCGACCCGAAGCAGCACATCGTTTTCAACCAGAGCCGCGTTCCCGGTCACGCGGAACTGGCCTGGGTGTTCAACTGCGTCGCCCGCATCGGCTGGATGAACCGCATGACGCAGTTCAAGGAGAAGGCCGGCAAGGATCGCGAGAACGCCTCGCTGGGCCTGCTCGCCTATCCGAGCCTCATGGCGGCCGACATCCTGCTCTACCGGGCAACCCACGTCCCCGTCGGCGACGACCAGAAGCAGCATCTGGAGCTGACCCGCGACATCGCCGCCAAGTTCAACAACGACTTCTCCGACAAGATCGCCGCGGCGGGGCTGGGCCAGCCGATCCAGATGGGCGACGAGACGGTGAACGGATACTTCCCGATCACCGAACCGCTGATCGAGGGGCCGGCGACCCGGGTGATGAGCCTCAAGGACGGCTCGAAGAAGATGTCGAAATCCGATCCCTCGGACCTGTCGCGCATCAATCTGACCGACGACGCCGACGCGATCTCGCGCAAGATCCGCAAAGCGCGCACCGACCCCGACGCCCTGCCGTCCGAGGTTGACGGGCTCACCGGCCGGCCGGAGGCCGACAATCTGATCGGCATCTACGCCGCGCTCGCCGAACGCTCCAAGGCCGAGATCCTCGCCGAGTTCGGTGGCCGGCAGTTCTCCGAGTTCAAGCCGGCCATGGCCGAGCTGGCTGTGGAGAAGCTGGCCCCGGTCAGCGGCGAGATGCGGCGCCTGCTGGCGGCACCCGATCATATCGACGCGGTTCTGAAGGATGGCGGCGAGCGCGCCCGCGCCATCGCCGCGACGACGATGAACGACGTCAAGGACATCATCGGCCTGCTGCGGGACTGATTCTGCAACGATTTTCGGCGCGGCGGCGGTGACAGTGCGTCCCGTCACCTTGTCGCGGGGCATCGCCGCTGCCATCTTGGCGCCATGGTATCGAAACGCATCGGTCGGGACGCCGGCGGCAAACGCAAGTTCCTCGCCATTATCGACGACACGCCGGAGTGCATGCGCGCTGCGGCCTATGCGGCGCAGCGCGCCAAGGCAAGCGGCGGCGGCGCCGTGCTTTTGTATGTCATCGAGCCCGGCGACTTCCAGCACTGGCTCGGCGTGGAGAAGATCATGCGCGCCGAGGCCAACGAAGAAGCCGAGGCGCGGCTCGGCAAGGTCGCCGACGAATTGCGTGAGGCGGTCGGCATCGAGCCCGAGGGCGTCGTCCGGGAGGGCACCGTCATCGAGCAGATCCACGCCCTGATCGAGGCGGACCGCGAAATCGCGATCCTGGTGTTGGCGGCCGGCGAGGCCAATGAAGGTCCGGGTCCGCTGGTCTCCGCGGTGGCAGGCAAGGGGGCGGCCTTTCCGATCCCGGTGACCATCGTCCCGGCGACCCTCACCGACGAGGATATCCAGAGCCTCTGCTGACGCGCGGCGACCGACCGTTTGGCGGGCCCTGTCGCCATGGCGGCAGACCCCTTATGTTGCCCCGATCGTCGTTCTGAGATAAGTTTAGAACGATTCCAGATTATGCGCGACCCCGAGGTCGCAAGAGAGGATGCGAGATGTTCATCCAGACCGAAGTCACCCCGAACCCCGCCACGCTGAAGTTTCTGCCCGGCCGTGTCGTGCTGGAGAGTGGCACCGAAGAGTTCCTGTCCAAGGAAGACGCCGCCAATCGTTCGCCGCTGGCGGCACGGCTGATGGACGTGCCGGGCGTGACCGGCGTCTTCTTCGGCTATGATTTCGTCACCGTCAGCAAGGACGGCCCGGAGTGGCAGCACCTCAAGCCGGCAATTCTCGCTGGTTTGATGGAGCACTTCATGGGCAACGAGCCGGTGATGACGGCGCAGGGCTCCAATGCCGCGATGCCCGACGGCGAAGAGTTCTTCGAGGCCGGCGACGAGGGCACTGTCGCCACCATCAAGGAGTTGCTCGAGACCCGCGTCCGCCCGGCCGTGGCCCAGGACGGTGGCGACATCACCTTCCGCGGCTATCGCGACGGCACCGTCTACCTGAACATGCGCGGCGCCTGCGCCGGTTGCCCGTCGTCCACCGCGACCCTGAAGCACGGCATCCAGAACCTGCTGCGCCATTTCGTGCCCGAGGTCGAGGCGGTGGAAGCGGTCGAGGCCGCCTGATGCCGCTGCACGCCGGGCCTGTCTGAGCCGATGGCCGCACTGCTTCTGGCCGTTGACACCGCCTTTGCGCGCTGCTCGGTGGGGCTCTTCGACATGGATGCCGGCGTGATGCTGGCACGGGACGAGCCGGAGATCGGCAAGGGCCATGCCGAGCAACTGTTCGGGATCATCGACGACGTCCTGAACGCGGCGGGTGCCGATTACGGGTCGCTGCGCAAGATGGCCGTCACGGTCGGGCCGGGCTCGTTCACCGGCCTCCGGGTCGGTGTGTCGGCGGTGCGCGGTCTGGCGCTGACGCTCGGGGTACCCGCCATCGGCGTTACGACGCTGGAGGTGCTTGCGGCCCCGCATCTTGCCGCTGACCGGGTCGTTCTCAGCGTTCTCGACGCCAAGCGAGGCGAGGTCTATGCGGCCCTCTACGATGGCGATGGCCCCGCGCTGAAGGAACCGGCGGCCCTGGCGCCCGAAGACCTCTCCGGCTTCGTGGCGCAGGCGCCGGAAGGGGCGTCGCTCGCTGTCGTGGGAACCGGTGCCGGGATCGCCCGTCAGGCGCTGGCCGGGCGCGATGTCGCCATCCTGTCCGAGACGGCCGCACCCGACATTGCGACGCTGTGTCGTCTGGCCGCTGGCCGCGCGATCGGCGAGGCTCCGCGCCCGCTCTATCTGCGGGGCGCCGACGCCAAACCCGCAGCCGCGACCGGACTATTTGTCATTCCCGGCGAAAGCGCTCCGCAAGCCTAGCGGAATAGGGTTAGGATCGAGGGTGGTCGGCTCTGGTCTTCCCGCAGGGCCGAGATACACCGATCGTCGGCACGCTGGAGCGAGTGAGGGCTCATGTACTGGTTTCTGCCCTGGGTCTGGACCGTCTCATTTCTGGAAGGCCTCTTCGGTGGCCAGGAAGTAGTCGCTGCGCCGCTGTCCGAGGGGGACATCGACGCTGCGGCCGAGATTCACAGCCAGGCCTTCGATCAGGCATGGACGGGGGACGAACTGGCCGCGATCTTGGCGCAGGATGGCACCTTTGGCGTGGTTGCCCGCCGGATCGGCCTGCCCGATGATCCGCCGCTGGGCTTCGTGCTGGCACGCAACACCGAAGGCGAAGCGGAGATCCTGACCATTGCGGTGGCCAAACGCGCCCGCGGCGCCGGCGTCGGCCGTCTTCTGATGGACGAGATCCTGCAACTCCTCCACGCCGCCCGGGCTGAATCGCTCTTCCTCGAAGTCGACGAGGAGAACACGGCGGCGCGCAAGCTCTATGGGCGCCTGCGGTTCGAGGAAGTCGGACGACGGCCGGCCTATTACCGCCACCCCGAAGGCCACCGGACGAGCGCATTGATGCTGAAGCGGGCGCTCCGCTAGGCGCATGATCATGCAGAGCAAGCAGAAGCAGGCGTGCCCGGCGCACGTGGCGCGGCCATGATCGGAACGCTGCGCGTCGCAGCCGTCAGCGTCATTCTCGTCGCACTGACCCTGACCCTGTGGCCGGTCCAGGCTGTCGCCATCGCCCGTGGATGGCCGCTGGCCAGGACCTTGCCTGTGCTATGGCACCGGATCGCCTGCCGGGTGGCGGGGCTGAGGGTCCACATCGTCGGCCAGCCATCCTCCGACCATCCTTTGCTGATCGCCGCCAACCACCAGTCCTGGTCGGACATCATGGTACTCGGCCGGGTCATGCCCCTGTCCTTCATCGCCAAGTCGGAGGTCGAGGGCTGGCCTGCCTTCGGGCTTCTGGCAAAGCTGCAGCGCACGGTCTTCGTCGAACGCGGCGCCCGCCACCGCACCGGCCATCAGGCCGGCGCGATCGCCCAGCGGTTGAGCGAAGGCGACGCTATGGTGCTGTTTGCGGAAGGCACGACCTCGGACGGCAACGAGGTGCTGCCGTTCAAGACGGCGCTGTTCGGCGCGGCCCAGGCGGCCCTGGTCTCGTCGCATACGGCGCAGGTCCGGGTTCAGCCGGTGGCGATCGCCTATACCCACGCCAACGGCGTGCCGCTGGGCCGGCGGTTCCGCCCACTGGTGGCCTGGCCGGGGGACGTGGCGCTCGGGCCGCATCTGCTTGGCGTCCTGAAGGAAGGGGCCATCGACGTTGAGATCTCATTCGGCGAGCCGATCGTCTTCGCCGCCGATTCCAACCGCAAGCATGTCGCCAAGGCCGCCGAGGACAGCGTTCGGGCGATGCTGGCGGCGAGCCTTTGCGGCCACAATCTGCCTGCAAAGCAGGCGGCTGTGGTATCGCGACGCGAGCCGACGCTTGCACCGCGTCACGATGCTGTCGATATAGGGGGATAGGTCACTCGTTTCCGGCGGCGCGCGCCGGCAGCACACGAGGGCCGATCAGAAGGGCGCATGACCGACACGACTGCAGCAACACGACCGGACCAGACCGGCATCAATACCCGCAAGGTCTTCATCAAGACCTATGGCTGCCAGATGAACGTCTACGATTCGCAGCGTATGGGCGATGCCTTGGCGCGCGATGGCTACGAGCCGACCGAAGTGATCGAGGACGCCGATCTCGTTCTGCTCAACACCTGCCATATCCGCGAACGGGCCGCCGAGAAGATCTATTCCGAACTGGGTCGGATCAAGCTGCTGAAGGCAGAAAAGGCGGAGCAGGGTGTCGAGATGCGCGTCGCCGTGGCCGGCTGCGTCGCCCAGGCCGAAGGTCAGGAAATCATCAACCGTGCTCCGGTTGTCGATCTCGTCATCGGACCGCAGACCTATCACCGGCTGCCCGAGGCGCTGGCGCGGGTCGCGCGCGGCGACAAGGTCGTGGAGACCGACTACGCCGTCGAGGACAAGTTCCGGCATCTGCCGAAGGTGACGGCGCCGCAGATCCGGACGCGGGGCGTGACGGCCTTCCTCACCGTGCAGGAAGGCTGCGACAAGTTCTGCACCTTCTGCGTGGTGCCCTATACGCGGGGCTCCGAAGTCTCGCGTCCGCTGGCCCAGATCATGGGCGAGGCCCGCGCGCTGGCGGCGGCTGGCGTGCGCGAGGTCACGCTGCTCGGCCAGAACGTCAATGCCTGGTCGGGGCAGGACGAGGCGGGCCGTGATATCGGCCTTGGCGGATTGTTGCGGGCGCTTGCCGAGATCCCGGGCTTCGCGCGTCTGCGCTACACCACCTCCCATCCCCGCGACATGGACGACGACCTGATCGCCGCCCATCGCGATCTGCCGGCGCTGATGCCCTATCTGCATCTTCCGGTGCAGTCGGGCTCCGACCGTATTCTCAAGGCGATGAACCGCCGCCATACGGGCGCCGACTACCTGCGGCTTCTCGACCGCATTCGTGAGGCACGCCCCGATATCGCCCTGTCCGGCGACTTCATCGTCGGCTTTCCCGGCGAAACCGACGCCGATTTCGAGGACACGATGAAGCTGGTCTCCGAGGTGCGCTACGCCTCGGCCTTCAGCTTCAAGTACTCGGCCCGTCCGGGCACGCCGGGCGCGATGATGAACGATCACGTGGACGAAGCGGTGAAGTCGGAACGGCTGCAGCGGCTACAGGCCCTCTTGCGCGAGCATCAGGTCGATTTCGCCGAAAGTCTCGTCGGCCGTGACATCGACGTTCTGGTCGAAAAACCGGGGCGCTATTCCCACCAGCGGGTCGGACGCTCGCCGTTCCTGCAGCCCGTTGTTTTGGACGCCGCCGCCGGCGAAATCGGCGACATCGTGACCGTGCGGATCGAATCGACCCTGCCGAATTCGCTGCTGGCGACCGGCGGTGCCGTTCCGGCTGCCGAGGCGCGGCACCGCAACGCAGTGCCTGCCGAACCGATAAGGAAGATCGCTTGAGGACGGAGCGCAGTACCGCAGCCCCTGCGTCGGGTGCATCCGACATGGCTCACATCGTCCTGAACTTCGAGGATAACCGCCTGGCCGGCTCGCTCTTCGGCCAGTTCGACGAGCATCTCGCGCTGCTCGAGCAGAAACTGAAGGTCGATGCGCGGGCGCGCGGCAACAAGGTCGAGATCCGCGGCGATTCGGCGAGCTGCGAGCAGGCCCGGCGGGCGCTGGACTATCTGTACGAGCGTCTGCAGGCGGGCACCGAGATCGGCATCAAGGATGTCGAGGGCGCCATCCGCATGGCGATCGCGGCCGACGACCAGCTCTATCTGCCGACGCTGGAAAAGAAGGGCCGCATGTCGCTCGCGCAGATTTCGACGCGGCGCCGGACCATCCATGCGCGCACGCCGACGCAGGACGCCTACATGCGAGCGCTGGAGCGCTCCGAGCTCGTCTTCGGCGTCGGGCCGGCTGGCACCGGCAAGACCTATCTGGCCGTCGCCCATGCCGCGATGCTGCTGGAGCGCGGGCAGGTCGAGCGGATCATCCTGTCGCGTCCGGCCGTCGAGGCCGGCGAGCGGCTCGGCTTCCTGCCCGGCGACATGAAGGAAAAGGTCGATCCCTATCTGCGGCCGCTCTACGACGCGCTCTACGACATGATCCCGGCCGAAAAGGTCGAGCGGGCACTGGCCGCAGGCGCCATCGAGATCGCGCCATTGGCCTTCATGCGTGGCCGGACCCTGGCGAATGCGGCGGTGATCCTCGACGAGGCGCAGAACACCACCACCATGCAGATGAAGATGTTTCTGACCCGCCTGGGCGAGAATGCCCGGATGGTGGTGACCGGGGACCCGTCCCAGGTCGATCTGCCACCCGGTCAGAAATCCGGTCTCGTCGAGGCGATGCGCATTCTGGAGACGGTGCCGCAGGCGGTGACGGTTCGCTTTGCCGCCAAGGACGTGGTCCGCCATCCGCTGGTTCAGGCGATCGTCGAGGCCTATGAGGAGGATGCGACGCGCGCCCGTGCGCCGGGCATCCCCGCGGCCCGGTAATGCCGCGAACGCAACCACGTGCCGCCTTCGGCATGTCGACCTATGATGGCCTGACCGTCGCCTTGACGATCGAGGATCCGCGCTGGGACGACGCCGGGCTCGGCGATATTCCGGCGATGGCAGCGGAGACCTTCTCGGTCGCGGCGGCGCGGCTAGGGCTGCCGGGCGATCTCGTCAGCGAGATATCCCTGACGCTGGCCGACGACGAGACGGTACGCGCCGTCAATGCCGAATGGCGGAACAAGGACAAGCCGACCAACATTCTGTCATTTCCCATGGCCGATCTGGCACCGGGCGAGCGGCCGGGCCCGCTTCTGGGCGATCTCTTGGTTGCCTTCGAAACGGTCGCCCGCGAAGCTGATGAGGAGGCCAAGGTCTTTGCGGACCATTTCCGCCATCTTCTCGTGCACGGCTTCCTGCATCTGATGGGCCTCGATCACATGACCGACTCCGAGGCCGACGACATGGAGGCGGCGGAGATCGCCATTCTTGCCGAGTTCGGTATTGCCAATCCCTACGGCGACGACCTCGAACCTACGAACGAAGCCGGACAGGACGCGCCGGCGAACCAAGAGCGAGACGATGACCTTCGATACTGACGCGGTAGCAGACGGCAACCGCGGACCGGCCGGCGCCGACAATGGCGACGACCACGCGGCCGGGGAAGACCGAAGTCCGCGCGGCGCAAATCGTGGTGAGGGCTTCTTCGGCGGCTTGATCCAACGGGTGCGACCCCGCATGCCGCGCCTGATGCGCGAGGATCTCACCCAGGCGTTGTTGCATCACGACCCTAGGGAGGGGGCGTTCTCTCCGGAAGAACGCGCCATGCTCAACAACATCCTGCGGCTGCGCGAATTGCGGGTCGAGGATGTCATGGTGCCGCGCGCTGACATCCAGGCCGTGGACATTACCACCACCCTCGGCGAACTGATGAAACAGTTCGAATCCAGCGGCCATTCCCGCATGCCGGTCTACGGCGAAAGCCTCGATGATCCGCGCGGGATGATCCACATCCGCGACGTCGTCGGACATATCACCCGTGTCGCGCGTCCGGCCAGCGGGCAGGGCGTGCAGGATTCCGAAAGCCGGACCCGTGCCGGCCTCGATCTGCGTCAGATCAATCTGGCCCGCAAGGTCTCGGACCTCGGCATCATCCGCAAGGTGCTATTCGTGCCGCCGTCCATGCTGGCAACGGACCTGATGGCCCGTATGCAGGCAACTCGCACCCAGATGGCGCTGGTCATCGACGAATATGGTGGCACCGACGGGCTGGTTTCGCTCGAAGACATCATCGAGATGGTCGTCGGCAATATCGAGGACGAACACGACGACGACGCACCGATGGTCACGGAGAGCGGCGACGGCATCTACTACGCCGATGCCCGCGCCGATCTCGACGAGGTCCGCAAGCTCGTCGGCGAGGACTTCGATATCAGCGAATACGAGGACGAAGCCGATACGATCGGCGGCCTTCTGTTCTCGGAACTCGGTCGCGTGCCAACACGGGGCGAGGTTGTGCAGGCCGTGCCGGGGTTTGAATTTCAGGTTCTCGACGCTGACCCGCGACGGGTCCGGCGCGTGCGGATCGTACGCTTCCGGCAAGGCGAGAAGCGACGCCGCTTCGTCGAGGGGTTGGCCGACGCCTGACGCTCGAAAGCCGGTATCGGGGTGAGCAAGAGCGGATTGTTCTGCAATTCGCCGGGGTCGCGCGTAATATGTCGACCTGACCGGATTTTGCAGGGGGTTCTGTGAGCGTTATCTCCCGCCGCGACGCGCGCGTTCGCGAAGCCAATTCTCTGGACCGGATTGCCGGCTGGGTCTCGCTTGTCGAGGGCTGGCGTCGGGTGGCGTTGAGTCTCGCGGCGGGCGCCGTCTGTACGCTGGCACTGCCCCCCTACAATTTTCCGGCGGCCGGCTTCATCGGCTTTCCGCTTCTCGTCTGGCTTCTTGACGGGGCGACGCATGAACCAGGTCGCTCATGGCTGGGTCGCTTAGTCCCGTCCTTTGCCACCGGCTGGCTGTTCGGTTTCGGCTATTTCGTTGGCGGTCTGTGGTGGCTTGGAGCCGCAATGATGGTGGACGCGGCGAACTTTGCTGTGTTCATTCCTCTCGCCGTTCTGGGCCTGCCCGCGATTCTTGCGATCTACTTCGGCCTCGCCACCGTGCTGGCGCGTCTGTTCTGGTCGGATAGCGCCTATCGCGTCCTCGCGCTCGCCGGATCGCTGGCCCTCTTCGAGTATCTGCGCGAGATTCTGTTCACCGGGTTCCCCTGGAACGAGATCGGCGTCATGGCGGCGCCGGTACCGCTGCTGATGCAGACGAGTTCGCTGGTTGGCGTTCACGGACTGACGCTCTTCGCCGTTATCGTCTTCTCGAGCCCTGCTGTCTTTGCGGACCGATGGGGCCGGAGAGGGGTCCTGGCCTTAGCGGCAACACTGCTGGTTCTGCATGCTGGATACGGCGCCTGGCGGCTCCAGATGCATCCGATCGAACTCGTTGAGAATGTCCGGGTACGGGTAGTACAGCCCAATATTCAGCAAGCATTGAAGTGGGACGCAGCAGAGGCCGAGCGGATTTTCGACCGGCACCTCGCCTTGTCGGGATATGACGCGGTGGTCGCGTCTGCCAGTCGCGGATCGCCTGCTCAGACCCTGGAAGCCCCGGCGGCGCCTGCCGGGACGGACGACCCCACACGCACGCTCATCGTCTGGCCGGAATCAGCCTTCCCCTTCCTGCTGACCGAGCGGCCCGACGCCATTGCCCGAATCGCCGATACTCTGCAGCCCGGAGAGACGCTGATCGCGGGAGCTGCACGGCTGGAAGGTGCGGACTTCACGTCCTCGCGTGTGTATAATTCCGTTTATGTCATCGATGACGAGGGCGCGATTGTCGATGCCCGTGACAAGACGCATCTTGTACCGTTCGGCGAGTATCTGCCGTTTCAGGAGGTCCTCGAAGGCTTCGGTCTGTCGCAACTCGCCGAGATGCCCGGCGGGTTTTCCGCCGGCGCCGTTCGCAGTCCGGTTCCCCTCCAGGAGGCGCCCTCCTTCCTGCCGCTGATCTGTTACGAGATCATCTTTCCCTCCGAGATATCGGCTGGGCATCCGGACACGCGGCCAGGCTTTTTCGTGAATGATACCAATGATGCGTGGTACGGTGACACTCCGGGTCCGTACCAGCACTTGCGGCTCGCGGAGCTGACGTCGGTGGCTTTCGGGTTGCCATTGGTGCGCAGCGCCAACACCGGCGTCTCGGTCGTCAACGATGCCTTCGGCCGGCAGATCGACGGGCTTGCGCTCGGGACCACGGGCACTATCGAGACGGGGCTGCCAAGGGCGGCCGAGGCGACGGTCTTCGCCCGTTGGGGCAATGCCCCCTTCTGGCTCGCATTTCTGGCAATATGGGTGGTCACGATAGTGGTGCGGTTAAGGATGCGCGCTCTGATTGATTGACATGAGCGACACGCGCTGCCTAACCCGAATGCCGAAATTGATTGCGACAATTTCGTGCAGTCCGGAGGCCGGGGGCAGCCGGGGATGACGGGCACGCCGCATTGGACAGATGTGGGACGTCGATGATGTTGGAAAACAGAAGGCCCCGCCATGGTCGACAATAAGAAGAAGCCCAATCCGGTGGATATTCACGTCGGATCGCGCGTCCGGCTTCGGCGCACCATGCTCGGCATGAGCCAGGAAAAGCTCGGCGAGAGTCTTGGCATTACCTTCCAGCAGATTCAGAAATACGAGAAGGGTACGAACCGGATCGGCGCGAGTCGGCTGCAGCGGATATCCGAAGTGATGACGGTGCCGGTATCGTTCTTTTTCGAGGATGCGCCCACCGGTCCCTCCACCGGGACCGGTCTGCAGGAACCGACAGGCCCGGACTTCGTAGTCGACTTCCTTTCTTCTTCGGAAGGATTGCAATTGAACCGCGCATTCGTGCGGATTGCCGATCCGAAGGTGCGGCGCCGGGTCATCGACCTCGTCCGCACGCTCGCAGAGTCGGGCGAGGGGGATGTAAGGGACTAGGGGACGCACGATGGCGGCAGGCAGAGTGCTCTTGACGCCATGCTGCCGTTGCCCCAAACCGCTTTCCGCATGATTCAAGTCGGACGTAAGGTCTACAACCATGCCGTTTGGCACGGCAAACCCTTGCATCTGACCGCCCGAACGGGGTTCTCCAGCAGCGGAAAGAGGAATCGATGGCGCGTTCTGACTATGTCTTCACCAGCGAAAGCGTGTCGGAGGGCCATCCCGACAAAGTCTGTGACCGTATCTCCGACGAAATCGTCGATCTGATCTATCGCGAGGCGAAGAAGACTTCGGTGGATCCGTGGTCGGTGCGCGTTGCCTGTGAAACCCTTGCAACAACAAACCGTGTTGTCATCGCCGGCGAGGTGCGTCTCCCGGCAAGTCTGATGAAAACGGACAAGAACGGCAAGGAAGTCATCAACGCTGGCCGCTTCCGCTCTGCGGCACGTCGGGCGATCCGCGACATTGGCTACGAGCAGGACGGGTTCCACTGGAAGACCGCCAAGATCGACATCCTGTTGCATTCGCAATCTGCCGACATCGCCCAGGGAGTCGATAAGGCATTCGATGCTCAGGCCGGCGCCAATCAGGCGGAAGGGGCCGGCGATCAGGGGATCATGTTTGGCTATGCCTGCCGGGAGACCCCGGACCTGATGCCAGCGCCAATCTTTTATTCGCACAAGATCCTGGAAAAGCTGGCAGCGGCGCGCAAGGAGGGCAAGGGTGATGCCGCGCATCTCGGTCCCGACGCAAAGAGCCAGGTGACGGTAAGATACAAGGATGGCCTGCCGTTCGAAGTCATCTCCATCGTCCTGTCGACCCAGCACACTGACGACAGTTGGGATTCCGCCAAGGTGCGTCAGGTGGTTGAGCCCTATATTCGAGAGGCCCTCAGCGACATTCCGATTGCGGACGATTGCGCCTGGTACATCAACCCGACCGGAAAGTTCGTCATCGGCGGGCCGGACGGCGACGCTGGCCTTACCGGCCGCAAGATCATTGTCGACACCTATGGCGGCGCGGCACCCCATGGCGGTGGCGCATTCTCCGGCAAGGACACGACCAAGGTCGACCGTTCCGCCGCCTATGCCGCGCGTTACCTGGCCAAGAATGTCGTTGCTGCCAAGCTCGCCGACCGCTGCACGATCCAGCTCGCCTACGCGATCGGCATCGCCCAACCGCTGGCGGTTTATGTCGACCTCCACGAGACCGGCAAGAATGTCGACGAAGTGGCCATCGAGAAGGCGATCCGTGCGGTGATGGACCTGTCGCCGACGGGCATCCGTCGTCATCTCGACCTCAACAAGCCGATCTACGCCAAGACTGCAGCCTATGGCCATTTCGGCCGCAAGCCCGGTCGTGACGGTTCCTTCTCCTGGGAGAAGACCGATCTCGCGCCGAAGCTGAAGGCCGCACTGGCCAGCTGATCGATGACGGCCAAAGGACATCCCGAGCGCTCGCGCGAGGCGTTCTTCGGCCGGCTCAAGGGGCCAAAGCTCCGGCCCGGCCAGACCGCATTGATCGAAGAGGTTCTGCCGCAGTTGCGGCCGGACCTCACTAGGCCTGCCCCCGAAGTCCTGACCGATCTGTTTCCGGTGCCGGTCGAGGCGGTGCGGCTGGAGATCGGCTTTGGCGGCGGCGAGCATCTCCTGCACGAGAGCGGACGCTTTCCGGACGTCGGCTTCATCGGCGTCGAGCCTTTCGTCAACGGCATGGCAAAGCTGCTCAGCGCCATCCAGGATGCGCCGCATCCCAACCTCAGGCTCTATGACGACGACGCCACGCGTCTCCTGGATTGGCTGCCTGCGGCAAGCCTTGCCGGCGTCGATCTGTTCTATCCCGATCCCTGGCCCAAACGCCGCCATTTCAAGCGGCGGTTCGTCAACCCGCGCAATCTGGATCGGATCGCCCGGGTGCTGGCGCCGGGATCGAGCTTTCGCTTCGCGTCCGATATCGACACTTATGTCGACTGGACGCTGCGCCACTGCCGCGACCATGACGAATTCGAATGGACGGCCGAGCGCGCAGCCGACTGGCACACACCCTACGAGGCTTGGCCCGGCACTCGCTACGAGGCAAAGGCGATCCGCGAGGGACGCCCGCCGGCCTACCTGACTTTCCGTCGCCGCTGAGGCGGCTTTGACGGGCTGTGGCCGGGGCCAACGTGAAGATGCTTGAAGGATTGGGCAAAACGGCGTATACCCCTCCCAAATTCTCTGCGATGTGGTCGAGAGAGTGGGTCCTGCCGGTCCCGCTCTTTTTTGTTACCGGGGGTACGGTATCTCCAGTGATCACGCGTCAAAACGCCGATCCATGTCGCGGATCGATCAACTGGGCCGGGTCGGACGCTGGCCCGCAACATTTCTCTCGGAGTACCGTGACGACCGCTACAGACCGCATCGTGAAGGAACAGGGCCTGGAAGGCCGCGTCGCTGAGATCGTCGAGCCGGCGATCGAGCAGATCGGCTACCGGCTGGTGCGCGTGCGCACCTCGGGCCTCAACGGCATGACGCTCCAGATCATGGCGGAGCGGCCGGACGGCACGATGACCGTCGAGGATTGCGAAGCGGTGTCGCGCGCGGTCTCTCCGGTTCTCGATGTCGACGATCCGATCGACAAGGCGTATCATCTGGAAGTGTCCTCGCCGGGCATCGACCGTCCTCTTGTGCGCAAGGGCGACTTCGAGACCTGGGCCGGTTTCCTGATGAAGCTCGAGACCAACCGGCTGATCAACGAGCGCAAACGTTATCGCGGCAAGATCGTGGCCGTCGGCGATGAGGCGATCACCGTCGAACGCGACCAGCCTGCCGAAGGCGAGCCGGGCGCGGTCGAGATTCCTTTCGATGCCATCGGCGAAGCGCGGCTGATCCTGACCGACGATCTGATCGCCGCGGCCCTGAAGGCCGACAAGGCTGCCCGCAAGGCGCGCGGCGACGTCGACCCGGATGCCGGTGACGACGACGAGGCGGGAGCCTCAGAGCACTAGAATGGCGCAGCGGGCGGCAGCGGCCGCCGCCTTATGACGAACGACAAGCCGGGCGCTGCGGTGTGACCAGTCGGGAACCCGACTGGACGCCAGGCGCCACAAGCCACCCAGGGGTGGACGGCCGGAAGCGATGATGGGACCGACTGCGGCTGAGCGGCGGACGGTTCGAAGTCAGGAGAAGAGACAATGGCAGTCAGTGCGAACCGGCTGGAGCTTCTGCAGATTGCGGACGCTGTCGCGCGGGAAAAGTCGATCGATCGGGAGATCGTCATCGGGGCGATGGCTGACGCCATCCAGAAGGCGGCACGTTCGCGCTACGGCCAGGAAACCAACATCCGCGTCGACATCAACCAGAAGACCGGTGAGATGAAGCTGCAGCGGCTGCTCGAGGTCGTCGACGAGGTCGAGGATCCGAACACCCAGATCTATCTCGATCTCGCCCGGGACAAGAACCCTGACGCCGAGCCGGGCGACTTCATCGCCGAACAGCTGCCGCCGATGGATTTCGGTCGCATCGCGGCCCAGTCCGCCAAGCAGGTCATCGTCCAGAAGGTGCGCGACGCCGAGCGCGACCGCCAGTATGACGAATACAAGGACCGCGTCGGCGAGATCGTCAACGGCACCGTGAAGCGGGTCGAGTACGGCAACGTTATAGTCGATCTCGGCCGCGGCGAGGGCATCATCCGCCGCGACGAACAGATTCCGCGGGAACTGTTCCGCTACGGCGATCGCGTCCGCGCCTTCGTCTACGATGTGCGCCGCGAGCAGCGTGGCCCGCAGATCTTCCTGTCGCGCACCCATCCGCAGTTCATGGCGAAGCTGTTCACCATGGAAGTGCCGGAGATCTACGACGGCATCATCACCATCAAGGCCGTCGCCCGTGACCCGGGTTCGCGCGCCAAGATCGCAGTGACCTCGAGCGATTCCTCCGTCGATCCGGTCGGCGCTTGCGTCGGCATGCGCGGTTCGCGCGTGCAGGCCGTGGTCGGCGAGCTGCAGGGCGAGAAGATCGACATCATCCCCTGGTCGCCGGACGCCGCATCCTTCCTCGTCAATGCGCTGCAGCCGGCGGAAGTCGCCAAGGTGGTGCTCGACGAAGACGCCGAGCGTATTGAAGTCGTGGTGCCCGATGACCAATTGTCATTGGCGATCGGTCGTCGTGGACAGAATGTCCGGCTGGCTTCGCAGCTCACCGGCTGGGACATCGACATTCTGACCGAGCAGGAAGAATCCGAGCGGCGCCAGAAGGAGTTCGCCGAGCGTTCGGAGACCTTCATGAACGCCCTGAACGTCGACGAGATGGTCGGTCAGGTGCTGGCGTCGGAAGGCTTCGCGACCGTCGAGGAAATCGCCTATGTCGACCAGGACGAGGTCGCCGCGATCGAAGGCTTCGACGATGAGACGGCCTCCGAGATCCAGGAGCGCGCACGCGAGTTTCTGGAGCGCCGCGAGGCGGATTTCGACGCCAAGCGCGTCGAGTTGGGCGTCAGCGACGATCTGCGCCAGATCAACGGCGTGACCACGCCGATGCTGGTGGCGCTGGGCGAGGACGGCGTGAAGACGATGGAAGATTTCGCCGGCTGCGCCGCCGATGATCTGATCGGCTGGACCGAGCGCAAGAACGGCGAGACGACCCGTTTCCCGGGGGCGCTGTCCGCCTTCGACGTGTCGCGGGCCGATGCCGACCAGATGGTGTTGCAGGCGCGTCTGATTGCCGGCTGGATCACCGAAGCTGATCTTGCCGGACCGGAGGAAGAGGAAGAGATGACCGAGGAGGCCGAAGAAGGCCAGACGGTCTGAGCCGAAGGACGGGCCGGGAATCGGCATGACGGAGGACGCGGGCGACGAAGCGGAGGTTGAATTGAACGATCGTACGTGCATCGTTTCACGTCGGACGTGCGATCCTGCCGATCTCATCCGCTTCGTGCGTGGCCCAGGCGGGGCCGTCGTGCCGGATCTGCGGCGTCGACTTCCTGGTCGGGGAGCCCATGTCTTTCTCGACCGGACGCTGGTCGACGAGGCGGTTCGCCGCAAGCTCTTCGCCCGGGCGTTCCGGGCGCAGGTCACCGGACCCGCCGATCTCGGCGATCAGGTGGACGGGCTGTTGGCCAAGGCCGCACTGGGCGCCCTCGGGCTGGCTCGCAAGGCCGGACAGCTGGTGACCGGCGCGACCAAGGTGGATACGGCCATCCGGTCGGGCCGCGCGCTCATGGTGATCCATGCCAGCGATGCCGCGCCGGACGGAATACGCAAGCTGGACGCCGCCCGACGTGCGGTCGCGGCAACCGGCGGAACTGAGATTTCATCCCTGCGTCTGCTTGATGCGGACGAATTGGGTTTGGCCTTTGGCCAGGGGAATGTGATACATGCAGCGATCCTTGCCGGTGGCGCGGGCTCGGCTGCGGCGACGTGCCTTCGAGCACTCGCGACATATCGGGGCGAAGGCTCCGGATCGGTTTCAGGCGCGCCCGCAGGGTCCGTCGGCCACGTGACCGATACTGGGAACGACATGGGAGCGCCTTTACAGCGACGCTCCGGGCAAGATGAAGGGCGCGGGCTCGATCCCGCGCAGGAAGCGGAAGCGTAGATGAGCGATACCAAGTCCGGCGACGACAAGACGCTGAGCGTCAGCACGAAGAAGACCCTGACCCTGAAGCGGAGCGGCGTCGAGCAGTCGACGGTGCGCCAGAGTTTCTCGCATGGGCGCACCAACAACGTCGTTGTCGAGACCAAGAAGCGGCGCATCGCCAAGCCGGAGGAGCGCGAGGCATCGCCTGCGGTCGCCGCCGGCCTGAAGCCGCGCGCGCCGCAGCCTGCTGCACCCGCCAAGCCGGCCGAAACGCCGGCGGCGGCGACGTCGCCGCGGGTCACACCGACAACGCCGCCGCCGACCCCGCCCCAGGCCGGCGGTCGCCCGCAGCAGATTCAGCTCGGTCCCAAGCCCGGCGAGGAGCCGGCTGCCAAGGCACCGGCGCCGAGCGAGCCGGAAGCTCCGGTCGCGGCGAAGGCCGAAGCGGCGGCTCCGGCTGCGCCCGAGACGCCGGCCGCGGACACACCGGCGCCGGAGGCCCCCGCGGCCAAGCCGGATGCGCCGAAGGCCGAGGCTGCGGCACCCGCTGCCGAGAAGCCTGCCGCCGAGAAGCCCGCTGCCGCCAAACCGGCCGCGCCGGTTGCCAGCACGCCTGCTGCACCGACGGCAACGGCACGTCCGGCTGCCGGCCGTACGGGCGCCGCACCGCAGGGCCGTCCCGGTCAGGCTGGTGCTGGTGGTCGTCCGGCGCAGGGTGGTGGACGCCCGGGCGGTCGCGACGAGCGTCGTCCCGCGGCACCGGCCACGGGTCGCCAGCCGCGTGGAGCCGTTCTCAGCGACCTGTCGTCGCGTGAGATGGATGCCCGCCGCCGTGCACTCGAACTGGCCAAGCAGCGCGAGGCCGAAGACCGTCGCCTGTTCCAGGAGCAGGAAGCCCGCCGCATCGCCGAAGACGAGCGTCGTCAGCGCGAGCGTGAGGAATCCGAGCGTCGTCAGGCCGAGGAAAACGCCCGGCTCGAGCTTGAGGCGGAGGCCCGCCGCAAGGCCGAGGCCGATGCCGAACGTCGCGCTCCGCAGGGCAAGACCGACGCCAACGCGCCGGCGCCAAGCCCAGCTGACGCAGAAGCGGCCGAAGCCGCCGCTGCACGCGGTCGCGGCGATGCCCGTCGCCGCCCCGGCGAGGAAGACGATGCGCGCGCCCGTCCGGGTGTCCGCCGTCCGGTCAAGGGCGCCGAGGCGCCGAAGCCGGCCCGTCCGGATCGCGATGCCGGCCGCCGTCGCGGCAAGTTGACGCTCGACAAGGCGCTGACCGCCGATGATGGCGCACGGGGTCGGTCCCTGTCGTCGATCCGGCGCCGCCAGGAGAAGTTCAAACGCTCGCAGCAGAATACACCGCGGGAGAAAATTGCACGCGAAGTGACCATTCCAGAGACGATCAGCATCCAGGAACTCGCCAACCGCATGTCGGAGCGTTCCGTCGACGTCATCAAGTTCCTCATGCAGCAGGGACAGATGATGAAGCCGGGCGACATCATCGAAGCGGATCTGGCCGAGCTCATCGCGTCGGAATTCGGACACACGGTTCGCCGCGTGGCGGAATCCGACGTCGAGGAAGGCATCTTCAACGTTGCCGACAACGCCGAGAAGCTACAGACCCGTCCGCCGGTCGTCACGATTATGGGTCATGTCGATCACGGCAAGACCTCGCTGCTCGACGCGATCCGCAAGACGTCCGTGGTGTCCGGCGAATCCGGCGGCATCACCCAGCATATCGGTGCCTACCAGGTCGAGCAGGATGGTCAGAAGATCACCTTCATCGACACGCCGGGCCACGCCGCCTTCACGGCGATGCGTGC
>Ga0189290_100213_pt1 | contig 27676 bp, 35 predicted proteins | sample UW140minimetaG_FD_130318 | JGI IMG/M metagenome (GOLD analysis project Ga0189290, IMG submission 130318) | Marine microbial communities from the Costa Rica Dome - UW140 mini metaG | ecosystem: Environmental > Aquatic > Marine > Oceanic > Photic zone | place: Costa Rica: the Eastern Pacific...
GTTGATCGAGATCTATGCGGATCACCGTGTGACCGGTCTCTGATCTAAGCGCCGCGACTGATTGAGAAAAAGAAGGCCCCCGCGATGAGCGAGGGCCTTTTTACTTATGCGGCAACGGTTTGGGCTGGTTCACGCACTGGGAGTGATTGAAGCACTGCAAAGGCTAGCTCGATCACGAGGAAACCCCAGATCAATGGGCTGGCGCCGTTGAGCAGCGCGTTGATCATCCACGCTGAAAAGAGCCAGCGGCCAATGGCATCATAACGGGCAAGCTTTGGATCATTGAGGCGTATGCGAACAATGGACCATACGATCACCACGGATCCTGTGAAGTTGGCAAAGAGAATGGCGTAGGTGTTGAGTTCGGGCAGCGGCGCGAGACCGGTGGCCGCATGGGCGCCGTTCAGAGCGCTCCAGAACAGGCCGAGCGTGACAGGGGTCATATAGGGCCAGGTGATCAGCAGATCATACCAAGACGAGATCCGGTACAAACGGTGAAAAGCGGTGGGTGACATGGTGCATCCTTTGTCAGTTGTGTTGGATGCAGGGAGATGTAAACCTTGGAGTAAGGTCTAAGGTCAAGGAGAAAAGTGATGCGGATTGGGACGTTGGCCGAGGCAAGTGGCGTGAGCCGGGACACTTTGAGATACTATGAAAAACAAGGGCTGATCCGGGCGGATCGTTGGCCCAATGGGTATCGGGACTATCCCGAAGGTATGGTGGAGATGGTGCGGCTGATCCGGCAGGGGCAGGCGTTGGGATTTTCTCTTAAGGAAATTGGCGCGTTGGTGCAGGGGCTTGGCGGTGGGTTGTCTCAGTCGGAAGTGGAGCTGCTTTTGCGGGGTAAGCTGACGGAGATTGATGCCCGGATGCAAGAACTGAGCAACTTGCGGGCGGTGGTGGTCCGGCGGTTGGCAGAGGCGTGCCCGTTGGGATTGGACGCGCCAGGATCGCTTGACCCTAAGCGGGTGGCCTCATAGGGTCGCGCCAACCAAGAACCGGAGCAGTTATGTCAGGTCGCACAGCCCCTTTTTCCCGTTTCGAATGGATGATCGCATGGCGCTATTTGCGCGCGCGTAAGGCCGAAGGCGGGGTCAGTACGATGACCTGGATCAGCTTGATCGGCATTACCCTGGCGGTATTTGCCTTGATCGCGACGCTGGCCGTGCGGGCCGGGTTTCGGTCTGAGTTTGTCGGCACCATTCTGGGCGCCAACGCCCATGTAACCGTCTATCAGAGCGGGGAAATTTCAGAGACTGGCGTGATTGATCGCACCATCAAGGACTTTGACGCGATGGCGGAAACGTTGCGTGATGTTCCGGGGGTGACACGGGCGGCGCCGTTGGTGAAGGGGCAAGTCATGGGCAATCTACGCAGCCGCAATGCGGGCGTAGAAGTCTTTGGCATGCGGGCGGAGGATTTGGCGGAGTTGCCGCGCATTGCCGACCCGAGTACCAGTGATGGCGACATTGGCCGCTATAGCGAAGGTATCGCGATTGGGTCCGGTGTGGCACGTGAGCTTGGCGCGCGGGTCGGGGATCGCATCAAGTTGATCTCGCCCAATGGTGTTAAAACCGCCTTTGGCACCTCGCCACGGATCAGCAGCTATGAGGTGGTCTACATCTTCTCGGCGGGGCGCTATGACATTGATCGCACGCGGGTCTATCTGCCCTTTGCCGAGGCGCAGATTTTCTTTGATCGTGACGGCGTGGCAGATGAGATTGAGGTGATGGTAGCGGAGCCTGAGAAGGTCGAAGCGATGGCGGTGCCGTTGATGATGGCGGCCGGAGATCGTGCGTTGGTGTGGACCTGGAAACAGGCATCTGGAGGGTTTCTCAATGCGCTGGAAGTGGAGGACAACGTGATGTTCGTGATCCTTTCCATTCTGGTGCTGATCGCCACGATGAACATCGTGAGTGGTTTGATTATGCTGGTGAAAAACAAAGGACGCGACATTGGCATTCTGCGCACCATGGGGATGACCGAGGGATCGGTGCTGCGGGTGTTTTTTATCTGCGGGGCATTTACCGGCGTGCTGGGCACAGTGCTTGGCGTGGCGTTTGGATGTCTGTTTGCGCTTTATATCGATCCGATTTTTTCTTTTGTAAATGTGCTCTTAGGTGGCGAGGCTTGGGATCCGTCGATCCGTGGCATCTATCGCTTACCAGCGAAACTTGAGGTGGGCGACGTAATGTCAGCGATGAGCCTGTCGCTCGGATTGGCCTTCGTTGTGACCATTTTTCCGGCGCGCCGAGCGGCGCGGATGAACCCAGTTGAGGCGCTACGCTATGAATGATTTTGTGCTGAAGCTTGATGGCGTAGAGAAGTTGTATAACAAAGGCTTGGCGGGGGAGGTTCGCGTTTTGAGAGGCGCGGATCTGGCATTGAAGGCCGGTGAAATGGTCGCGCTTGTAGCGCCGTCCGGAGCAGGGAAATCGACGCTTTTGCATATTGCGGGATTGCTGGACGAGGCAGGCAAAGGCAGCGTGGAGATTGGCGGCCAAACTCTGAGCGGGAAGTCAGATCGACGCCGTACAAGAGCGCGGCGGGAGGATATTGGCTTTGTCTATCAGTTCCACCATTTGTTGCCGGAGTTTAGTGCCTTAGAAAATATTTTGCTGCCTCAAATGGCCAATGGCGTGAGCAAGTCGGAGGCGGAAAAGCGCGGCAAGGAACTCTTGGAAACTGTAGGTGTAGCACATCGGGCGAAACACCGTCCGGCAGAACTGTCTGGTGGCGAGCAGCAGCGGGTGGCGTTTTGCCGTGCCTTGGCTAATCAGCCACGGATTTTGTTGGCAGATGAGCCAACTGGAAATCTTGACCCGGCGACCAGCGATCAGGTGTTTGACGCGCTGATGACGCTGGTGTGGGAGACCGGATTGGCGGCTCTGGTTGCGACCCACAATATGGAACTTGCAGCGCGTATGGATCGGGTATTGCGGCTGGAAAACGGGGTGCTAGTCGACGGTTAAACCCTCTGTTGCGCGGTTGGTTAATGCTCAAAAGCGCACCCAAAGTCGCGTCGGTTTTGCGTCGGTATCCTGTCTGTATCGCGGAGGTGTGAATCTTGTGCTTGCCGAGTGTGTTAACGCAAGGCGCGCATGTGCTGCGATGACTTTGGGGGGACTACACATGCAAAACGCGGCCCCTTTTCAGGAGCCGCGTTTCAAAAGTCTAGATCGCTTGGCTTATGCCAGTGCGAGGTTGATCGCGGACTCACGACCGTCGCGACCTGCTTCGATGTCGAAGGTCACTTTTTGGTTGTCAGCCAGGCCGGTCAGGCCAGAACGCTCAACTGCAGAAATGTGTACAAACACATCTTTGCTGCCGCCGTCTGGTGCGATGAAGCCGAAGCCTTTAGTTGTGTTGAACCATTTTACGGTGCCAGTAGCCATTCCGTAGTCTCCTTAAAAAATCTGCCCGCACGATTGCGGCAGCGTGGCGATGTCGGTCTGTATCGAGAGACTGAACGCCGTTTGAAGGGAGACAGTGGTCGAAATAGAAAAACGTTTGCAGCGATTACCTAGGGGCGAAGTCCGGAGTTTGCAAGGGGGACGTAGGCGTTGAGTGAGAGTTTTCTTTCAAATTGTGGCCGTTTCACCATTCTGAATTGTTTTCAGAGGCGTGTGTGTCACCACACAGACGGATCGTTGAGCGCGCTTACGCAGGTGGCCGGGCCCTTCAGTGGCGTTAGCGGCGCTTCGGTGAGGGACTGTCCAATCCATCCATGTGGGAAGCTGAGTGCTTGTTGGGCAGAAGCGATGCTCTCAGAGAGGGGCTGGAACCCGGTCTTGCCGTAAAATGCAGGGCTGCCGTAAGTGATGACAACATCTGTTCCGGTATTGCGCAAGGTGTTTAACGCGTGAGTTATAAGGGCTTGCCCGATGCCTTCGCCGTGACGCTCGGTCGCAACGGCCATGGGAGAGAGCAAGTGCACGATGCGCGGGTCATCCGCATAGAGAAGAGGGGAAAAGACCACCGTCCCGACAAGTGTTCCGTTATCGATTGCGGTGAAGACGCGGGAGCCGTCGGCTTTTTGGTCTTTCAATAGCTTTGTGACCAGCGTGCCGATCAGTACGCCCTCGGCCTCGCCTTCAGACGCTGCGAAAGTCTCCGTAAACAGTTTGGTGATTTCGTTTTCGTTGGGTGTTTGGTCTTCTGCGTACAGCATCTCAAGCTTTCTTTACGGGGCGCGCGCGCGAATAGGTTGTGCCATGCGCCATGATCCGGATCAAGGCGCGTGGCTCAGGGCTATGGCAGGCTTGTGCAGAGAGATAAGCAAAGCGGGGCATTGGATTGGGCCGCTGTAGCAAAGGAGGGTGTTGTGATGAAAATGGGTCTATGTGCACTGGCGGTTACATTGATCGGCGGGACGGCCGTTGCTGAAAATGTGGAGGAGGGGGCGGCGCTATACCAAAAACACTGCGCGACCTGCCATGGCATTGATATGGATGGCAACGGGCCGATGGCGGGCGTGTTGGTGATTAAGCCGGACAACCTTTTGACCTTAAGTCACGAGAATGGTGAGCAGTTTCCTCTGGTGCGGGTAATCAAACGCATTGATGGGCGTGATCCGCTTGTGAGCCATGGCAGTCCGATGCCGGTTTACGGAGATTTTTTTGAAGGTGTGGACGTGGCGCTGAAGACCGAGACTGGTCAGCCGATTATGACCTCACAGCCGGTGGTGGAACTGGTGGCTTATTTGCAGAGTGTACAGCAATGAAGAACTGGGTTGGCGTGATAGCCTTGGCGGGTGTGATGCTGGCCTGCGCGGAGGCGGAAATGCCGGAGGCCCCAGAGGGGGCGGCGCTTTTTGCGGAGAACTGCGCGATGTGTCACGGGCCGAGTGGGCGCGGAGACGGAACGCTGGCTGCAGAGTTATTGCCGAAGCCAACGGACCTGACCACAATTTCGCGCCGCGCTGGCGGGGCGTTTCCGGTGGCGGCGGTGTTGAGTGAAATTGACGGCTATCACCGCGATCCGGTGGATGGCGCGGATATGCCAGAGTTTGGTGTTTTGCTGGAAGGTGATTTGGTGCCAATTGATGTGGGGGACGGGGTGTTCACCCCAACGCCGCGGCCGTTGGCAGCGTTGCTGGCGTATCTGGAGAGCATTCAGCGTTAGGCGCGATAGAGGCTCATGGCAAGCACACGGCTGATTTCAGTCAGGCTACGGCCGGACTGGTCCATCCAGATGTTAAAGGCGTCCTGAACTTTCTTCATGGCGCCTTTGGAGGTGGGTTGCTTGTCGATTATGCCTTCGGCAATCAGGCGGGCGACCACATCGCGGGACAGGATGAAGCTGTCTTTGCCAAGGAAACGCAGCGCATATTGTCCGGTGGCGCCACCAATGCGGGAGCCGCCCTTTTTCATGAATTCGAGCTGGTTCACGTAGTCGGTGCTGGCCCAGCTGCCGAGTACTTGGCCCGCGCCGCCATCCGCGCGCAGGGATTGGATGAAGTGGGCGTTTTCCAACACTGTGCGGATTTTGGGGCCATTGCGCACAATGTTGGTGTCAGACATCAGGCGGTCCATGTCTTCGTCATGCATGAAGGCGCAGCGGTCGACGTCAAAACTGTGAAACGCCGCTTCAAACCCGTCCCATTTGTTTTCAATGACCTGCCAGTTGAACCCCGCCTGAAAGACACCTTTGGTAAATTGCGCGAGCCAGCGGTCTTCGGGGATTTGGGCGAGTTCCGAGGTGGATTTGGGTTTGGTAAGCTGGGCTTCAAGCGCATCGGCACCGCCTTTACGCTCAGCAGAAATGGTGAAGAGGTCGTCGAAGCTGCGCATGGGGGGTGGATCCTGTTAGGTGCTGGAATAGGACGTAAGGAGAGGTTTGAGAAACTCTACAGCCTTTTGAACTGCGGGCCGATTTTGAGTGCGTTTTGAAACAAGTAAAGCAAAGCCGCCGGTGTCGATGCCAATGTCGCTCACCTTGCAAAGCAGACCGCCCTTAAGCTCCTCCTGCACAATGCTTGGCGTCACGATCATGGCAGCTTTCCCTGTCAAAACGGACAGCATACCCAGCCGAAAGTCCCGCTGCTCGTAGTAGTGTGGGGGAGACGGAGGGCTGATGCGTGCTGCGTGAAACCACTGTGCCCATCTCTCTTTTCGATACGAATACATCAGGTCCGACGCGAACAGCGCCTCAAGTTTCTTTTGCGGAGTGTCGGTTTCTCTCACAAGTGAGCTGGAGACATACGGGTACATGACTTCTTGGCTGAAGATGTACATGTCATCGGTTTGGTTTTCGTTTGAGACAAACCGAACCGCCAGGTCGAACTCGCTATTGTCCAGGTCAACGACATCGGCGGAGTGTTCGGCCTGTAGGTCGAAGTGATCGTTGGAAATCTCCTCAGCGGAATCCGCTAGCCTTTGATTTAACCATTGGTGGGCGAAAAACGGCTCGACGCTTAGTTTGACGATGTTGGATACGCTGGCCATAAGGCGATGGGTCACGTGCTCCAAGCTTGTAAAGATGTGCTCGATTTCGGCGTGGTAGGCTCTGCCCAAATCCGTCAGGGAGATGTTGCGTCCCAATTTGTGCACCAGCGGAGCGTTGAGCCAGGCTTCCAGGTTACGAACGTGACGCGCGACGGATGTGTGCGTGACCCTCAGTTCTTCCCCAGCTTTAGAAAAACTCGAATGCCGGGCCGTGGCGTCAAAGGCCTTTAGTGCGTTGAGCGGAGGAAGGTTTCGCTTCATAAAACGTGTTCTTTTTTTGCTTATATTTTGAGTATTTATTGAAGTTGTTACGACGTGCAAGACGAATTAGCGTTAGGGGTGCTCCATAAGTGTTTGGTTTGGAGTAATTTTGTTGTTTAACAGTGAGTTACGACCGCTTTTGCAGGAGTGTTTGGCGTAAGTAGTGCGCAAATTCAGGCCGGAATTGACCAGTGCGAGCGAGTGGTTTGGTGGGTTTTCTCCCTAATGGGGAAAAGGTCATGTTGGTAATGATCAAGTAGCGAGTGTCGCGATGCATAAAACCAATAATCAGCTTCTGGAGCGGGCGCTCTTGCTGGCTGAAATTGCGCACCGAGCGCTAGACCGCGCCTCTACGGCGGGAGGTCATCAAGAACGCCGCTTGGAGTTTCTGTCCTTTCAGGATGCTTGTCTTCAGCTTGTCGAACACATGAATTGTGCAGAGCTGAATGACACCCGCACGGGGGTGTCTCAACGCGTGAGGATGGCTGAGCGGCAAAGGGAAGAAGAGAGGGTGTGATCGGGGGAGCTGAGGCGGGTATGTTTTGATCGCAGCACCAGCGGCTGGGTCATGACAGCAATGCAGGTAGGTATTTGCAGCAGTGCGGGTTGGGGGGCGTTTGAGGGTGCCTTCCAACCCGTCCTATTTGTTTGAGATGACCTGCTAATTAAAGTCTGCCTGAAAACGCCTTTGGTGAGTTACCCAAGCCAGCGGTCCCCGGAGATTTGCACGAGGTCTGCGGTGGATTTGGGTTTGGTGAGCAAAGCTTCGAGCGCGTCGGCGCCGCCTTTGCACTCAGCGGAGGTGGCGAAGAGGTCGTCGAAGGGGCGCATTGTGGATCTCCAGAGGCGAGCCGGTTGAGATGAAGATTTTAAAATGATTATTTTGCATCATCTTTCAAGGCACCGCTCTCGGATTTGAGCTTTCGAGAGGGCGGGCAGACGTCCTGTAGAAATCCAGCGAGCGTTCCGGAAAGTGTGTCTCTATTCATTGAGTATTTCACAAATTGCCCATCCCGTTCCTTACATACAAGGTTGGCGGATTCCAGTATGGAAAGGTGTTTAGAAACAGCGGGCTGAGACATTTCGAAACGCTTTGAAATCTCTCCTGCAGTCAGAGTCGCTTCAGACAAATATGCAAGAATTCGACGCCTCGGCGTGGAAGATAGTGCTTCGAACACTTTCTCTATCGTTGACATGGTATCACCAATTAACTAATGAGTTATATATTTAAATTTTAGGTGAATTTAGATTGGAGTGCAAGGCGATGGCCCAAAAATTAAGTGAGACAGAGCGTGTTATTCCTGACGCGCGTAGTGACGCCGTAAGCGGGCGCGTGGTTTTCGAACCTTGGCGCGCACTATGGGTTTTGGGTATGTTGTTGGGCGCTTTGGTTGGGTTGCTGTTTTTTGCAAGTTGGTCGGCACTCTTTGTTTTCTTAGCTTTGTCGTCTTTTACGTTGTGTTTGGGGCATTCGGTGGGGATGCATCGGTTGTTAATTCATCGGTCTTTTGAATCCCCTTTGTGGCTTGAACACATATTGGTTTATCTGGGCGTGTTGGTCGGCATGGCTGGGCCGTTTGGCATGATGCGCGCGCATGACATGCGGGATTGGCATCAAAGGCAGGCTGAGTGCCCTGCGCATCCCAGTCATGATGCACCATTTTTTAAAGACGCTTTTTGGCAGTTGTGTTGCAGGTATCAACTGACACACGTCCCGGAATTCAGATTGGAGCCGCAGGTGCGCAGAGATGGGTTTTACCGCTTCCTTGAGGCCACGTGGATGGCGCAACAGCTGCCTCTTGCCGTCATTTTGTTTTTCTCTGGTGGTTGGTCGTGGCTTTTGTGGGGGGTATGTCTGCGCGTTGCAGTTTCCTTGATTGGACATTGGGCGGTCGGGCACCTTGCACATCGGCGTGGTCATCAAAGCTGGCACATCCGTGGTTTGCCGGTGCAAGGCTACAATTTGCCCAAGATTGCGTTTATCACATTTGGTGAGAGCCTGCATGGTAACCATCATGCGTTTCCACATTCGGCCAATCTGGCGATAGAGGCTGGGCAGGTGGATCTGGGGTATGTTGTGATAAAAAGCTTCGCTTGCTTGGGGTTGGCCCAAAATATCAAAACTCCAAAGAGTGCTCCATTCCGTGAAGGGTTGGAACGTGTAAGTCCGGTTCTAGCAGGAGAACGGCCCCCCTTCTTTACCTCGCCTTAACCCAAAAATCCTTAGGTGGCCTTGCAGCTCCCCAAACCCAATACTAAGACTCTCTTGGTAGGGTCCGACGGGCGGGCCGCAACGCGATCAACAGGCAGGCGATATGAACGACCCTTATGAAACCTATATGAACACCCTCGTGCCCATGGTTGTCGAACAGACCAGCCGGGGCGAGCGCGCGTATGACATTTTCTCGCGCCTGCTCAAAGAGCGCATCATTTTCCTCAACGGTCCGGTGCATGACGGCATGTCGTCCCTGATCGTGGCGCAGCTTCTGCACCTTGAGGCGGAAAACCCGTCCAAAGAGATCAGCATGTACATCAACAGCCCGGGTGGCGTGGTGACCTCTGGTCTGTCGATCTATGACACCATGCAGTACATCAAACCGAAGGTGAGCACGCTGGTGATTGGTCAAGCGGCCTCCATGGGCTCCTTGCTGCTCACAGCCGGTGAAGCCGGTATGCGCTTCTCCTTGCCAAACTCCCGCGTGATGGTGCACCAACCGTCCGGTGGCTATCAGGGTCAGGCGACGGACATCATGATCCACGCCGAAGAGACGCTGAAGCTGAAGCGGCGCCTGAACGAGATCTACGTCAAGCACACTGGTCGCACCTATGAAGAGGTGGAGCAGGGGCTTGAGCGAGACAACTTTATGTCCGCAGAAGATGCCAAAGAGTGGGGTTTGATCGACGAGATTGTCGAAAATCGCGCCAAAGGTGACGACGAAGAAAGCTAACTATTGGGTGTCCGGCGGCGCAAACACGCTGCCGGGCACTTTCGCATTGTGCCCACTTTGAGGCTGGCCTAAGCTGGATGAAACGTGGGTAGCCCTCTCCAAATGAGGGCAAGATTTGGCCTGAAAGGTACGACATGTCGAACACGTCCGGTGGTGACAGCAAGAACACGCTTTACTGCAGCTTCTGCGGAAAGAGCCAGCATGAGGTGCGCAAACTGATTGCGGGCCCAACGGTTTTCATCTGTGATGAATGCGTTGAATTGTGCATGGACATCATCCGAGAAGAGACCAAGGCCAGTGGGCTGAAGTCTTCTGAGGGCGTGCCAACACCGCGTGAGATTTGCGACGTGCTGGACGACTATGTGATTGGCCAGGCCACGGCGAAACGCGTGTTGTCCGTGGCGGTGCACAACCACTACAAACGTTTGAACCACGCGGCCAAAACCGGCGACATTGAGCTGGCGAAATCCAACATCCTGCTGATTGGTCCTACCGGGTGCGGTAAAACGCTGCTTGCGCAGACGTTGGCGCGGATTTTGGATGTGCCGTTTACAATGGCGGATGCGACCACGCTGACTGAGGCCGGTTATGTGGGGGAGGATGTGGAGAACATCATCCTCAAGCTGCTGCAGGCGTCTGAGTACAACGTGGAGCGCGCGCAGCGTGGCATCGTTTACATCGACGAAGTGGATAAGATCACCCGCAAGTCCGAGAACCCGTCCATCACCCGTGACGTGTCCGGTGAGGGTGTTCAGCAGGCGCTGTTGAAGCTGATGGAAGGCACTGTGGCCTCCGTGCCACCGCAGGGTGGCCGGAAACATCCGCAGCAGGAGTTCCTGCAGGTCGACACCACCAACATCCTGTTTGTCTGTGGCGGCGCGTTTGCCGGTCTGGACAAGATCATTGCGCAGCGCGGCAAAGGCTCTGCGATGGGCTTTGGCGCGGATGTGCGTGACAATGACGAGCGTGGCGTCGGTGAAATCTTCCAGGATCTGGAGCCGGAAGATCTGTTGAAATTTGGTCTGATCCCGGAATTTGTCGGCCGTCTGCCGGTTCTGGCAACGCTGGAAGATCTGGACGCGGAAGCTTTGGTGATCATCCTGACACAGCCGAAAAACGCGCTTGTGAAACAGTATCAGCGCTTGTTTGAGCTGGAAGACACACAGCTGACGTTTACCGATGACGCGCTAAAGGCGATTGCCAACCGTGCGATTGAACGGAAGACCGGCGCACGCGGTCTGCGGTCTATTCTCGAAGAAATCCTGCTGAACACCATGTTTGAGCTGCCCGGTCAGGACAGCGTGACCGAGGTTGTTGTCAACGAAGAAGCGGCCACCGGTCAGGCGGCGCCGCTGATGATCCACGGCGAGGCCGAGAAAGAGCCGGCTGAGGCGGGCTGAGGTCTGGCGACGGGTTGAGAGAGATTAGGAAGGCGTCCCGGTGGGGCGCCTTTTTTGTTTCGTGTTGGAGCTAGGCGACGTCAAACCGGAAGGTATCGCCATCCTTGGCCACCTTGCCGATACCGGGAAAAGCGAAATGGGTTGCAGCCAAGGTCGTGCCGTCTTGGGCGCAAGCTTGTAGTAGATCGCGACGGGTTGTGATGGCCTGTTCCGCGTCGCCGTCGAGCGCGTAGGAGATGTCCGGGGTGGCGAATTGCAATGTCTCAGAAATCACGGCGTCGCCGACGATCAAGAGCGCGTCCGGGCCAGAGGACAGGCGAATGCCGGTATGACCGGGCGTGTGGCCGGGCAGGGGCTCCAGAGCCAGGCCAGGAGCAAGTTCCGTTGCACCGTCTTGCAAAACCACGCGATCTGCAAAACTCGCAGCGACCTGCTGGATCATTTGAATCATAGGGCGTTGGTCTTCAGGGACCGAGTTGGCCAAACCTTCATTGGTCCAGAACTCCCACTCTGCCTTGGCTACGTGCACCTTTGCATCAGGGAAAATCGTTCCTTCTGCAAAGCCACCAAGGTGATCGGCGTGCATGTGGGTCAGGACAATATCGGTCGGCGTCTTTTGGTTGAGGTCATCCCAAGCTTGGCCGGTCTCCGCGAACACTGCCTTCAGCGCATTGGCGGAACCAGTGTCGACCAAAATACGACGGTCGCCTGTGCGGATATACCAAAGATTTGCACCGATGGTCAGAGTTTCGGCCAGACCTTCTGATACAGAAGCTGGCACGTTGGCAAAGTACTCGGCTGGTAGGGTAAAGCTTCCGTCATCAAACACGGTCAGCTCAAAGTTGCCAAAGCTCAATGTGTGCGTTCGGGTGGTCATTGGTGTCTCCATCGTTATCCTGAGAAACATATGGAGAAGGAGCTTCGTTTGGCCTATTGTCGCAAGCGACAAATAATTTGCTGATTGTGACAGCTCTGCCCATGGCGCCATCTCTGATCATTCTGTCCTACCCAGGCGCGCTTCAATCCGCTGTGCTTGGATTGAGCGATATGTTGCGCTTCGCGAGGCTTCAGCCAATCGTTGTGTGGAATGAGGCAGATCTGCCGAAAGCCGCCGAGGTTGTCATTTTGCCGCCAGGAGAGCGGTCGCCTACACCGGCTGGCGCATCGTGGATTGTCGATTTACTCCAGGAAAGATCGGCGGCAGGGGCATTATTTGCTCGGCATGTCTTGGCCTTACTTGGGTGGCTGCAGCAGGGATTGATGCAGGGCGGCCGGTGACAACGCATTGGGGTATTGGATCTGACATTAAGGCCGCTTGGCCTGATCTTCAGGTGGATACAGATCGACTACTCATTGAGTACTCTGATCTTGTGACCGCTGGCGGCTTGATGGCTTGGGTCGATTTGGCCTTGATCGTGATAGAGCGCTTTGCGGGGCATCAGGCGATGCTGACGGTGGCGCGCCATTTTGTTGTTGATCCCGGGCGGCGGGATCAGCGACGGTTCAAACGGTTTCAGCCCAAGATGGACCATGGCGACAAACCGATTTTGCAAGGGCAACGGTTGCTTGAAAGCGATATCGCAAGTGCTCATCGGATTGGAGATTTGGCGCAGCAAGTCGGCTTATCACCACGCACGTTTCAGCGTCGGTTCGCCAAGGCCACGGGACTGAGTATTACAGAGTATGGGCAAAGGGTGCGCGTGGAGCAGGCCAAGGCGCTGCTGGCCAATACGCAGCGGTCAATACCCGAAGTCGCTGTGGCGGTGGGGTATTCTGACGTGCCCGCGTTTTATCGGGTGTTTCAGAAATTGGTCGGCATGCCGCCAGCAGGATTTCGATCGGCGGTGCAGGGCTGAAGTTGCGATCTGCGCTACCCAAATGTTGTGACGCTCAAAGCTACGTTTGTGTGGGCTGCGACCTCACATCTCAGCACATCAATGTGATCGCGCGTCTCTTGCGCCTCTGCTGCGCGGCTTTCATATCCCTTTGAATACGTGAGGAGACCTGTCATGCCCAAAGCCACGATCTATCGGATGGAGTTGCCCAATTATACATGTGGTTACGGCACGGCTGCGCTGGATCTATTGCAGAGCAACGGGTTTGAGATAGAGGATCACGTGCTGCGCACGCGGCATGAGACCGATGCGTTCAAAGACAAGCATCACGTGACCACCACGCCGCTTGTGTTCATTGATGGCGTGAAGATTGGTGGGTTTACGGAATTGCGAAAGCATTTTAAGGCGCAGAAGAAGCCGTCAAAACGGTTTTGGAAACGCTAAGCCGTATTGACACGGCCGCACCACCGGATGATGCCTTGGTCAACTCAATGCAAGGAGCCTCCCCATGTCTGTGCGTCACATTTCCACCGGATCGCCGTTTGAAGAAAAAATCGGGTATTCCCGCGCGGTTGTGGCGGATGGCTGGGTCTTTGTCGCCGGCACCACGGGATATGATTATGAGACCATGACCATGCCGGAAGATGTGGCCGATCAATGCCGCAACACGCTCACCACCATTGGCAAGGCACTGGAGGAAGCGGGAAGCTCGCTCGATGATGTGGTGCGTGTGAATTACATTCTGCCAAATGGTGACGATTTTGAAAAATGCTGGCCGGTGACCAGTGAGGTGTTTGCCAAGGCTAAACCGGCGGCGACGATGATCATTGCCAATTTGATGGAAGAGGCGATGAAGATCGAGATCGAAGTGACCGCACGGGTCTCCTCGTCTTAAATTGGGTCTATCGGCCTTAAAGGTCTTGATGTCATGGACGGTCAGCCCCAATTACACGCTATGGTATATCGATGGACTCGCGTGATTGGGGCAGCTTTGCTGGGATTTTGGCCTAACTGGGGGATGGCCCAAGTAGCCTCTGCCTCAGATGTGTTTGCGCGAACGGCGCAGGCGGCCCCGAAGCAGGCTTTGGGGGCGGCGTACGCGTTTGGTAATGACGCGCCAACCGTGATGGTTGCAGGGCCGCGCAGCCGGGCCGATGGCCGCAAAGTGCCGCCAGATGCGCCGTTTCATATTGGCTCTATCAGCAAGAGTTTTACGGCAACTCTGCTGATGCAGTTGGAACAAGAGGGACAGCTGTCGCTGTCCACGCCTATAGGTGCCTATCTCAACGGGCCGGAGTATCAGCTACACCCCACATGGGCCGCGCTGACGTTAGAGCAGCTATTGAGCCATACCGCTGGGCTAAAGGCCAACGCCTCGATGCGTGAGATGATACAGCGTTATGCGGAGACTCCAGCGGCGGGGCGCGCGCGGGTTTTGTCCGCACTGTGGCAGGACCCGGTGCCGCATCGGGCGGGCAAGATGCGGTACTCCAATCTAGGTTATGTCTTGGCTGGCGTGGTGGCTGAAGAGGTCACGGGGCAGTCTTGGGAAGATCAGATTCAGGCGCGCTTTGGCCGCGGGCTGGGTTTGAAGTCCTTAGGATTTGGAGCGCCGGACACGCCGGATGCGCCATTGGGGCATGTCAGTATCGTTGGCGTGAAAAAGCCATTGGCAGCTGACCTAAGAGAGGCGGACAATCCGGTCTGGATGGGGCCTGCGGGCACAATTCACCTGAATTTGGCGGATTTGGCGCGGTGGGGGCAGGCACATTTGCAGGCATGCAAAGGAGAAGTTCCACGCTTTTTGACTGTGCAGAATTGCCGGAGGCTCTGGACGCCCGTGTCCAAGAACTACGGCCTGGGTTGGATCATTGAGCAGCCAAAAGGGCTTGGACCTAAGCGCTGGCACAATGGGTCCAACAACCGGTGGTTTGCGGTTCTGGCGGTGTATCCGGAGCAGGATCTTGTGGTGGCGACAGCTTCAAACCACGCCACGGCACAGCGTGTGACCAAGCTGGAAGAAAAGATGGCGCGTGCCTTGGTCGCAGGGGTGCGCTAACGCTTGTTTCCGGTGATGGGCTCGCCCATACCTGCGGTTGACTAAGCGACAGGAGAACGGGCCCTATGACGCCTCACATTGCCACCGACCGCGCGGCCAATCGGCTGGGCGCGCTGTTCATGGTTGCGGCCATGGCTGGATTTGCGGTTGAGGATGCCTTTCTGAAATTCGCCGCACGGAGCCTGCCGATTGCGCAGGTGATGGTGCTGTTTGGCGCGGGCGGTGCGATGGTCTTTGCCTTGTGGTTGCGAGCAAAGTCACAGCCTTTGGCGCCGAAAGAGGTGGTGTCCCGGCCGATGCAGGTGCGGGTTGTGTTTGAGATTATTGGGCGCTTGTTTTTCACATTGTCACTGGCGTTGACTGCGTTGAGTTCCACCACGGTGATCTTGCAGGCGACGCCGTTGGTGGTGGTGGCCTTTGCGGCGTTGGTGCTGGGCGAAAAGGTTGGCTGGCGACGTTGGTTGGCGATTGTCATTGGCCTGATTGGCGTGGTGTTGATTGTGCGGCCGGGTGGGGACAGCTTTAGTTGGCTGTCTTTGTTGGCGGTGGCGGGCATGCTGGGTTTTGCCGGGCGGGATCTGGCCAGTCGGGTGGCGCCAGCAAGTCTGAGCACCGCCGTGTTGGGGCTTTATGGGTTTCTCGCGATTGTGGTGGCTGGCGCGGCATATGGCGTCATTTGGGAACAAGTGCCGTTTCACACGCCGCCGCCCATGGCCCTGTTGGCGGTGGTCGGCGCGGTGGCCTGTGGAGTGTTTGCCTATAGCGCGTTGATGCGGGCGATGCGCACTGGTGAGGTCTCGGCGGTAACACCGTTTAGGTATTCGCGATTGCTATTTGGAGTGGCTCTCGGTGTGGTGGTGTTTGGCGAGCGGCTGGACAGCTCTATGCTGATCGGCAGTGCATTGATTGTGCTGTCTGGTCTGGTGATCATGTGGCGCGGGCGCGCAGCCAGTTGACGGTAGATCGCATTGGGCCGATCTGGCGGTTCGGGACACTGGACCTTTGCGTCCAAATGGTCCATATGAAGGAAGAATTTTCGGAGACACCCATGGGCATTCTGAGCACGATCAACAATGTTTTGACCTGGTGGAACGGCGGTACGCTGAACACTAAGCTGTTTACGATGCGCAAGGGCGTTAAGATGGGCGAAGACGAGCAAGGCAACGTCTACTATCGCACGGCCAATGATTCCAAACGCTGGGTTATCTTCAACGGTGAAGTTGAGGCCAGCCGCGTGAGTGCCGATTGGCATGGTTGGTTGCACCGGACCTTTGATGAAGTGCCAAGCGAAAAGCCGCTGAAGCACAAGGAGTGGGAAATCCCACATCAGGAAAACGTGACTGGCACCTCGTTGGCCTATGCGCCTGCGGGCACCATCCGCGCGCAGGGTAAGGCGCCGGTCGAGCGGTCCGACTATGAGGCATGGAGCCCCGAGTAGTTTTATGTCCGCCGTTCGTACAGAGACATTTGTCGGTGCCGCTGTGGTGGCTTTGGCCTCCGGGTTCTTGCTTTACAGCGCGCAGTTTGCCTCAGTGGGGCAGAGCAGTGGTGGCTACGGCCTGAGTGCGTCGTTCCGCTCGATTGAGGGGGTGAGCGTGGGCACGGATGTGCGGTTGGCTGGTGTGAAGATTGGCACCGTGACCGACATCCAGCTCGACCCGCAGACGTTTCGTGCAGAGACCACCTTTAGCGTGCTGGACGGCATTGCCTTGCCAGATGACAGCGCCGTGGTGGTTTCTTCCGAAGGCCTTCTTGGGGGGAACTTTGTGGAGATCCTGCCTGGGGGATCGCCGTTTAATTTCGAAGCGGGTGATGAGATCGAGGACACGCAGAGTTCCGTGAGCCTGATTTCTCTGCTTTTGAAATTCGTGAGCGGTGGCGACGATGAATAAGTGGGCACCCCTAGCTGCTGTGATGTTGTTGCCAGCGACGGTGCAGGCGCAAGATATTCAGATTGAGATGCTGGATATTCAGCCGCTTCAGTATGAGCCGCTGAATATACCGCTTGGCGATGTGAAGAGCGAGAGCGTGGTGGCTGCTACGGTTGGGAAAGGCGCATTGCTCAGGGGGCTCGATAAGTTGACCGGGCAGGTGGCGGATTTTGAGCTCGACAACGGCTATTCGGTCAACTTTGGCACATTGCGCGTGGATATGGCACAGTGCCGTCACCCAAGCGACAACCCAAATGGTGACGCCTTTGCGTTTCTCTCGGTATACGAGGAACAGGGCGCGGGAGCGAATGTGTTCCAAGGCTGGATGGTGGCGTCCTCGCCTGCGTTGAGCGCGCTGGATCATGCCCGTTACGACGTTTGGGTTTTGCGCTGCACAGGCTTGGCTCAGGCGGATGCCGCGAGCACCTCAGAGGGCGACGGCAACGAGTGAGCTGTGATGTCGGCATCGTGCCGCAACGCCCATGTCAGCATCTTTTGATAATCCGCACGTGGGATTTCTATCGCTCCCAATGAGATGAGATGATCGGTCACAAACTGTGTGTCAAACAGCGTGAAGCCACAACGGCGCAGGTGCTCGATCAGATAGGCGAGGGCGATTTTTGAGGCGTCGGTTCTGCGCGAGAACATGCTCTCGCCAAAGAAGGCCCCGCCCAAGGTCACACCGTAAACGCCGCCTACCAATTCGTTGCGATCCCAAACTTCCACAGAATGCGCTTCCTCGCGCGCATGCAGCGCCATGTAGAGGTCATGTATCTGCGCGTTGATCCAAGTTTCCTGGCGGTCTGCACAGCCCTCCACCACGCCTTCAAAGTCCGCGTTGAGCGAGACTGTGTAGCCACCGCGCCGGATTCGTTTGGCAAGGCTACGGGAGATGTGGAAACTGTCGAGGGGGAAGATGCCGCGGCGTATGGGGTCCACCCAGAAGATGTCCGGGTCATCGCGGTTTTCGGACATGGGAAAGACTCCCATGCCATAGGCGCGCATCAAGAGGTCTGGTGTGACCTCACTCATGATGCGCGCCCAAGCAGGGTTAGCCCTCTACCATATTGGTTTCGAGCCATTTTTCCAGCCAGTGAATGTTGTATTCGCCGGTGTGGATGTCTTTTTCCTGAAGCAAAGCGTGGAACAGCGGCGTTGTGGTCTCGATGCCGTCGATGATCAGCTCACCCAACGCTCGATCCAGACGCGCCAACGCCTCGGCCCGATCACGCCCATGAACGATAAGCTTGCCGATCAAGCTGTCGTAGTAAGGCGGGATGTTGTAGCCGTCATAAAGCGCGGAATCCATGCGCACACCAAGCCCACCAGGCGCGTGATACGCGGTGATCTTGCCTGGACGCGGGGCGAATTCCGGCAGTTTTTCCGCGTTGATACGAACCTCAATCGAGTGGCCGTTGATCTCCAACTCGTCCTGCTCAATTGACATATCCATGCCAGCCGCGACGCGGATTTGCTCTCGCACGAGGTCAACGCCAAAGATGCTTTCGGTCACAGGGTGTTCCACCTGAAGACGGGTGTTCATTTCAATGAAATAGAATTCGCCGTTTTCATAGAGGAACTCAATGGTGCCCGCGCCGATGTAGTTGATCTCTGCAACCGCATCCGCACAGACTTTACCGATCTTGGCACGTTCTTCTGGCGTGATGGAGGGGCCTGGGGCCTCTTCAAAGACCTTCTGGTGACGACGCTGTAGGGAGCAGTCACGTTCTCCGAGATGTACCGCTTTGCCTTTGCCGTCACCAAAGACCTGAATCTCGATGTGGCGTGGGGTGGTGAGGTATTTCTCGATATAGACCTCATCGTTGCCAAAGGCGGCTTTGCCTTCTGCACGAGCGGTCATGAAGGCGCTTTCCATGTCGGCAGCCGTCTGGGCCACTTTCATGCCACGCCCGCCGCCGCCTGCGGTAGCTTTGATGATGACCGGATAGCCCATCTCTTCGCCGAGCTTTTTGGCGGCGTCCAGATCGGGCACGCCTCCATCTGAGCCGGGCACACAAGGTACGCCGAGTTTGATCATAGTGTCTTTGGCGGTGATCTTGTCGCCCATGACCCGGATGTGTTCCGCAGTTGGGCCAATGAAGGTCAATCCGTGGTCTTCGACAATCTGCACAAAGTTGGCATTTTCCGACAGAAAGCCGTAGCCGGGGTGGATTGCTTGCGCGCCGGTGACTTCGCAGGCGGCAATGATCGACGCCATGTTCAGATAGCTGTCGGTGCCCGGAGCGGGACCAATGCAGATGGCCTCGTCGGCCATACGCACGTGCATCGCGTCGGCATCTGCAGTGGAGTGTACCGCAACCGATTTGATGCCCATTTCGCGGCACGCACGGATCACGCGCAGGGCGATCTCTCCGCGGTTTGCGATCAGGATTTTGTCAAACATGAGAATGCCTTATTCGATGATCGATAGCGGTGCGCCAAATTCCACGGTGTCGCCGTCGCCGACCAGAATGCGCTTCACGGTACCCGATTTTGGTGCCGGGATGTGGTTCATAGTTTTCATGGCTTCAACGATCAGCAGGGTGTCGCCTTCGGACACGGTTTGACCCACGGATGCGAAGGCAGCAGCACCAGGTTCAGGTGCAAGATACACAGTGCCCACCATTGGCGACGTGACTGCACCCGGATGGCTGGCAGGATCGTCTTCAGATGCAGCGGGAGCAGCCGCAGGGGCTGAGGCAGGTGCCGGTGCCGGTGCTGCAGCCGGGGCTGCGACGGCCACTGGTGCGGCAGCAACAACTTGAGTCTGTCGGCTTACACGCACGTTCAGGCTGTCATCTTCGCCATATTCGCGCATCACTTCCAGTTCGGTCAGGTCGTTTACGCGCAGCAGCTCTGCCAAAGCAGAGATAAAGGCCACATCAGAGTCGTGATTTGTTTTGCTCATTTTACGTTTCTATCCCCTACGCGCTTATGCGCTGTTGAGTCTTATTGGTTTCCCCTGCGGCGCTTATAGAGAAAAAGCTGCCCCTAGGAAAGCTGAACTGGGTGGCAGATGGGGGGAAATGGGCGCAGTTTCCAGCCCTGTTTACCCCCTAAAGCGGCATTCCGGACAGTTTGGCCACCAGTTCGGCCAGTTTGCGGGCGCCGAACTTGCGCAGAAGCCGCGCACGGTATTCTTCGACGGTGCGGTAAGACAGCTCTAGCTCCAGTCCGATTTCTTTGGAGGTCATGCCACGGCAGGTGAGGATGGCGACCTGACGTTCGCGTTGGGTAAGCTCCACGACGGGACGGTCATCCGATAGGTCGGCAAAAGACCAAACGCTTTTGTAAAAAGGGTTTTCCGGTGATGTTGACTGGCCCCGAACCCGGCACCAGAAGAGTGTATCATCCATCCTTTGCATGACACGCTCATCACTGTAGCGCCCGGTGTTTCCCATAGCGGTGTAGACCTTCTCGCCCAACTTCTGGAAATCCTCGTCTGACGCGTAAAAGTCAGCAATCGAGCGGTTGGCACAGTCTTCTGGGGTAATCCCAAACATCTCGCCAAAACGCAGGTTCACCCGTTGGATGATCCGGTTCTCGAGGATACAGAGCCCGACAGGGGCGTGATCAAAGGCAAGTGCGTTTAGTTCCATGGGGCGCAGTGATGGCACAGGCGCGGCCAAAGGGGAAGGTGCAATAAAAAACGGCGCGCGGTTGGTGCGCGCCGTTTGGTTGCGATGCTTTACAGGCCGGAGTTGAAGCGGTCGCGCGCGGCGCGACCCGCATCAGAATTTTCAAAGCAGACCAATAGGTTGTGGTTGGCCAATGGCGTTTCGTGGAACACCAGTGTGTCGGCATGTTTGGCGAGGCGGGGCTCGGTTGCCAGCATGTGCTCAAATACGTTGCGGTCAATTACGGCAGCGTCCATGCGACCGGCGGCGACTTTCTCAACGTTTGAGGCGTCGGTGGGGCCAGCGTCTACCTTTAGGGACCCATCTGCGATCATCTCATCAAAGCGGGCTTCATTGATGTAGCCTTCAACGACGCCAATGCGGTAGTTGCCAAGGCTTGCATGATCAGACCAGTCAAAGGCGTTGTCTTTGCGATGAATAAAGCCCACTGGAGACGCGCCAAACGGGGCTGAGTAGACGCAGCGGTCGCCGCCGTTTTCGGCGTCCGCGCCAGCATCATAATACTCTGGGTAAAGGCCCAGATAGTCGGGGTTTTTGGCGGCCAGATTTACGGCACGGTTCCAAGGGAAAACCTCGGCGACAACATCATCGCCCGCGGTGGCGAAGGCGCTCGTGACGGCATCCGTGGATGTGCCAGTGCCGTCGGCGTTTACATAGGGCGGCCATTCAAGCGTGGTCAGTTTGACGGTTTCGGCAGATGTCGTCGTTGCAAGAGCCGCAAGGGCAGCGGCAAAAAGCGTGGATTTTTGCATGGTGACTCCAAAAATGAAATGAGCATTTAAGTTCCGCGGCCACCTGAGCATGAGAATGCTAAGAAGGCGTTACCAACGGAGTTTGCGTGCCCAAAGAGGCTTTTCGAGATCGCGACGTGGTTGATGTTGCGACCTGCTGTAGTTGGGGGAAGGGGACAATCAAGTACAATGCGATGGTGCTGCTGCGTGAGGCGCAGCTTCGGTCAGGGTAGATGGGCAGGCCGGAAGGCAGCGCAAAAAAGAGGCTGATCAATCGCCTCCATCGCCGTCACTTTCTGCTTCACTTTCCCATAATCCGCCGGGTGCAGAAGGGTCATCGTAAGACCATCGTTCGCCGCCGTGCCATTCGACCCAGACGTAGAGGCCGTCTTCTCGTTGGCGCAAAGATGCCCGTCGGACCCGGTTGCAATAAAACACAAACGCCACAAAGATGATGACAAGAACACATTGAATTGGGTCAAATACCCAACCGGTATCCGAGCTGTAACTCAGCATGAGTTGTTTCCATGCTTTGTGATAATGCAGACACGAGCCATGTCAGTTGCTGCTGCCGGGTGAGAGCTTTCCAACCCTTCCGCATCACATCAACCTGTTTAATTGGTTCTGTCTCATGTCTGACTATTGAGTAGCATCAGGCCTGTAACAGTTTTGCGACAGCCGAGTGCACAAGCCTCTAGAATGCAAAAAGCCCCACCAAATCTGGCGGGGCTTTGCATTTTGGTCTGAGCGTCGTGCTTAGTTGACGATGGTCGCCTCAGTCGCGGCGCGTAGTTCGTCCTCAGACACACCATCGGCGCATTCGACAATTTTCAGCCCGCCTTCCACCACGTCCAGCACACCGAGGTTGGTGATGATGCGGTCAACAACGCCTTTGCCGGTCAGCGGCAGGGTGCATTCTTTCAGCACTTTGGAGACGCCGTGTTTGTTGGCGTGATCCATCACAACCACCACGCGGCCCACACCGGCCACCAGATCCATCGCGCCGCCCATGCCTTTGACAAGCTTGCCGGGGATCATCCAGTTGGCCAGATCGCCGTTTTCCGCGACTTCCATGGCGCCGAGGATGGCCATGGCGATTTTGCCGCCGCGGATCATCGCGAAGCTTTGCGCTGAGTCAAAATACGCGGTCTGTGGCAGTTCGGTGATGGTTTGCTTACCGGCGTTGATCAGATCGGCGTCCTCATCGCCTTCAATCGGGAAGGGGCCCATGCCGAGCATGCCGTTTTCCGATTGCAGCGTGACTTCAACACCTTCGGGGATGTGGTTGGAAACCAGCGTCGGGATGCCGATACCGAGGTTCACATACCAGCCGTCTTGCAGTTCCTGTGCGGCGCGTGCCGCCATTTGATTGCGATCCCAAGCCATGATTATGCCTCCTCACGCGGGCGCACGGTGCGCTGTTCGATACGTTTTTCGTGGTCACCCTGAATGATGCGGTGCACGTAGATGCCGGGCAGGTGGATGCTATCGGGATCAAGTGAGCCGGTTGGCACGATTTCCTCAACTTCCACGATGCAGATTTTGCCGCAGGTGGCCGCTGGTGCGTTGAAGTTGCGCGCGGTTTTGCGGAACACGAGGTTGCCGGTTTCATCCGCTTTCCAAGCTTTCACAATGGCCAGATCGGCAAACATGCCCTCTTCCATGATGTAGTCCTCCATCGCGCCATCGGGGCCGGTGGGGAACTGTTTTTCCAACTTGCCTTCGGCAATCACAGTGCCCACGCCAGTTTTGGTGAAGAAGCCCGGAATGCCCGCGCCGCCAGCGCGCATACGCTCCGCCAGGGTGCCCTGTGGGTTGAATTCGAGCTCCAGCTCACCGGAGAGATACTGGCGCATGAATTCTGCGTTTTCGCCCACGTAGGAGCTGATCATCTTTTTGACCTGTTTGGTCTGCAACAGGATGCCGATGCCGAAATCATCGACGCCCGCATTGTTGGAGGCAAAGGTCAGGTCTTTGACGCCGCTGTCTTTGATTGCGTCGAGCAGAAGCTCGGGAATGCCGCAGAGGCCGAAGCCGCCTGAGGCAATGAACATGCCGTCGCTCAGAACGCCGTCCAGCGCCTCGGCGGCATTTGCATATACCTTTTTCATGGATGTCTCCCCTTATCCGGAAATTGAGGGGAGTTGTGACGGCGGGGCAAGGATGAGTCAACGTCAGCTGGGGGTGCCCGGTATTACTACGGGCGTTTATGGGTAGTGGCGCGGGCGCAGCGAAAGCGCCCGCGAGAATGCTGTTACGTTAGGCCGGAAGAGCGTCGGCGCTGTATTGCGCAGCAAAAGCGGCGCTTGGCGGGATTGGTGTGATCACATCGATTAACACGCCATTGGGGTCACGCAAGATGAAGTGGCGCTGGCCGAAGTCCTCATCGATCAGCGGCTTGACCACATCGAGGCCAAGTTTCGTCAAGCGGGTGTATTCCGCGGCGGCGTCTTCAACCTCGAAATTGAGCAACATGCTGGTGGTGAGACCGCGTCCGACGTCTGGGATGGTTTCGTGGGTGCCGTCTAGAATGGCAAGGTTCACAGACGGATCAGCGTCGCTTTGCAAGTGAATGTACCAGTCTGAGGTAAAGGCTCGAGAAAAGCCAAAATGGGTCTCGTAAAAGTCTGCAGTGCCAGCGACATCGTTGGTTTGCAGGACGGGATAAAACTGGGTGGGTTTCATAGTCAGCGATTCCTTGGTAAAAACATACAACGTGTATGTAATAAACAAACAGGCTGTATGTATGCAAGAAAAATCGACTCGGACTCCGAATGCCGAAAGGCGGGCGCAGATGCGTGCGCGTTTGATTGAGGCCGCGCGTGCGGTGTTTTTGGAGAAAGGATATGCGGAGGCCAGCACGCCGGAAATTGTGCGCGCGGCTGGGGCAACGCGCGGGGCGCTGTATCATCACTTTCAGGACAAACAAGCCTTGTTTCGGGCCGTCGTGGAAGCGGAAGCGCAGGCCGTTACATCGGCCATAGAAACTGCCAGCACGTCTGTGACGAAGGCGGATGCCTTGGCGGTTGGGAGCCGCGCCTTTTTTGAGGCGATGAGCGATGGGGCGCGGGCACAGATATTGCTGGTGGATGGGCCGGCGGTGTTGGGCGCGGCAGAAATGGATCAGATTGACGCCGGGGGCGGGCGGCAATCACTTTTGGCTGGACTGAGAGCTGCGCATTCCAATCGCAGCGAGGAAGAGCTCAGCGCGATGGCGGTGGTGCTGTCAGCGGCCTTTGACCGCGCGGCGCTGGAGGTTGCGCAGTCTGGGGCAGATGCGGAGATCTTTGAGGAGATCATGGCACGCTTGATGGCGGCGGCGTTGTCACCAAGTTAGGTCCTAAGAGTTATTGGTACTACGCTGTCGAAAGTCGACTGGGAGCTCCTACCTAAAAACCCATAGAAGACTCTACGCTTTCATAAACCTGAGTACATCTTGCTGGCTTGGGTTGTTTTGAAGGAGCGTAAGCGTTTCTTCAAAATCACAAGGGTACCCATCAATTTCAGAAACTACATTGCAAACAAACTGCGTTATCTCTTTGTCAATGACGTCCTCAAATTTCAAAATCAGATCAAAGGTCTGTTGCATTGTGAGGCTTCTGTCACGAAAGTCTGTCATTGAACGTAACCAAGCGCCTGCAAACGCTTTCCAGTCCTCATCATTCATTTGAAATTCCTGCCTCTATGCTTCCGAAAAGAGGGTGCGCTTCAGGTAAGAACACAATTTTTGAGGACAGAGTAGCGCTACAGAATAATTATTCATTGCGATCTCGTCAGGTGCCAGTTGCAAAAGCTGGACCCATAAAAAAGGCCCCGCTGAGGGGGCCTGATCGTTAGTCTTTTTTGGTTTTCGTGGCAGAGGCTTTTTTGGCTGGTGCCTTCTTTTTCGCCGCTGGTTTTTTCTTAGATGCAGCCTTCTTTTTGGCAGGCTTTTTGCCAGCTTTTTCGACGATCCACTCCATGGCCTGTTCCATGGTCACGTCTTTCACATCGATCTCTTTCGGGATCGTGGCGTTGACCTTTTCCCATTTCACATAAGGACCGTAGCGGCCGTCCATGATGTTGACTGGCCCACCGGCATCCGGGTGTTCGCCCAGCTCGCGCAAAGCCTTGGCGGCGGCGCGGCGGCCTCGGCCCGGGTTGTTGCGCTTTTCGGTGATCATTTCCATGGCGCGGTTCATGCCGATTTCAAAGACATCCAAGGTCTCTTTGAGGTTGGCGTAGACCGGTTTTTCCTCATCAGGTAACTGGTGCATGATGTAGGGGCCAAACCGTCCCAGATTGGAGGCTATGGCGCCGCCTTCCGGGTGCATGCCAATTTCGCGCGGCAGAGTTAGCAGGGTCACGGCCTGCTCCAAAGTCACCTCTTCAGGCCCCCAGCCAGGCAGGTACTCTTTGCCCTGTTTGGGAAGAGAGGAGCGTGGTGGCTTTTTGTTTTCAGGCGTGGCTTCGCCACGCTGCACATAGGGGCCAAAGCGGCCGGATTTGAGGTGAATTTCATCACCTGCATCCTCGCCCAAGACCTTCTCGTAGCCTTCCGCGCCCTCGCCGGAGATTGGGCGCGTGTAGTTGCATTCTGGGTAGTTGCCGCAGCCGACAAAGCCGCCGGTGCGCGAGGTTTTTAGGTGCAGCTGGCCTGCGCCGCATTTCGGGCAGACGCGCGGATCTGTGCCGTCTTCACGGGCTGGATAAAGCTGTGGGGCCAGCGCGTCGTCGAGGATGTCGAGCACTTCGGAGATGCGCAGATCGCTGGTTTCCGCGATGGCGGCGTGGAAGTCTTTCCAGAAGCGGGACAGCACGTTTTTATAGTTGCGATCACCGGCGGAGACGTCGTCCAGCTCTTCTTCGAGGTTGGCGGTGAATTCATAGCCGACATATTTGCGGAAGAAGTTCACCAGGAAGATGGTTACGATCCGGCCTTTGTCCTCGGGGAAGAGACGGTTTTTCTCTTTGCGGACGTAGTCGCGGTCTTGAATAGTGGTGATCACCGACGCGTAGGTGGACGGGCGGCCAATGCCAAGCTCTTCCATGCGTTTGACCAGTGTGGCCTCGGTGTAGCGGGGCGGCGGTTGGGTAAAGTGCTGCTCTGGTGAGACCGCATTTTTGGCCATGGCTTCACCCTGCATGATTTGTGGCAGGCGCTTGCCGTCCTCATCATCCACAACCTGATCGTCGCGGCCCTCTTCGTAGACGCGCATAAAGCCGTCAAACATCACCACCTGGCCGGTGGCGCGCAACTCGATTTGCTGATCGTCAGAGGCGATATCAACGGTGGTGCGCTCCATGCGGGCGCCTTCCATTTGACAGGCGAGTGTGCGTTTCCAGATCAGGTCATAGAGCTTGCGTTGATCGTCCTTCGACACCTTAAGGTCGGCAGGTTTGCGCATCATGTCTGTGGGGCGGATACATTCGTGCGCTTCCTGTGCGTTTTTGGCTTTGTTCTTATAGATCCGAGGCTTGGCAGGTACATAGTCCTTACCATAGAGCGCCTCGATGGCGTCGCGTGCGCTGTCCACAGCTTCCGGTGCCATGTCGATGCCGTCTGTCCGCATATAGGTGATGTAACCCGCCTCGTAGAGGCGCTGTGCAGTGCTCATGCAGTGTTTCGCACCGATGCCAAACTTGCGGCTGGCTTCCTGTTGCAAGGTGGAGGTCATAAACGGCGCGGAGGGATTGCGGGAGGCAGGTTTTGCCTCGACGCGGGCGACCGACAGATCGCGGCTTTGGATGGCTTGTACGGCCAGTTCCGCAGCGGTGGAATTTTCCAGTGAGAACTTGTCGAGCTTTTCGCCGCCCAGCACAGTGAGGCGGGCCTCAAATTGTTGGTTGCGCGGCGTGGAGAGCTGCGCCTTTACCGACCAGTATTCGCGGGCGTTAAACGCCTCGATCTCGGTTTCGCGCTCCACGATCAGGCGCAGGCAAACGGATTGCACACGACCGGCAGAGCGCGCGCCGGGTAGTTTGCGCCACAGCACGGGAGAGAGGTTGAAGCCCACGAGGTAGTCGAGCGCACGGCGCGCCAAATAGGCGTCGACCAGCGGCTGGTCCACTTGACGCGGGTTTTTCATTGCCTCGGTGATCGCCGCTTTGGTGATTGCGTTGAACACCACACGGGATACGTTGGTGTCCTTTTTGATGGCGCGGCGTTTGCGTAGCGCTTCTTCGAGGTGCCAGCTGATCGCTTCTCCTTCGCGATCGGGGTCGGTCGCGAGGATTAGTTCGTTGTCGTTTTTCAGCGCGTCTGCAATAGCTTTGACGTGGGGGCGAGAGGAATTGCCGATCTCCCAAGTCATCGCAAAGTCTTCGTCTGGATCCACTGAGCCGTTTTTGGCGGGTAGGTCCCGGATGTGGCCGTAGGAGGCTAATACTGTGTAGTCCGAGCCAAGGTATTTATTAATCGTTTTGGCTTTGGCTGGGGATTCTACGA
>Ga0189290_100214_pt1 | contig 27539 bp, 31 predicted proteins | sample UW140minimetaG_FD_130318 | JGI IMG/M metagenome (GOLD analysis project Ga0189290, IMG submission 130318) | Marine microbial communities from the Costa Rica Dome - UW140 mini metaG | ecosystem: Environmental > Aquatic > Marine > Oceanic > Photic zone | place: Costa Rica: the Eastern Pacific...
CAGCGTCACCACGGGATTGTAGTCCGGCCCGGCCGTCGGCATCAGCGGCGGCTGGGTGGCCGCCGTTTCCATGATCGGCGCTTCCGGAAGCCCCATGGCCGACGTCTTCGACCAGGCAGCGACGCCTGCAAGAGCCGCTCCGGCTCCGATGAATTGTCGTCTCGAAACCATCGTTCGAATCCTTTCGGTCAATCGTCGCCGGAGGCGGACGCCATCTCGGCGCCGCCCGCGGCTTCGGACGCATCTTCGCCCCCGCCATAGACGGCCGCGGTGAGAGCGGTGTCGGCGAGGTGGAATTCGCGCTTTGCGTTGAGGGAGAGCAGGATCGCGTCGAGCTTCGCCCGCGTATCGGCGAGGAGATCAAAGGTGCTCGTGATCATCCCGTTATAGGTGAGAAGAGCTTCCTTCTCGATCGTCGTCCGCAATGGCACGACGCGAGAGCGGTAGTGGCGGGCGATCTCGCTGCGACCGCGATAGGCCTTGTAGGCAGCGCGTGCCTGCGACCGGATGTCGACGGCCTTGGCCGCCAGCTGGTTGGCGGCCTTCAGGTACTGAAATTCCGCCTTTCGGAGCCGGGCCTGCCCACTGTCGAAGATCGGGATTTCGAGCCCTACCTCCACGGATGCGGACACGACGTTCCTTGCCGCTTCGGATCCGTCCTCGCGTTCCTCGACCTCGCGTTCGACTTCCACGCCGGCGGCCAGTTCGAGGTCGGACACATATCGGGTGGCCGTGGTCAGGCCGTAGGACCGCGCCAGCGCCTCGAGCTCGAGACGCGCGACCTGAAGGTCGACCCGGTTGCGAAGAGCCTCCGCCTCGATGGCCTTGAAGCCCTTCAGCGTGCCGGGCAGTCCGGGCAATGCGTTCGGAACCTCGAAATCGAGATTCTTCCCCCATACGCCCATCACCCGGTAGAGCTTCTCCTTGGCCAGTTGCGCGGCCAGTCGCGCTTCGGCCGTCCGCCCGGTCAGCTCGGCATAGAAGGCCTGTTCGCGGGCCTGCTCGACCTTCGGCATCGCTCCGGTCCGGCCCAGTTCGCTGGCCAGTTCCGCGGCGGCGTCCGCGGCGAGTTTCGCACGGTTCAGATAGGCGACCGTCTCCCAGGCCGCGACAGCCTCGATCCATGCCTCACGCGTTCTGGCCGCAAGCGCCAGCGTTGCGTCGACGGCCCGCAATTGCGCCTGGAGGACCCGAACCTCCGCAACGTCGAGGCGCCGTTCGCGGGTCATCATCCGGATGATGTTGGCGGCGATCAGCCCCTCGATCGTCCGTCCGACACCAATCCCGCTGTAGGAGAGCGAAAGCCTCGGATTGACGGCGAGCCCCTCCTGCCAGAGTTCGGCAACCGACAATCCGACCTCTGCATAGTCCGCCTGCAACGTCTTGTTGCTGAGAAGCGCGACCTGCACGGCCGCGTCGGCGCCGATATATTTCGCCGCGAGCAGGTTCCGGACCCGCTCGCTGGCCGCCGCAGCCTGCGCCTGATCCTGGACCCAGACCGTTTGTTTTCCCAAACGGCGCCCGGCGTCTGCCGACACGACATCGAAGCCGAGATCCGGCTCGAATGTCTCTGAAGCCGCAACGCAGCCGGACATGATCAGCGGCAGGAGAAGGACGCTGCTCACCCTGAACAGCGGCCTCATCGTGCCGGCTCCCGGCCGGCTACGGGGGAAACGTCCACGCCAGTACCGCGCCAACCATCCGGCTCGCGGACAGTGCGGTGGGTATAGGCGCCGACGACGGAAGCATGGCCGGGTGTTCCGCCAGGGATGCTCGGGTCCTCAGGCGACGGGAATACGGTCGTTTCGGGCAGACCCCGAGCAGCGTCCGCACAGCCCGCCAGAAGCAGGCCGGGCAGGATGCCGGCAATGATGGAGAATCTCATTGTTGAACCTGAACGCCATACCGTTCGCCGCGAGATGCGCCTCGCGGAACCGGTCATGGGGGAAGAGGATCAGGCTTCGCCGCAGGCGAATTCCTGACGTCCACGCTTGCGACCAAGGGATGGCCGGAAGACGCAATAAGGCTGAGAAAAGCCCCGGACGATCAGATTCGAGGAGGACGCTCGGTGGTGGGGCCGGACTGTCCGGTCAGATCCGTCGTGAGGATCGGATAGGACAGATTGCGGCTGACCGGCATGGTATCGGTCGGCCCGACGGCCTGCGGGACCGCGGTCAGGCAGTGCGTCGCACAGTCACTTCCGCCGGCGGCCTTGTGATCATGGGCTTTCGCGGGCGCATGGTGGCCATCGTGCGCATGCCTGGGTTCGCCGGCCATATCCGCCTGGGCGACTATCGCTATGGACAGGGGCTGCGTCGACATGATGGGGGTTTCCGCCCCAACCGATCCGACGGATGCGAACAGCATGCTCAGCATGACCGCGAGAGCAGTCAGCAGCCGAGCAGGAATCCGAGCATGGGATCGCCAAAACATCATCGCGCCGTGGATATCATGAACTCGAAGAGGCGTCCATTCTCAGACCCTGCCCTCATGGGAAGCGTCTGGCCCGACGCGACGACTTCCGTACTTCCGAAACCGACCCTTGATCGGGGGAAGCCGGCGGGTCACCCGCCGGCGGTGCCGGTCGGCCAGGTCGCGTGGTGGTCGTCGATCACCAGAGCGTGCCGATGGCGGATCGGCTGGTGGCGATGCGGATGGCGGTGTGGCTCCGGCCCCTCCCAGCCCTCGTGCTCGTGCTGATGGTGATCGTCGTGCACATGCAGCGCATCGTGCGCGAACGCTAGGTGGACGTGCTCGACCTCGACCGGATCGTTCGCCGGCCAAAGGACCAGCGCTATCGCGACGCCCGCTGCCGCTCCAGCAGCCATGATCAGGAACGTCGGGCCAAGGCCGATCGTCGCGCCAAGCCACCCGGCGGCTGGATAGGTGACGAGCCAACAGGCGTGCGAGAGAGCGAATTGCGCGGCGAAGACGGCAGGCCGGCTATCGGCATCGGAGGAGCGGCGCAGGAGCAGCCCCCCGGGCGTGCCGATCGCCGATGAGCTCGCACCGAGCAAGGCCCACAGGACGAGGCTGCCCGTCCATCCGGGGCCCGTGCCGGCTATGACGAGGAGGCCCGCCATGGCGCTCGCGCCAGTCAGCATGATGGTGCGGGCGGGAACCCGGTCGAGAAGTCGCGAGAGCAGGATGGCGACCGCCATCGAGCCCAGGCCGTAGGCAGCGAAGAGGAAGGCCACGTCGTCGTTGGTGCCGCCGAGATCGGCGCGCACGAAGACGACGGTGTTGACGATCACCATCGCCCCGCCCGACGACGCCGCGAAGGACAGGGTCAGGAGACCGCGCAGCCGCGGTGTCGCGAGGTAGACGCGGATACCCCGGGTCAATTTGTCGACGAACCGACCGCCGGTGGCCGCCTTGGCGACCGGAAGCGCGACCGAGACGACCAGCGCCGCGGATGCGAGGAAGCCGAAGACCGTGCCGAGAAACAGCCAGTGGAAGGAGATCACGGTGAGCAGAAGCCCCGCCAGGAGCGGGCTGAAGAGCGTCTCGAGGTCGTAGGCAAGCCGCGAGAGCGACAGGGCGTTCGTGTACTCCCGCTCGTCCGGCAGGATGTCCGGGATCGTGCCCTGGAAGGTTGGCGTGAACAGCGCCGACATCGACTGGAACGCGAAGACGAGGGCGTAGACCTGCCAGATCTCGGTGACGAAGGGCAGGACGAGCACGAAGGCCGCTCGGGCGAGGTCGAGGCCGACGAGCAGCGTCCGCCGCGGCAGGAAACCCGTCAGGACCCCGGCGAACTGCGAGACACCCACATAGGCGATCATCTTGATCGCAAGCGCCGTCCCGAGCACCGCGCCGGCGTTGGCGCCGGCGAGGTCGTAGGCGAGCAGCCCGAGCGCCACCGTCGTCAGGCCGGTCCCGATCAGCGACAGAACCTGCGCTGCGAAGAGATGGCGATAGGTGCGATGGCGCAGGACGGTCAGCATCGGCTATCCCCGAGCGTTGCGGTTGCCCTTCAGGATGGTCTGCCGACCGACGGTACCAGACCATCGGTCGGCGGTGATTGGAAGGCCTCGTCAGACCTTCCGCTCGAAGGCGGTGTAGGTGCCGCTCGTGCGTAGCGTCAGGGACACGGGCGCATCGCCGCGGTTACGCCAGAACCATCCATGGTTGCCGGTGAACGCCGCCTGGATGGTCCCCTCGTCGGAGGAGACTGAGCGCCCCTTTTCGTAGGAGATGTTCTGCCCGCCGCCGTCGCCATGCGTGTCGTAATTGACCGCGCCGCCTTCCGAAACGACCCAGGCGAAGGATGCGATCTCGCCCTCCTGCATGGTCAGCTTGATCTCCGCGCCCTCCCCGGGGGCGAGCGTGATGGTCATCTCGTCTTGGCGCATCTCCTGAGCGACGGCGGACGGGACGAAAAGACCGCCGATCGCACCGAACAGGCTGGACTGCCGCTCCGGGACGGGCGGTGCCGGGGGCGCGGGCGGGGCCAGCGGAGCGACGGGCGGCGGCACCACGCCGACGGCGGCAGGCGGAAGCGGCGTGGCGTCGTCACCGGCTGCCGGGGCAGCGCGGGCGGCCGCGTCCCTCGCGGCATCGGCTTCGGCTTCTGCCGCGAGCTGGGTCTTGATCTCGCCCATCTCCGTGAGGTTCAGCGCCGATCCAACCCCGGTCGGATCGATCCCGTACTCGGCGGGGAGCACGACGGCGACCAGGATCGCAGTGGCGGAGACCGCCGCGATGGCGGTCGAGCGCACCAGCTTCCGTGTCGTGGGGAGCTCGGCGCGGGTGGGCATGTCGGTATTGTACATGTGTCGGTATCCTTGCGTTGAGAGGTCGTCAGGCGACGAGATAGCCGGCGATCTGGTAGCCGAAGAGCACGAAGCCAGCGGCCATCATGACAACGTTGGCGGTGTAGGCGTGGCGGAAGAAGCTCGGTGTCCGGCGCCAGAAGCCCATGACGATGAGGATCGCGCCGAGGGCGAGGAGCTGGCCGATCTCGACGCCGACATTGAAGGCGAGGAGGTTCGGCACCAGGCCGTCCGGCGAGATGTCGTATTCGAGGATCTTGGTCGACAGACCGAACCCGTGAAAGAAGCCGAAGATCAGGGTCGCGGCCTTGGTGTTCGGCTGGAAGCCGAACCACCGCTGAAATGCGCCCATGTTGTCGAGCGCCTTGTAGACGACCGACAGGCCGATGATCGCGTCGATGATGTAGCTGTTGATCCCGACGTCGAAATAGACGCCGAGGAGCATCGTCGTGGAGTGACCGATCGCGAAGAGGGTCACGTAGATGCCGATGTCCTTCATCCGGTAGAGGAAGAAGATCACGCCAAGCAGGAACAGGATGTGGTCGTAGCCCGTCGCCATGTGCTTGGCGCCGAGATACATGAAGGCGATGAGGTTCACCCCGGTGATCTCCTGGATGTAGCCCTGGTCGCCCGCGGCGACGCCGTGCGCGAGAGCTGTCGTGCCCCATGTCGTCGCCAGGAGAAGCGCGAGCATGGGGGTGCGAAGCGTCGACCGGATCGCGTGGCGCGACTCGAGACGACCTTCGACGGAAGGGTCTTGCATGGTTGGTTCCGATTGTCCGTAAGGTGCCATGCCGTCATGGAGACGGCGTCTGATCACGCGGTGACGGACGGTCTCGGCGGTCGATCGAGCGTGGAAGCTTCGCCCTCCAGGCCTCGGTCCTGACGGACCAGAGCATGCTGCACGGCACCGGGCGGCACGGGCGCGTCGAACCGGGGCAACGTCCCGGGCTTGTCGTGGGAATGGTCGAATGGGTTGTGCTTGTGCTCGTGATCGCCGCGCCCGGATGTGTCGGCGAGCGGCTCGTCGTCATGCGAGTGGCCGTGGTCATCGAGGGCGGCGTGCAGCGTGGCGACCGGGTCGTGCGAAGTCGACGGCCCCTGAGGCGCCGCGAACATGGCGAAGGCGACCGCCAAGGCGATCGTCAGACTTCCGAAGAGGGTTCGACTGAGCTTCGGCATACTGTCGGCGGTTGGTTCCCTCGGGCGGATGCCGCGATCATGATCCCCGATCCCGGCGCGAAACTTGTCGGCGAAGAAGATGGCACAGTCATGGTGGCGAATGAACCTCCTTCGCACCTGATGGCGGGATCGGCTCGCCGGTGACTCAACTTCGACGGCCGCTCTGGCTGAGTGCGCGCATGGGGACTGCGATCACCCCACGAGGCCCCGGCCGAAGCATCGCGTCCACTCATCCATTCATGGAGAGGACGCGTCATGGCCTCGACGACCACTATCTCATGCGACAAGCTTTCCCGCCTCGCCGGCACCCCAAAATGTCCGCTCGTCGTCGATGTGCGGACGGAGGGAGACTTCGCCGCCGACCCGCGGCTGGTGCCCGGCGCGGTGCGCAGCGATCATGCGACGGTCGCGGCCTGGGCGGGCGACCTTCGCGCCCGGCCGGTCGTCGTCATCTGCCACGCTGGTGCCAAGCTCAGCACCCGCGGCCAGCGCATAAGGCCATCTCACACCACCCTGCTTGATCGACATCAAAGCGCCGGCGCGGCGCCGCTGCCACATCACCCTCATCCCGCAATTGCGATCGCCTGATCGAATCGGCGTCGGGCGGGCATGTGACCGAGGGGGTTCCTGACGTGAAATACCAAACCGAGGCGATGTTCATCGGCGGCGCGGCGCTGGTCGCGCTGCTCGGGGCCGGCTTTGCCAGGGATGCGCAGTTCGCCGCGCATGCCTATGTCCTGTTCTTCATCCTGGCAGGTGCAACGGTGGTGCTGCTGCGGCGCATCGAGTTCGCCGATGCCGCGCAGATCCCGCTGAAGACCAACGGCACCGAATATTCCGACGAGGTGGTGCGCTACGGTGTCATCGCCACGGTGGCCTGGGGCATCGTCGGTTTTCTCGTCGGCGTGCTCGCCGCCGCACAGCTCGCCTGGCCCGATCTCAACATCGAGCCCTGGTTCAATTTCGGCCGCCTGCGTCCGCTGCACACCTCCGCCGTGGTCTTCGCCTTCGGCGGCAACGCGCTGATCGCCACCTCCTTCTACGTCGTCCAGCGCACCTGCCGGGCGACCCTGTGGGGCGGCAACCTCGCCTGGTTCGTGTTCTGGGGCTACCAGCTCTTCATCGTCCTGGCGGCAACCGGCTACCTTCTCGGCATCACCCAGAGCCGCGAATATGCCGAGCCGGAATGGTATGTCGATCTGTGGCTGACGGTGGTCTGGCTCGCCTATCTGGCGGTGTTCCTCGGCACGCTGATCCGGCGCAAGGAACCCCACATCTACGTCGCTAACTGGTTCTACCTGGCCTTCATCGTGACCATCGCGATGCTGCATGTGGTCAACAATCTCTCGATGCCCGTCTCGTTCATGGGCGCCAAGAGCTATTCGGCCTTCTCCGGCGTGCAGGATGCCCTGACCCAGTGGTGGTACGGCCACAACGCCGTCGGCTTCTTCCTCACCGCCGGCTTCCTCGGCATGATGTACTACTTCATCCCGAAGCAGGCGAACCGGCCGGTCTATTCCTACCGCCTGTCGATCATCCACTTCTGGTCGCTGATCTTTCTCTACATCTGGGCCGGTCCCCACCATCTCCACTATACCGCCCTGCCCGACTGGGCGCAGACGCTCGGCATGGTGTTCTCGATCATGCTGTGGATGCCCTCCTGGGGCGGCATGATCAACGGCCTGATGACGCTGCAGGGCGCTTGGGACAAGCTGCGCACCGATCCGATCCTGCGCATGATGGTCATCTCCGTCGCCTTCTACGGCATGTCGACCTTCGAGGGTCCGGTGATGTCGATCAAGGCGGTGAACTCGCTGAGCCATTACACCGACTGGACCATTGGACACGTCCATTCCGGCGCGCTCGGCTGGGTCGGCATGATCTCCTTCGGCGCGGTCTACCATCTGGCGCCCAAGCTCTGGCATCGCGAGCGGCTCTACAGCCTGCGCCTCGTCAACTGGCACTTCTGGCTCGCGACGCTCGGCATCGTCGTCTACGCGGCGGTGATGTGGGTCTCGGGCATCATGCAGGGCCTGATGTGGCGCGAATACGGAGCCGACGGCTACCTCGTCTACTCCTTCGCCGAAACCGTCGCGGCCATGCATCCCTACTACGTGCTGCGCATGCTCGGCGGCCTGATGTACCTCGCCGGCGCACTGATCATGGCCTTCAACGTCTACAAGACCATCCGCGGCGAGATCCGCTCCGAAGTGCCGATGGGCGGCCAGACGCCCGCAATCCAGATGGCAGGGTAAGGGGCCAGACATGATCAAGGAAACGGAACGTCCCACCCTCGAAGGCGCCCTGCCGGAAGTGAAGGCCGACCCGGTCGCCCGGGGTATTCTCGCCAAGCATGGGCGGGTCGAGCGCAACGCCACGCTGCTTCTCGTCCTCTCCCTCCTGGTGGTCAGCGTCGGCGGCATCGTCGAGATCGCGCCGCTGTTCTACCTGGAGAACACCATCGAGAAGGTGGAGGGCATGCGGCCCTACTCGCCGCTCGAGCTCGCCGGGCGCAACATCTACATCCGCGAGGGCTGCTATACCTGCCACAGCCAGATGATCCGGCCATTCCGGGACGAGGTCGAGCGCTACGGCCATTACAGCCTGGCGGCCGAATCCATGTTCGACCATCCGTTCCAGTGGGGGTCGAAGCGCACGGGCCCCGATCTCGCCCGTGTCGGTGGCCGCTACAGCGACGAATGGCACGTCCAGCACATGATCGAGCCGCGCTCGGTCGTGCCGGAATCGGTGATGCCGTCCTACGGCTTCCTGGCGACAACCGATCTCGACATGCGCGATCCGGCCGGTCACCTGCGGGCCAATCGCGCGGTCGGCGTGCCCTACAGCGACGAGATGATCGAGAACGCCAAGGCCGACCTGATGGTCCAGGCGAATGCCGACGGCGACACGACCGGTCTTCTCGCCCGCTACCCCAAGGCGGTCGTCGGCACCTTCGACGGCAACAACCAGCGTCTCACCGAGATGGATGCGCTGGTCGCCTACCTGCAGATGCTCGGCACCCTCGTGGACTTCTCCGTCTACGAGCCGGAACGCAACGATCGCTAGGAGCCTCCGGATGGATTTCGACTACCACAGCATGCGCGCCTTCGCCGACAGCTGGGCGCTCCTCGCCCTGACGCTGTTCTTCCTCGGCGTGCTCGCCTGGGTCCTGCGGCCGGGCGCCAAGCGCGCCGCCGACGATGCCGCCAGCATCCCCTTCAAGGAGGACTGACCGATGAGCGATCACAAGGACATCGACGACGTCAGCGGCATCGAGACAACCGGCCATTCCTGGGACGGCATCAAGGAGCTCAACAACCCGCTGCCGCGCTGGTGGCTGTGGACCTTCTACGCCTCCATCGTTTTCGCGGCGGTCTATACGGTGCTCTATCCGGCCTGGCCGCTGGTCAATTCGGCGACCACGGGCCTCCTCGGCTGGTCGAGCCGTGCGGATCTGCGCACCGAGATGTCGGCGCTGGACATGGCGAATGCCGACAGGATCGCAGCGATCCGCACGTCGGACGTGGCGACCATCGCCGCCGATCCGGAACTGCGCCCCTTCGCGATCGCCGCCGGCGAAGCGTCCTACAAGGTCAATTGCGTCCAGTGCCACGGCTCCGGCGCGGCCGGCAGCCCGGGCTATCCGAACCTCAACGACGACGCCTGGATCTGGGGCGGTTCGCTGGAGGAGATCGCCGTCACCCTGCAGCACGGCATCCGCTATGCGCCGGACCCCGATACCCGCGTCGCCGACATGCCGGCCTTCGGCCGCGACGGCATTCTCGATCGCGACCAGATCACCGACGTCTCGCAATATGTCCTGTCGCTGACCGGACGAGACGACCGGCCTGACGCCGTGACGCGCGGTGCCGACATCTACGCCCAGAACTGCGTCTTCTGCCATGGCGAGACGGGCGAAGGCATGAAGGAGGTCGGCGCGCCTGCGCTCAACGACGCGATCTGGCTCTACGGACGTGACGCGACCGCCATCGCGATGCAGATCAGCCGTCCGCGCCATGGCGTCATGCCGGCCTGGGGCGAGCGCCTCGGCGACACCGCGATCAAGGAACTCGCGGTCTATGTCCACAGTCTCGGCGGCGGCGAATAGGATCCCGCCGCCCGGTCGCGAGGGAGGTCGCGACCACAGCCCCCGGCCCGCCAGCCGGGGGCTTCGTCTTGCCGGCAAGGCCGTCCACGATGGTGCGCTCCTGCGCCGCACCCGTGCACCGCCGGGCGTTGATGCAGATCAAGGCCGGTCCGCCGGCGCAGGTCTATCGACACGGGTGCCGCCCTGCGGTGCCCGCCGAACGTCGAGAGAGACCATGCTGCATCAGCCCGACATCGAACGCCTCGACGTCGAAGCCGTCAACGCGGCCGGTCGCCAGGACCAGCCGCTCTACGCCAAGCGCGAGAAGATCTTCCCCAGGCGCACCGAGGGGCAGTTTCGCCAGCTGAAATGGCTGATCATGGCGATCACCCTCGGCATCTACTACATCACGCCGTGGCTGCGCTGGGATCGCGGTGCCTACGCGCCCGATCAGGCCGTCCTGATCGACATGGCCAACCGCCGTTTCTATTTCTTCTTCATCGAGATCTGGCCGCAGGAGTTCTTCTTCGTCGCCGGGTTGCTGGTCATGGCCGGTGTCGGCCTGTTCCTGGTCACCTCCGTGGTCGGCCGGGCATGGTGCGGCTACACCTGCCCGCAGACGGTCTGGACCGACCTGTTCCTCGTCATCGAGCGCTTCTTCGAGGGCGACCGCAATGCCCGCATCAAGCTCGACAAGGCGCCCTGGAGCGTCGGCAAGCTGCGCAAGCGGGTCCTGAAGCACGCCACATGGATCGTCATCGCCGTGGCGACCGGCGGCGCCTGGATCTTCTACTTCGCCGACGCCCCGAGCCTGCTGATGAGCTTCCTCACGGGTGAGGCGCCGTTCATCGCCTATGCCACCGTCGCCATCCTGACCGCCACCACCTACGTCTTCGGCGGGCTGATGCGCGAGCAGGTCTGCATCTACATGTGTCCCTGGCCGCGTATCCAGGCAGCGATGCTCGACGAGGACTCGCTCACCGTCACCTACAATGACTGGCGCGGCGAACCGCGGACCCGCGGCGCCAAGAAGGCTGCAGCGACGGGCGTGCCGGCCGGCGACTGCGTCGACTGCAATGCCTGCGTCGCGGTCTGCCCGATGGGCATCGACATCCGCGCCGGCCAGCAGTTGGCCTGCATCACCTGCGCCCTGTGCATCGACGCCTGCGACGGTGTCATGGACAAGCTCGGTCGTGAGCGCGGCCTGATCTCCTACGCGACGCTCAGCGACTACAACGCCAATATGGCCGCCGCCACGGATCCCGCGACCGGCGCTATCGACCCGTCCCGCGTGCGCGACCATGCAGGCCGCTTCAACGCGGGGCTCCGGCACTTCGACTGGCGGATCATCCTGCGCACCCGCACCTTGATCTATCTCGCCATGTGGTCGGCGATCGGCGTCGGACTGACCATTGCGCTGCTTGCCCGCGACCGGCTGGAAATCAACGTCCAGCACGACCGCAACCCGGTCGCCGTCACCCTCGCCGACGGGTCCATCCGCAACGGCTACACCGTGAAGCTGCTCAACATGTTGCCGCAGCCGCGTACCATCGGGCTGGCGCTCGAAGGCCTGCCGGAGGCGACGATGACCATTGCCGACATCGATGCGCCGGCCGCGCGAAGCTTCGATATTCCGGTCGCGCCGGATCGGCTGCGTGCCCTGCGGGTCTTCGTTGCCCAGCCGGCGAGCGCGCTGCAGGCGGGCGAGACCAGCTTCCGCTTCGTGGTCACCGATCCGGTCGCGGGCGAGACCGACAGCTATTCCGCAATCTTCGAAACGGGGAACTGACCCATGCTGCGTCGCGTGTTTCGTCCTGACAAATTCACCGGCCTGCACATGATCGGCGTCATGGCGCTGTTCTTCGGCACCATCATTTCGGTCAATCTCACCCTGGCCGTCTTCGCCAGCACGAGCTGGAGCGGCCTCGTTGTCGAGAACAGCTACATTGCGAGCCAGCATTTCAACGAACTGACAGCCGAACGCACCGCCCAGGCGGAGCGCGGCTGGATGGCGACGACGGCGTATTCCGACGGCGTCTTCCAAATCGATCTGCGCGATGCCGGGTCCCGGCCGCTGCCCGGCGCGCTGGTCGCCGCCACCATCGGACGCCCCGCCACCGAGCGCGACGACCGGACCGTCCGCCTCACGCCGCTGCGCTCCGGTGGCTACGGCGTGACCACCGATCTCGCGCCGGGGATCTGGGAGGCACAGCTTCGCGTCGAGGCGACCGGCGAAAAGCCCTGGCAAAGCGCTATCCGCTTCGTGGTCAAGTGAGCGCACGACCATGAGCTGCTGCGGCACCGCCTTCACGCTCCCCGCCGACCCGAGCGACGTCGCCGTTCCTGTTGACGCACGGACGGAAGAACTGCGCCATGCCGGGCGGCAGGCCCCGGACGGCACGGTGACCTATCTCCTGTCGGTGCCCGGCATTCGCTGCGGCGCCTGCCTGTCGACCATCGAAACCGGCCTCAATCCCCTGCCCGGCATCGTCTCGGTTCGGGTCAATCTCACGCTGCGCCGGGTGACCGTCGTCACACGCTCCACCGACGTCTCGCCGGCAGTCATCACCAGTGCACTGGACGCCCTCGGCTATCCCGGCACGCCCGTCGATCTCGGCGACCTGGAAACCCTGGGCGTCCGGCGCGAATCGACCCGCCTGCTGACGGCGTTGGCGATCGCCGGCTTCGGGGCCGCCAACATCATGCTCCTGTCGGTCTCCGTCTGGTCCGGGGCTGATGCGGCGACGCGGGACCTTTTCCACCTCGTCTCGGCCTTGATCGCGGTGCCGACCGTGGCGTTCGCCGGCCAGCCCTTCTTCCGCTCGGCCGTCTCGGCGCTGCGGGTCGGACGCTTGAACATGGATGTCCCGATCTCGCTGGCCGTCCTCCTCGCCCTCGCCATGAGCCTCTACGAGAGCCTGAACGGCGGCGCCGAAGCCTATTTCGACGCGGCCGTGACGCTGATCTTCTTCCTGCTGGTGGGCCGGTTTCTCGATCAGCGCATGCGCGAGCGCGCCCGCAGCGCCGTCGTCGCCATTTCGCGACTGGCCGCACGCGGCGCCACGGTTCTCGCCGATGGCGAGACCCGCTACGTGCCGCTCGACGAGGTGCAGCCCGGCATGGTCCTGCGCGTCGCCGCCGGCGAGCGGATGCCGGTCGATGCGATGGTCCTCACGGGGCGGAGCGAACTCGACCGCTCGCTCGTCACCGGCGAAAGCGCGCCGTTCGCCGTCGCGCCGGGCGCCCGGGTCGAGGCCGGCACCCTCAACATGTCGGGCTCGCTGGAAGTCGAGGCGCTGACGAGTGCAGACGATTCCTTCCTCGCCGAAATCGTCCGCATGATGGAAGCGGCCGAGACCGGTCGCGGACGCTATGTCCGCGTGGCCGACCGGATGGCGCGGATCTACGCGCCGGCGGTCCATCTCTTGGCCGCGGCGACGTTCCTCCTCTGGCTGATCGCAACCGGCGGCGACTTTTATCAGGCGCTCTATGCGGCGATCGCGGTTCTGATCGTCACCTGCCCCTGCGCGCTCGGCCTTGCCGTGCCGGTGGTTCATGTCATCGGCGCCGCGCGCCTCTTCGAGGCAGGCATCCTGATGAAGGACGGTACCGGGCTCGAGCGGTTGGCCGAGATCGACACGGTGCTGTTCGACAAGACCGGCACCCTGACGACGGGCACGCCCCATGTCGCGGCGTCGAACATGCCCGCAGCCGGTCGCAACGTGGCGCGCGCCCTCGCCGGCCGCTCGAACCACCCGGCCTCGCTCGCGATCCGACACTATTTGGGAAGCGGTTCTCTGGCGGAGCTCGACGACATCCGGGAATGGCCGGGATGCGGTATCGCCGCCATCTGGCAGGGCCGCCGCGTCCGGCTCGGACGTCCGGACTGGGTCGCCAAGATCGCGGGCCAGGCGGAGACTGCGACTGAGGGTGTCAGCTTCGCCATCGAGGGGAAGTCACTAGCAAATTTCGCCCTCGGGGAATCGCTGCGGACCGGCGCGCATGAAGCCCTGGAAGCCTTGCGATCGGACGGGCTCAACACCGAACTGCTATCGGGGGACGGGGAGATGGCGGTGCGCAGGGTGGCCGGCGATCTGGGGATCGAACATGCCGCAGCCGGCCAGTCACCGGCGGCGAAGATCGACCGGATCCGCACGCTCCAGGCAGGCGGTGCCCATGTCCTGATGGTAGGTGACGGCCTCAACGACGCGCCGAGCCTGGCCGCCGCCAATGTCTCCATGGCCCCCGCCTCGGCCTGCGATGCCGGGCGGCTCGCCGCCGATTTCGTCTTCACCCGCGACACCCTGGGCAGCGTTCCCTTCGCCCATGGCATCGCGCTACGTGCAAAGCGGCTGGTGCGGCAGAATTTCGGTCTGGCGATCGCCTATAATTGCATCGCCGTGCCGCTGGCGATGGCGGGCCTGGTCACGCCGCTCGTGGCGGCGATCGCCATGTCGGCGTCCTCGATCGTCGTGGTGGCCAACAGCCTTCGACTGTCGGGAGGCGGTTTCGACGGCAAGGCCGGGACGTCGGCGCAGCCGGTCGTTGAAAGCCGGTCACCGGGCTTCGAGCCGGCCGCCGAGGCAACGGCATGAATATCTTGCTGATCCTCGTGCCAATCGCGCTTCTGCTCGGGCTGGTCGGCCTCGCGGCCTTCCTGTGGACCGTCCGCACCCGCCAGTACGAGGATCTCGACGGCGCGGCATGGCGCATTCTCGCCGATGACGACACGCTACCGGGCGACAGATGACGCCACGCACCGGGGTCGCCGGTGCGTGGCCGTCGTGATCAGGCGTCGTCGGGCTCGAAATCCATGGCGACGCCGTTGATGCAGTAGCGCAGGCCCGTCGGCGGCGGACCATCCGGGAAGACATGTCCGAGATGGCTGCCGCACTGGCTGCAGTGGCACTCGGTGCGGACCATGCCGTGGCTACGATCCTCGGTGGTCTCGACGGCGCCCTCGACCGGCGTATCGAAGGACGGCCAGCCGGTGCCGCTCTCGAATTTCTGGCCGGCGAAGAACAGCGGCTGCCCACAGCCGGCGCAGGTGAAGGTGCCCGGCCGCTTCTCGTGCAGCAGGGCGCAGCTGCCCGGGCGCTCCGTCCCGTGACCGCGCATTACCTGATACTGCTCCGGCGACAGCATCGCGCGCCACTCGGCATCGCTGCGTGTGACGGGGTAGGTCTTGGCGTCCATTTCGGTATCCTTCCGTGTCTGATCCGGTCCGTCGGGAACGAAGCCCGCCGCAGCGGATTGCCCCCCGAACGGATCGGTTGGGACCCATATAGGGGCGCCGCCCCCGCAACGCACGGGAGTTTCAGATGAGCAATGTACCGGACAGGTTCGACAACCAGCAGAACAATCCCGACGCCCAGGATCGTGACCAGGACGTCAGCTACCGCCAGAACGCGCCGAAGGCGCGGCCGTCGCAGGACAACGCCTTCGATCGCCCCGGCAGCGTCGATCGGCTGGGCGGCGAGATCGAGCGGCGGCCCGCCGAGACGGTCGAGGGGGACGGCACGGCGGACGACGTCTAGGCCGACCAGACAGATCGGACATGAAAAAGGGCGGCGCTGCGGCGCCGCCCTTTTGTGTTCTGACATCAAGCGCTGTGCCTTAGCGGCCGCGGCTCTTCTCGTAGCGCTCGCGGGTTTCCGCATTCGGCGGATAGAGGCCCGGCAGCGCAACGCCGCGATCGACCTCGGTCATGATCCAGGCTTCCAGCTCTTCCTGCTCGACGCAGGCATCGCGCACCTCGTCGACCAGCGCGGCGGGAATCACCACCGCTCCATCGTCATCCGCGACGATCAGATCGTCGGGGAACACGGCGACGCCGCCGCAGGCGATCGGCTCCTGCCAGCCGACGAAGGTCAGCCCGGCGACCGAAGGCGGCGCCGCAACGCCTGCGCACCACACCGGCAGACCGGTGCCACGCACGCCCGCGAGGTCGCGCACGACGCCGTCGGTGACGAGGGCGGCGACGCCCTTCTTGACCATGCGGGCACACAGGATGTCGCCGAAGATGCCGGCGTCATCGACGCTCATCGCGTCGACCACGGCGATGCAGCCGTCCGGCATCGCCTCGATGGCGCCGCGGGTGGAATTGGGTGACGACCAGGATTCCGGCGTTGCCAGATCCTCGCGTGCCGGCACGAAGCGCAACGTGAAGGCGCGGCCGACAATCCGCTCCATGCCGTCTTCCATCGGCATCGGGCCGCGCAGCCAGACATTGCGCAGACCCTTCTTCAGGAGGATCGTGGTGATCGTCGCGGTGGCGATCTTGCGAAAGACTTCGTTGGTGGAGGTTTGGCTCACGGATCACGCTTCCTGCTGATGATGGTGGCCATCGATAGCGCAAGTCGCGGCGCGATCAAATGCCAAGTCAGGCTGATGAAGACCGATTGGCACCCTCGCGGACCGGCAAACCGGGGAGAATCTCGTCGGACTGGCAACGCTCCACGCCTGCGGCATCGAGGTCCTGCCAGGCCCGCGCCAGCGAGCCGTCGAGGTCGATCGACCGGCAGGCATCCTCCACGACGACAACCTCGAAGCCGGCCCGGCGCCCGTCCAGTGCGGTCCACGCGACGCAGAAATCCGTCGCCAGGCCCGCGACGAAGACACGGCCGACGCCGCGCTCGTGCAGATAGCCGGCCAGCCCCGTGCGGGTGGCGTGGTCGGCTTCGACAAAGGCGGAATAGCTGTCGACGGACGGATGGAAGCCCTTGCGGACGATCATCTGAACGTTGGGGACATGCAGGGCCGGATGGAAGTCCGCGCCGCTTGTGCCCATGACGCAGTGATCGGGCCACAGCACCTGCGGCCCATAGGGCAAGGTGATCATCTCGAACGCATTGCGTCGATGGCTGGACGCGAAGGAGATGTGGTCCGGCGTGTGCCAGTCCTGGGTCTGCACGACGACCGGAAAATGCGGCGCCAGCGCGGTGATCGGCGCCACAACGCTGTCGCCGTCGAGCACTGCCAAGGCGCCGCCCCGGCAAAAGTCGTTCTGCACATCGACGATGATCAGCGCATCGTCATCCCTGATATCGATATTCGCCATGACCCGAACCTGACAGTTCGTTCGCCGCGAGGAAAGTCCGCACGTACAGCCACGGCACTGGGAACCACATTACCCGGGCCAAACGTCAACGGCCATGCCGGGATCTTCCCCGACATGGCCGCTGCGTCTGGAACTCGGTCGTACGGTCTGGCGGTGTCAGCGAAGGCTGGCAGCAGCGCGCAGATCGGCCTTCGGCGAGATGTCGAGGATGTCGCCCGTGCGGGTGATCATGAGATCCTCGGTGGTGCCGCCGTTGCGGGACGGAACCTGAACGGTCAGCGTCTCACCGTCCGACAGCGTCGAGACGAAACGCAGCGGGCTGCCCGTCTCGCCGGCCTGCAGCGTGGTCACGACGCGGAAATCTTCGCCTTCGACCGTGTAATAGGCCGCGCCCTTGACGCCGCCGAGATCGATGGTCTTGCCGGCCAGCGGCTTCAGTTCTTCGGCCTGTGCGGCGCCGAATGCGAACAGGGCGATGGCAGCGGTTGCGATTGCAGTCTTCATGTCTTTGGTCCCTCTGAAGAAGAATTGGACCTCCCTGCCCCGACAGCTAGGCGTCTTTGCTGCAACGCACAACGGCATGGCAGCCATGAAATATTGTCGGACCGCCTCACCAAATCGGGCGATTGCCGATGTCTATCGTGGCGCCGTGCGCGAACTCCTGTGCAGAGCACGGTGCCTTCGCCATGGCAAAGTCACGGTCGGACCCTATGATTGCGGGAAATCAGGCATGCGGCCCGACCGCTTGCAGCCGTCTTGGAGACTACGAAATGTATTACCGGATCGCGTCGACACCCTTGGCCTTGGTTCTGGCAGGCGCGATTGCGACCGCGCTGCAATATCCCGCCGCCGCGCAGACCGATGCGTCGGCGGTCGATGGCGAACCCGGCTCCGAATTCGTCGAAGTGTCGCTCGGTGACTGGGACCTGAAGAATGCGCTGGCGACGGATCTCGGCATCAAGGTATCCGAAATGCCGCTGACCATCTCGGTGACGCCGGAACTCGCCGGCAAGGTCTGCCCGATCTCGCGCGAGGACCTCGCGCAGCAGGAAGTCATCAGCCCGACGCGGACCTGCGCGGCGAAGGAAATGACCGAGGAACTGCGCGACGAGGTGCGTCGCGGAATGGAGGCCGGGGCCGCGCAGGAATAGGCGGCCACGACTGCCGCTACACTGAGCCGCTGTAAGCGGAGGCTCTCACGAGCCGCTTCCATGGGCAGTGCGTCCTGAAAGCCCCACTTGCGTCACACCTTCGCCGGAATTGAACCCTCTGTCGTTCTCGCCCGAAACGGGTCACGCCGGTCCGTCCGGTCCGGCCTGCGAGCCGAGGCCATACAGTCTCCCGAGACGATCGTGAGACGTGGGCAACAGATCCTTAATTTCGTTGCGATCATATGGTGCCGCGCCAACGTCGCGATGCCGATCCGACAGACAGCCAGGTTCTACGGAACCGTAGAAAGACGAAGATGGTCATGCGCATTCCCGCCCTCGCTCCTGTCGCGGCTCTCGCCGTACTTCTCGCCGGTTGCGTGGGAGACGACATGGACATGGCTGCGCTCGATCTGTCGGGCCCGCAGGACGACGCCCATTGCCGAAGCCTGCTGATCATCCCCGGCGAACTGGTCTACGCCCAGTGCCGGCTGGCCCTGCGCAAGACCTATCTGAACAATTACTCCGCCCGCAAAATCGCGATCCAGCAGCAATACGGTATGCTCGACGAGCGGCTGGATCAGGCGCTGCGGGCCGACGCTTTCTGCAATTACGACGAGGCCGTGAAGGCATCGATCGAGGTGCAGGACGAACTGTCCCTCGCCGAGATCGCCTATGCCAGCTGTGGCACCACGCGGGAGCGCCTGCAGGAGGAAATCGTCTCGGCGACGGGGGTCGACGGCTTCGCCTTCACGGCTGCCGAACGGCCGACCGTCATCAATCAAAACGTCGCCGCAATCCGCGAATCGCGGGCGGTGATTCAAGGTCCGCCGACTACTGTCGCGGCAAACTGAGGGGTCGCGGCATGCGGCTTGGAGAGCAACGCAGTGCAGTGCGGTAAATACAGCACTCTGTTGCAGGATTTAACGAATCTTGAGCCGTGGCGGCCCTTGCAAACAGGATCGTTTTCGGATTGAGAGAGCGGAGGGACGAACACGGAGTTTCAGACGCTTACGAAGGGTTCTTCATAATCCGCAGTCACACGTCGGAGCCAAACGCTTCTATTCCGTCATGTTGCCTCCAAAGTGTGGCAATTCCGCACTTGCCCGTACCACCCAAACGCAACAGGTTCTTGTCGCACCGGCCGCAAAAAGGCGTCGGAATATCTAAGCTGCGGCATAAACCGTCACATTGATAGGTAGTTCAAAATGAAGAAAATCGTCATCGCATCGGTCGCGGTCGTCGCTCTCGCATCCTTCGCTGGCTGCATGGGCAAGGGCATCGGCAAGGGCAAGGGCAAGGCTCCGGTTGCTGAGCCGATGGTCGTCGAGCAGACCTACGTCACCAAGGGCTGACCTTGGTTTCTTGGAGGGAGTTGCTCCGGCGCTCCCTCCAAGCGCCGGCCAATCACTGGTCTACGCTACGCGTTCCGCGATGCTCGCCATCGGGGGGCGCTTCTATGTCTTGTTCCCGTCGAATGGCTCCTGGCCGTCTTCGACTTGAAAGGCCGACAATGTCTTCGAAATTCCTGCGAATCGCGTTCGCCGCGGCTCTCGGCGCCCTCGTGACGGGCTGTACCTCGAACTCGGCCAATACCATGTCGGCCGGTGCACCGCTGAACTCCAGCGCCGCGCTCGTCGCGCCTGCCGCCTTCGCTCCGCCTCCCGGACAGTCCGGCGCCGCGCAGCAGCTCTCCAAGCCCTACTTCATCGACTTCCGCGCCCGCAACGCGATGAGCTATGGCCACACCTTCGTGGTCTTCGGCAAGCTCGACCAGAACGGCCGTGTCCCGACCGACTCGAAGGGCGTGCTGATTCCCGGCGTGACCGAGGTCGCCGGCCTGCATCCGGCATCGACCAGCAATGTGCCCTATACGATCGGTCACTTCCTGCCGGTGCCGTCCGAGACGGGCCCCAGCGACGGCGACACCGAGATCGCCTACATGACCGCCAACTACCGGATCGACCTGACCGAGGAAGAGTATCGCGACGTCGTCGGCTATATCCGCGGCCTGCAGGACTCTTCGCCAGTCTGGCACGCGGTGCTCTACAATTGCAGTTCCTTCGTCGGCGACATCGCCGAGCATATGGGCCTGAAGGCCCCAAACCATATGCTGTTCCCGGAGAACTACATCAACACGCTGAAGGAAATGAACTCGTAGGACCGTCCCCGCGACGATTCTCGTTCATTGACGATCAGGCCCGGCCGCGACAGCGCGCCGGGCTTTTTCGTGCCTGCGGCAAGCCGGATCGGTGAATTGCGATGCACGCCGCCGCAGCGCCTATCGCGCCGCTGCGCCGACGCTGGCCACCAGATCGGCGAAGCGCTCGCCCTGGACGGCGATATGCGCCCGCAGCTCGCGCTCGGCCGTCTCGCCATCGCCGGCGGCGATCGCGGCGACGATGCGCTCATGCTCCTGCAGCGACTGCTTCATGCGCTGCGACACCCGCAGCTGCAGGCGGCGATAGGCTTTCAGCCGCATGTGCAGACGCTTTGCCTCGGCCGCCAGGAAAGCGTTGCCGCAGGCATCGTAGATCGCGTGGTGGAACCGCTCGTTCTCGTAATAATAGGCGTCGGTATCCTGCTGGGCTGCCGCCGTGTCGCAGGCGACCAGCGCCGCCTGCAGGGCCTCGAGGGCCTGCGGCGCCGCACGGCGCGCGGCCAGGCGTCCGGCCATCCCCTCGAGCTCGGCCATCACCTCGAACATCTCCACCAGTTCGCCGAGGCCGACCTGCCGCACGAAGGCGCCACGATTGGGCAGCTGTTCGATCAGCCCGGCCGATGCCAGCTGGTTGATCGCCTCCCGGACCGGGGTGCGCGAAACGGCGAAGCGGCGGGCGATCGCCTGCTCGTCGAGGCGCTCGCCAGCCGCGCGGGCATTGGTGACGATTTCCTGTTCGAGCGCGTCGCGGATCTCGCTGGCCTTCGGCCGTGCCGAGGCGAGCCCGCCCTTTGAAAGGGCAGCGGACTTGCCATCCCCGGCGGGAGGCATGATCGTCGCTGTGGGCACGTCCGATATGCTCATGCAGATCGTATACAATCCAATTGACAAGGCATGCAAGAGAGTATTGGCTTGCCCCAACGCGTCGGGAGGCGCGGCAGAACAATCAACGGGAGGAGAATTCCATGAAGACGATGTTGCTGACGGCCGTATGCGGCCTTGCCCTCACAGCTTCCGCCCTGGCGCAGGACGTGACGCTGCGCGCCTCGCACCAGTGGCCGGGCGGCAAGGGCGACGTGCGCGACGAGATGGTCCAGATGATCGGCAAGGAGGTCGAGGCCGCCAATGTCGGGCTGAAGGTCCAGGTCTTCCCGAACGGTTCGCTGTTCAAGCCGCGCGACCAGTGGGGCGCCGTGACCAAGGGCCAGGTGGACATCACCGCCTTCCCCCTCGACTACGCGTCCGGCCGCCATCCCGAGTATTCCGCGACGCTGATGCCCGGCCTGGTCGGCAACCACGACCGTGCCCAGCGGCTGAACGATTCGCCCTTCATGGACGAGATCAAGAAGTCGATCGACGAGGCCGGCGCCCTCGTCCTGTCCGATGCGTGGCTGGCCGGCGGCTTCGTGTCGTCCAAGACCTGCATCACCAGCCCGGAAAGCGCCAAGGGCCAGACCCTGCGCGCCGCCGGCCCCGCCTTCGAGCAGATGCTGGTCGGAGCGGGCGCGTCGATCTCGTCGATGCCGTCCTCGGAAATCTACACCGGCATGCAGCAGAACGTCCTGCAGGGCGCCAACACCTCGTCCGGTTCGCTGGTGTCCTACCGCATCTACGAGGTCTCGACCTGCCTGACTGCGCCGGGCGAGAACGCCCTGTGGTTCATGTACGAGCCAATCCTGATGTCGAAGCGCTCCTTCGAGAAGCTGAACAAGGAACAGCAGGACGCGCTGATGGCCGCCGGTGAGAAGGCCGAAGCCTACTTCGCCGAGGAAGCGTCCAAGCTCGATGCCGAACTGATCGAGGTCTACAAGAAGAACGGCGTCGAGGTCACCGAGATGACCAAGGAGAACTACGACGCCTGGCTCGCGATCGCCAAGGAGACCTCCTACAAGGAGTTCGCCGAGAAGGTCCCGAACGGTCAGGCGCTGATCGACGCGGCACTGGCCGTCGAATAGCCCGTAACGCCGACAAAGCGACAACGGGAGCCGGCCGGGCCGGCTCCCGTTTCCCAGGCCTCAAGCTCGGAATCTGACATGCGGTCCTTCATCCGCGCCGTCTCGGCGGTCTCGCGCCTCCTCGGCGTCATCGGTGCCCTGTTGCTGCTCGCAGCGATCTTCGCGGTCTCGCACATGGTCTTCGTGCGCTACGTTCTCGTGCAGTCGACCGTCTGGCAGACCGAGTTCACGATCTTCGCCATTGTCGCCGCCACCTTCCTTGGGGCACCCTGGGTGCTCATCGAGCGCGGCCACGTGAATGTCGACATCCTGCAGATCGCCGCCGGGCCGCGGGTCCGCGCCATCCTGCAGGCGCTGTCGGGGCTCGCCTCGCTCGTCTTCGTCGGACTGATCGCCTACGCCTCCTGGTACCATTTCCACGAGAGTTGGACGAATGGCTGGATGACCGAATCGGTCTGGGCCATCCCGCTCTGGATCCCGGTCCTGCCCATGCTGGTCGGCACCGTCTGGCTCGCCGTCCAATACATCGCCGAACTGATGCGCCTGTGGCTCGATGGTGCCGATCCGCACCTCGCCAACCAGGACGCCCTGTTCTCCGATACCGTCAAGAAAGCCTGATCGATGAGCCCGACCGTCTCCGGTTTCGCCATGCTGGGCGTCCTGCTGGTGCTGCTTGCCATCGGCACGCCCATCGCCTTCGCCCTTGGCCTCGTTTCCATGGGCGCCCTGTTCGTCGTCTACGGGCCGTTCTTCCTCGAAACCCTCGGTGAGCAGTTCTTCGGCGGCATGGCGTCCTTCGGCCTCGTCGCCATCCCGATGTTCATCCTGATGGGCGCCGCCGTCGCCTCCTCGCCCGCCGGCAAGGACCTCTACGAAGCGCTCGATCGCTGGCTCAACCGGGTGCCCGGCGGCCTCGTCCTGTCCAATCTCGGCGCCTGCTCGATCTTCGCGGCCCTGTCCGGCTCCTCGCCCGCCACCTGTGCGGCGATCGGCAAGATGGGCATTCCCGAGATGCGCCAGCGCGGCTATCCGCCGGAGATCGCGGCCGGTTCAATCGCCGCCGGCGGCACGCTCGGCATCCTGATCCCGCCCTCGGTGACGATGATCGTCTACGGCATCGCCACCGAAACCTCGATCGGCCGCCTGTTCCTGGCCGGCGTCGGTCCCGGCATCATGCTGACCGTGTTCTTCATGATCTGGACCATCTATGCCTGCAAGCGGCAGGGTCTGGGCCTCACCGAACTGTCGCAGCGATTCTCCATGCGCGAGCGCTTCGCCGCGCTGCCGCGGGTGCTGCCCTTCCTGGCGATCATCGTCGCCGTGCTCTTCGTCCTGTATGGCGGCGTCGCCACGCCGTCCGAGGCAGCCGGTGTCGGGGCGCTGTTCTGCCTGATCCTCGTCGCGGTGATCTACGGCATGATCTCGCGCACCTGGCGCTTCTCGCAGATGACGGTGATCTTCCGCGACACGCTTAAGGAGAGCGTGATGATCATGCTGATCATCGGCGCGTCCGAGCTCTTCGCCTTTGCCCTGTCCTCGCTGTTCATCACCCAGTCGATCGCTGCCTTCATCGCCGACATGGACGTGAACCGCTGGGTGCTGATGGGCGTAGTCAACGTCTTCCTGCTGGTCGCCGGCTTCTTCCTGCCGCCGGTCGCGGTCATCCTGATGACAGCGCCGATCCTGCTGCCGATCATCACCGGTGCCGGCTTCGACCCCTACTGGTTCGCTGTCATCCTGACGATCAACATGGAGATCGGCCTGATCACGCCGCCGGTCGGCCTCAACCTCTATGTCATCAACGGCATCGCGCCCGACATCACGCTCGGCCAGATCCTGCGGGGGTCCCTGCCCTACGTCGTCTGCATGATCCTCGGCATCATCACGCTGTGCCTGTTTCCGCAGATCGCCCTGCTGCTGCCCGAACTCGTCATGGGGCCAGAGCTATGAGCCGCGTCTCCCTGTTGTCCGACCTTCTCGATTCGATCGGCGCCCGGTCCTGGTTTCTCGGCGACAACGCCAACCGGACGATCGGCGTCGGCCAGCTGGCGGCGCTCTGCCACGAGCTGGTCTCCTCGCGCGGCGAAGCCTCCGGCGTGCGCCTTGCGGCCGAGATCCTGCGTGGCTTCCGCAGCCTCAGTGAAGCCGACGCCGAGCGCTTCTTCCAGATGCTGGCGGATGAGTTCACGCCGGATCAGGCGGCCCTGACAGATGCAGCCGCGGCGTTCCTCGACACGCCCGATGCGGAGACTCTGGCGCGGCTCCAGCACCATGCCGAGGCGCCGCGCCAGGAGCTGTTCCGACGCCTGAACCTCGCACCGGGGGGCACCGCCGAACTGGTCACGCTGCGCGAGCGTCTGCTGCCGCTCCTCAAGGCCGACCGCAAGCGCTACGGCCCGGTCGACGCCGATCTCTGCCATTTGTTCCAGTCCTGGTTCAATCGCGGCTTCCTGCTGCTGCGGCCGATCGACTGGAACACCCCGGCCAGCATTCTGGAAAAGATAATCCGCTATGAGGCGGTCCACGCCATCGGCAACTGGGACGAGTTGCGCCAGCGGCTCGCCCCGCCGGACCGGCGCTGCTTCGCCTTCTTCCACCCCTCGATCCCGGACGATCCGCTGATCTTCGTCGAGGTGGCGCTGACCGCCGAGATCCCGGCGTCGATCGCCTCGGTACTCGACCCGCAGCGCACCGCCCTGTCGCCGCAGGACGCGCAGACCGCGGTGTTCTACTCGATCTCCAATTGCCACAAGGGCCTTGCCGGCGTGTCCTTCGGCTCGTTCCTGATCAAGCAGGTGGCACAGGATCTGAAGGACGCGGTGCCGAACCTGCGCACCTTCGTGACGCTGTCGCCGGTTCCCGGCTTTGCTGGCTGGCTCGCCGCACTGCCTCCCGCCACGATCGACCGGCTGGAAGCGCCGGAGAAACGCGCCATCGAGATCGTCGGCGAGCCCGGCTGGGCCGGCGATCCGGCGAAGGCGGAAGCCGCCCGTCCCGGATTGCTGTCGCTCGGCGCCCGCTATTTCCTGCGCGCCCGGCGCCCCCGTGGCGGACCGGTCGATCCGGTCGCCCGCTTCCATCTCGGCAATGGCGCGATGCTCAACCGCATCATGCATCTGGGCGACGTCTCGCCGGGCGGCCTCGCCCAGGCCCACGGGCTGATGGTCAATTATCTGTACGACCTGCCGCGCGTCGAGCAGCGTCACGAGGCCTATGCGGCGGATGGCGACATCGCCGCCAGCCGGGCCGTGACGTCGCTGCTCCCCAAGCGCGGCGAAGTTGATTCCATGAAGGACGTAGCATGACAAACCCGCTCTTCGACGGCCTCCTTGCCACGGGACGCACGACACCGGACAAGTGTTTCGCGATCCTGCCCGACGGCCGCGAGTTCACCTATGCCGACGTTGATGCGGTCTCGGCGCGCTTTGCCAATGCCCTCGTCGCGCTGGGCGTCGAGCCGGGCGACCGGGTGGCCGTGCAGGCCGACAAGTCGATCGAAGCGCTGATGCTCTATCTGGGCACGGTGCGCGCCGGCGGCGTCTTCCTGCCGCTCAACACCGCCTATACGCCGACCGAGATCGATTATTTCCTCAACGACGCCAAGCCGCGCGTCTTCGTCTGCGACCCGGCCAAGCGCGATGGGCTGGCTGCCACCGCCGAGGGCGCAGGCGCGCGCCTTGAGACGCTCGGCGCCCGCGCCACGGACGCCGGCAGCCTCAACGAGCAGGCCGATGCGGGCTCCGGCGAATTCGCCACGGTCGCCCGCCAGCCGAGCGACCTTGCCGCGATCCTCTACACTTCGGGGACGACCGGCCGCTCCAAGGGTGCCATGCTCACCCAGGACAATCTCCTGTCCAACGCCGAAGTGCTGCGCGACTACTGGCGGTTCACCGCCGACGACGTGCTGCTGCATCTCCTGCCGATCTTCCACACCCATGGCCTGTTCGTCGCCTCCAACACTGCGATGATCGCAGGTGGCACGATGATCTTCCTGCCGAAATTCGACGTCGAGCAGGTGTTCAAGTACCTGCCCCAGGCGACCGCGATGATGGGCGTGCCGACCTTCTACACCCGTCTTCTCGCCGATGAGCGTCTGAACCGCGAGCGCACCGCCCATATGCGGCTGTTCACCTCGGGCTCCGCGCCGCTTCTGGCCGAGACCCACCGCGCCTTCGAGGAGCGGACCGGCCAGCGCATTCTCGAGCGCTACGGCATGACCGAGACCAACATGTCGACGTCCAACCCCTATGACGGCGAGCGCCGCGCCGGAACCGTCGGCTTCCCGCTTCCCGGCGTCGAGCTCCGGATCGTCGATGCGGACACCGCCAAGCCGCTGCCCGACGGCGAGATCGGCGTCATCGAGGTCAAGGGTCCCAACGTCTTCTGCGGCTACTGGCAGATGCCGGAGAAGACCGCCGCCGAATTTCGCACCGACGGCTTCTTCATCACCGGCGATCTCGGCCTGATCGATCCGCAGGGCTATGTGACGATTGTCGGTCGCGGCAAGGACCTGATCATCTCCGGCGGCTTCAACATCTACCCCAAGGAAGTCGAGCTGGCGCTCGACGAACTGCCGGGCGTCGTCGAAAGCGCCGTGATCGGCGTGCCGCATCCCGATTTCGGCGAGGGTGTCGTCGGCGTCGTGGTGGCCGGGCGGGCGCTCGACGAGGCGGAGCTGACGGTCGCGCTGGCCGAACGGCTCGCACGCTTCAAGCAGCCCAAGCGCATCGTCTTCGTCGACGAACTGCCGCGCAACACCATGGGCAAGGTGCAGAAGAACATCCTGCGGGACCGCTTCGCCGATCTCCTCGGCGGCAAGTGACCGCAAGGCCGACGGCTGCATAATTTGCGCGGGGCCGGCGAAGTGTCGCTGGCCCCGCCCCACGCCATTGCTCCCCGGTGGCGCCCGGCGATAGAACGGATCGCGAGTGCGGGCCGCATCCGGGATCGGGATTCGGCGCGCCGCCCTTTTCAGCGGCCGTCCGATGCCCGGCCCGGCCGCCACTCCGTTCGAGAGGAACCCCGCCATGTCCAACGCTTCGGCCGCCGCGCCTTCGCCGTCTGCGTCCCCGTCCACCGGTTTCGACTGGGCCGATCCGTTCCGGCTCGAGGACCAGCTGTCCGAGGACGAGCGGCTGATCTTCGAGACCGCCCGGTCCTATGCCGAGGAG
>Ga0189290_100215_pt1 | contig 27330 bp, 26 predicted proteins | sample UW140minimetaG_FD_130318 | JGI IMG/M metagenome (GOLD analysis project Ga0189290, IMG submission 130318) | Marine microbial communities from the Costa Rica Dome - UW140 mini metaG | ecosystem: Environmental > Aquatic > Marine > Oceanic > Photic zone | place: Costa Rica: the Eastern Pacific...
GTCGGTCGCCGCCAGGTCTGCAAATCGCAAGTTGCCCATCGAGACACCCTTCTTCACAACCAACACACAAAGCCCCTCGCGCATCACGCCGAGGGGCTTTTTGCGTTCAAGGGGCATGTGGGGCATTCCGGCTTGCGATCGACCAGATCGCAGGCCGGGTGAACCCGGATGCCGCGGAAAGGGGGCGAATACGCCCGCGCCGGCTGATGCAAGGCGGTGCCCGCCGCTTTCATTCAGTCACTCCACGCGCTTGCAAGCGACATTCTCACACTCGTCGACGGGTTCTGCGTGGATGCGGGGGTGCCCTCTGCCTGGTTTCTGTAGAACTGTCACGACAGACGGGATCCCGCTGCAGGGCTGCCACCGCGTCACTCTACCCCGTTTTCCTATGCCTCGCGGAAGCGTTCGAGCTCTGCACGGATGATGGCGCCGTGCTCGTTTGTGTCGGGAACACTTCCATAGGCTGCAGGCCTTGGCGCTTCGGCGTCTTGCCACCATAGCGATGCTGCAGATACGGCACGTTCGTTCCGTCGGCGATGGCGTGGTAAGGCGACACCTCGATATGGCGACCCTTTCCGGTCACGGCCCGGCCCATCAGCGCCTCGAGGATCGCCTACAAACAGCTTACCGGCATCTACCAATAGGATGACCCTATCTGTGAGGAGGGGGCATGTAATCGCGCGATCTCGTCGAGTTGGCCCGGCCGCCTTGGCAGCGAGATCTTGGGGCCGTGCATGCGCCATCCATCCTGTCCTATGCGTTCCTCCAATACGTAGCGGCCGCGACATGGTCATCGAAACCTATCGCCGCAGGGTGAGAGAAGATCTCGTCCGGCGCGGCATCCGGCAGTTGGATTTTGCTTGGCCCAGAGTAAAATCCTATGGAGAGCTTTCCGCTGGCCTATTGGACAGTTGCCGGTTGCGACACCTAAGCTTTCTTCCGCAGCAATCGAAAGGGAGGAACATTCGATGCGCATCAGACCATATCTCGCAGCGATGGCATTGGTGATGGGGTCCTGCAGCCTCGCTCATTCGCAGACCGTTACGAAGTCGGAATGGGGCAAGGACGACGAACTCGGTGCCGCCAATCTGATGACCGAGGCCTCGGTCATGCAGGCCAAGGACCTGATCACCAAGGGCAAGGTCTACAGCCTCGGGCTGATCGTCGATAAGGACCTGCCGGCCTTCGCACCGCGCTCGCTGTCGCTGACCATCCTGCAGCCCGGCCAGACCGACAACAGCGGCCTCGGCTCTAACGCCTTCACCTATAATGACGACATCTTCATGGGCTGGCTCGGTATCGGGCCTCAGATTGACGGCCTCGGCCATGCCGGCGTCGACCATGTCTATTACGGCGACCGTGCCCTCAACGATTTCGCCAAGCCCGACGGGCTAACAGAACTGGGTCTGGAGAAGCTGCCGGGCTTGGTCGGGCGGGGCGTTCTCCTCGACATGACGAAGTTTTACGGACAGAACATCGTCCAAGAGGGAACAGCCTACAGCGCCGACGACATCAAGGCCGCCGCCAAGGCGCAGAACGTCGAAATCCGCAAGGGCGACATCGTGCTCTTCCATTCCGGTTGGCTGAACCTCATCGACGGCGAGAATCCGGACCTGGAGCGCTATGGCTCTGTCGAGCCGGGCGTCGGCGTGTCGGGTGCGGAATATCTGGCGGAGATCGGCGTCATGGCCGTCGGTGCCGACACCTGGGGCATGGAAGTCGTTCCGGCCGAGGAAGAAGGCGCCGCCTTCAAGGTTCACCAGATCCTGCAGCCCGAGCATGGCATCTACATCCTCGAGAACATGGACACCCGCGAACTCGCGGCTGACGGGGTGGGGGAGTATTTCTTCGTTCTCGGCCAGGCGCGGCTGCGCGGTGCAGCCCAGATGATCATCAATCCGATCGCCATTCGCTGAAGCGATAGGGCTGAGCTATGGGCGCGGGGCGGATTGGCTATTTCCTAAGGCTCGCGCGGCTCTGTATGCTCTTGGTTCGACGACGTCGCGCAGCTTTTGGAGGAGAAAGCTGCGCGACCAATAAGGCGAAATCAAGGGAGGATTATCGACAATGGCAGGACATCATATCCGCGCTGCACTCTTTGGTGCGGCGCTCGCCGCCGGCGCCATCCCGGCGCTGGCCCAGGACGGCGGCAAGCCGGACGAGGTGAAGGTCGGCATCACCACATTCCTGACCGGCCCAGCCTCGGTCTTCGGCGTTCCGGCGCGCGACGCGGCCGAGATGATCATCGCCAGGATGAACGAGAATGGCGGCATCGGTGGCGTGCCGATCCAGGCCAGCTTCATCGACGAAGGCGCCGGCGGCGAAGCGCTGACAGCGGAATTCCGGCGCAACGTCCAGGATGGCGCCGACGTGATGCTGGCTGCGATCTCGTCGGGTAACTGCACCCAGCTCGCGCCGCTGGCCGAGGATCTCGAGGTCATCAACCTCATGTGGGACTGCGGTACCCAGCGCATCTTCGAGGAAAACGACTACAAGTACGTCTTCCGTACTCAGGCGAACGCGACGCCCGAGATGCTGGCAAGCGTTCTCTACCTCTTGAAGCAGAAGCCGGACTTCAAGACCATCGCCGTCGTCAACCAGGACTATGCCTGGGGCCGCGACAGCTGGGACATCTTCTCCACGGCGCTCAAGGCCATGAAGCCAGACGTCGAAGTGGTGGGCGAGTTCTTCCCGGCCTTCGGCGCGCCGGACTATTCGACCGAGATCTCGCGCCTGTCAGCGCTCCGGCCGGACGTGATCCTGTCGACCTCCTGGGGCGGTGATCTCGATACCTTCGTGCGCCAGGCGGCGCAGCGCGGCCTCACCCAGCAGTCGACCTTTGTCCTGCCGCTGGCTGAGAGTTCGCTCGAGCGACTGGGTTCCGCGCTGCCGGAGGGCGTCATCGTGGGTGCGCGCGGCGACCACTACTTCCAGCACCCGGAAATGGTCGGCCAGGCGGACTTCGACACCTTCGTGAAGGACTTCAAGGACAAGACCGGCTCCTATCCGATCTACTCGGTCTTCCACATGGCCCAGGCGTTTGCCGCGCTCGATGCGGCATATGAGAAGGCGATCGAGGCCAATGACGGGCAATGGCCGAGCAAGGACCAGTTGGTCGCCGCCTTCGAAGGGCTTGAGTTCCAGGCCTACGGCCGTCCGATCAGCATCCGCGAGGACAATCAGGGCGTCGAGGCGCAGCTTCTCGGCACCACCACGTCCTCGGACATGCCGTTCAAGACGCTCGCCGACATCATGATCTTCGACGGTGGTCCGCTGACGGCGCCGGTCGGCGAGGAATCGGTCGAGTGGGTCGGCGGGCTCACCCCCGCATTCGTCGACGAGATCAAGCCGACGACCTTCCAATAAGCGTCGCGTTCATCGAGACGTCCGCGGGCTCATCGAGGCCCGCGGCGTCGCCGTGACAATCTCCTCGGAAAGACCGGAATGAACGCGCAACTCTTCATCCTCGCGCTCTTTGACGGAGTCGCCTATGCGGCGCTCGTCTTCATGGTGGCCGTCGGGCTGACCCTGATCTTCGGCGTCCTGCGGGTGCTGAACGTCGCCCATGGCTCGCTCTATGCGATCGGCGCCTATGTGACGGTGTCCGCCGGCTCGGCGATCATTGCCGCCGGCTATTCGCCCGTGCTGGCCTTTCCCTTGATGCTGGTCGCTGCGATCCTCGTCGGCGTCGTCCTCGGCGGATTGATGGAAAAGCTTCTGCTCAGCCGGATCTACGACCGGCCGGAGGTGCTGCAGCTGCTCGTCACCTTCGCCGTCTTCATGATGCTGGAGGATGTGCAGCGTCTGGTCTGGGGCAACCAGCCCTATTTCCAGTCGGCCGCCGTCAATCTGCTCGGCAATGTCGAACTCTTCGGCGTCTTCTACACCAGTTACCAGCTGATCTTCCTGCCGCTCGTCGCGCTGGCGACTCTGATCGGCCTCCGCCTGTTCCTGCGCCGCACATTGACCGGCAAGTTGATCACCGCCGTCACCGAGGACCGCGAGGCGGCCCAGTTCATCGGCATCAACGCCGAGCGGGTCTATCTCCTGACGTTCATCGCCGGCGCCGCCCTGGCCGGGCTCGGCGGCGCGCTCGCTTCACCGACGACCTCGGTTCTGCCGGGCATAGGCACCGAAATGATCGTCCTCTCCTTCGCCGTGGTGGCGACCGCCGGTCTCGGCCAGATCGAAGGGGCCGCGGTCGCGGCGCTGCTGATCGGCCTCGGGCGGTCCTTCGCGGTCTATCTCTATCCGGAGCTTCAGGTCCTGGTCCCCTATCTCATCATGCTTCTTGTGCTCCTGGTCAGACCGGAAGGTCTGTTCGGCAGCCCTGCAGCGCGCAAGATCTGACGGGGGTATCCATGACATTTTCCCGCAGAGCCATTCTTCCGGCCATCCTCGTCGCCGCGCTGGCGCTGGTTCCGATTCTTGCACCCTTCCTGCAGGTCGTCCTGATCTTCGCGCTGATGAAAGGCATCGCCGTCCTCGGCGTGACGGTGCTTCTCAGGGCCGGCCAAGTGAGCTTCGGTCACGCGCTGTTCTTCGGCATCGCCGCTTATGCCGGCGCGTTCTTGGCGGCATCGCCCTTCGACGATTTGGTGCTCTTGGTGCTGGCAGGCCTCGTCACCTCCGCCGTCACGGGTCTCATCGTCGGCATCTTCGTCGCCCGCTATCGCGGCATCTTCTTCGCCATGCTGAACCTTGCCTTCTCGATGATCTTCTGGTCGATCCTCGAAAAATTCTACTACCTCACCGGCGGTGCCGATGGCCTCAGGCTGCCGCGCCCGACCGTGCTTGGCATGGCCTTCGAGCGCGGCGCCTTCGAGGACATCCTCTATTACGTTGCGCTGGGGCTCGCGCTTCTCCTCGGCTGGTTCGTCATCCGCTTTCTGAACAGTCCGATCGGCCAGCTCTACCAGACTGTGAAGACCAATGAGACGCGGCTCGAATATCTCGGCATCTCGCCCCGCGTGGCGCTGATCAAGGGCTATGTCCTGTCGGCAGCGCTCTGCGGCGTCGGCGGCGTCTTGATGGCCACGGCGCAGGGCATCGTGACGCCGAGTTATGCCTATTGGGTGCGTTCGGGCGAGATGGTGTTTATCGCCGTTCTCGGTGGTGCCGGCTCGGTCGCCGGCGCCTTTGCCGGGTCGATCGCCTACGAACTGGTGCGCACCTATGCCGCCGCCTTTGCCGGTGACATCTGGCAGCTTCTGCTCGGCGCCTTCCTCCTCGTCATCATCCTGTTCGCCCCCGGTGGCCTTGTCGGCATCTACAACAGCGTGTTCGACCGGGCGCGAGGGGCCGCAGGCTCTGCGAAACGCGAGACCGGCGTGCCCAAAAAGCCGGCGGAGGTCCGCTCATGACGACGAGCCCCTATCTTCTCGAAGCCCGCGACCTGCAGATCCGTTTCGGCGGCGTCGTCGCCGCCGACGGTGTCGATCTTGCCATCACCGAGGGCCGCAACCTGGCGATCATCGGGCCGAACGGCGCAGGCAAGACCACCTTCCTCAATATCTGCACCGGCTGGATCAAGCCGAGCCGCGGCCGTGTGGCGTTTCGCGGCCGGGACATCACCCGGATGGCACCGCGCAAGATTTGCCGGATCGGCATCGCCAGGGCCTTCCAGCATCCTCAGCTCTTCACCGAGCACACCGCGATCGAGAACATGCTGATCGCCGCCTCGGCGCGAAGCGGCCGGCAGAACCCGTTCATCGACATGCACAATCTGCCGGAACGCGGCGAGATGATGCATCTCCTCGACATGGTCGGCTGCGCCGACGTCGCCGACCGGATGGTGGTCGAGCTTTCGGAAGGCCAGCGCAAGCTGATCGACATCGCCATCGCGCTCGCCCTGAAGCCGGCGCTGCTCTTGATGGACGAGCCGACCTCCGGCGTCGCCTCGGCGGAGAAGTTCGCGATCATGGACATCCTTGTGAAGACGCTGGCCGAGGCGAAGGTGACGGCCGTCTTCGTCGAACACGACATGGGTATCGTCGAGAACTATGCCGACGAGGTCGCCGTCTGGTCCGGCGGCAGGGTCCAGTTCAAGGGCTCGCCCGAGGAGGTGCTGCAGCATCCCGAGGTGATCCGCGATGTCATCGGCGGGGAGGTGGCCTGATGCTCCAGTTCGACGATGTCGACGTCTTCATCCACGGCGTGCCGATTCTGCGCAATCTCAGCTTCCGCATCGCGCCGTCCGAGACCGTCGCGCTGATCGGCCGCAACGGGGCCGGCAAGACCACCACCCTGCGCTCCGTGATGGGCTTCACCGACGTACGCGGCGCAATCCGCATCGGCGGCGAGGATGTAACCAAGCTGGCCGCGCCGCAGCGTCCGAGCCTCGGCATCGGCTATGCGCCGGAAGACCGGCGTCTGTTCGCGGCCTTTTCGGTGGAGGAGAACATTCTCCTGCCGGGGCAGGTCGCTAAGCTCGGCTCTGCCGAGATTTCTCGCCGCCTCGACAGGGTCTATACGATCCTGCCCGAGCTGAAAGAGATGGCCGCTCGTCCGGCCGGAAACGTCTCCGGCGGGCAGGGCAAGATGGTGGCGCTCGGCCGCGCCCTGATGATTGGCACCAAGCTATTGATGCTGGATGAGCCGTTCCAGGGGCTCGCGCCGGCGCTCGCCCACCGCTACGCCGAGGCGCTCGGCAAATTGCGCGACGTCGATCCCGACGTCACCCTCATCATCACCGAAAGCAATCCGCAGCTTCTGAAGAGCTTCGCCCGGCGAACGCTCACCATCGAACGTGGCGAGATTGCCGAAGACCGCAGGAAGGTAGAGCCCGCATGAGTCTCGCAGCTCCGAGAATGCCGCAGCCGCTCAATCTGATCGGTGGATCCTGGGTGCCGGCAGAGAGCGGCAAGACGATCGCTGTCGTTTCGCCCTCCGACGGCGAAACGATCGCCTCGCTCGCCAACGGTGGTCCTGAGGATATCGACGCCGCCGTTGCTGCCGCCCGGAAAGCCTATGAGGGCGCATGGGGCCGGCTCACCGCCGTCGAGCGCGGCCGGCTGTTGATGAGGCTCGGCGCGCTGATCACCCGCGACGCCGAGGAACTGGCGCTGATCGAGAGCCTCGACAACGGCAAGCCGATAAGCCAGGCGCGAGCCGACATGGTCGCCGCAGCGCGTTACTTCGAATTCTACGGGTCGGCAGCGGACAAGGTCCATGGCGAGGTCGTGCCCTTCATGTCCGGCTTCGACGTCAAGGTGGTGCGTGAGCCCCATGGCGTCACCGGCCACATCATCCCCTGGAACTATCCCGCGCAGATGTTCGGCCGCACGCTGGCGCCAGCTCTTGCCATGGGCAACGCCACGGTCATCAAGCCGGCTGAAGAGGCCTGCCTGACGACGCTGCGGATCGCGGCGCTGGCGGAAGAGGCCGGATTTCCGCCGGGCGCAATCAACCTCGTTACCGGCTACGGCCACGTCGCGGGCGCAGCGCTGTCGAAGCATCGCGGCATCGACTTCATCTCCTTCACCGGCTCGCCGGAGGTGGGCGTGATGATCCAGACCGAGGCGGCGAAGAACTTCATCGGCTGCACGCTGGAGCTCGGCGGCAAGTCGCCCCAGATCGTCTTCGCCGACGCCGATCTGGACCGCGCCCTGCCGGTGGTCGCCAATGCCATCGTCCAGAATGGCGGGCAGACCTGCTCAGCCGGCAGCCGCCTTCTTGTCGAGCGCGCGATCTGGGATGATGTCATCGGCCGCCTGAAGGCGCATTTCGAGAAGCTGGTCGCGGCCCCTGCGATGGCTGACGGCTCGCTCGGGCCGCTGATCTCCGCCCGGCAAAAGGAGCGCGTCGAGAGCTTTCTTGCGGAGGCGACCGCACCGGTGCTCGCCCGCGGCAAGCTCACCGCCGGTCTGCCAGAGGGCGGCTTCTACGTGGCGCCGGCCCTGCTCGGCCCGGTCGATCCGCGCTCGGCGCTCGGCCAGGACGAGGTCTTCGGTCCTGTCCTGGCGGCCATGCCCTTCGACGATGAGGCCGATGCGATCCGGATCGCCAACGACACCGACTACGGCCTTGCCGCCGGCGTCTGGACCCGCGACGGCGACCGCCAGCAGCGTGTCGCCAAGGCCATGCGTTGCGGCCAGGTCTTCATCAACGGCTATGGCGCCGGCGGTGGCATCGAGCTGCCCTTCGGCGGCGTGCGCAAATCCGGCCACGGCCGCGAGAAGGGCTTCGAGGCCCTGCTCGAATTCTCGACGATCAAGACGATCGTTCACAATCACGGTTGAAGGCAGGGGGGAATATTATGCGGCTCGAAGGAAAACGTTGTCTCGTCACGGGTGCGGCCTCCGGCTTCGGCAAGGGTATCGCCGAGAAGTTCACGACTGAAGGCGCCAGGGTCGCCGTCGTCGACATGAACGGCGAGGGGGCGAAGGCCGTTGCCGAGACCATCGGCAACGGGGCGATCGCCATCACCTGTGACGTCACCAAGGCCGAAGACATCGAGGCGGCTGTCGCCAGGATGGAAGCCGAGTTCGGCGGCATCGACGTCATCGTCAACAATGCCGGCTGGTCGAACAAGAACGCGCCTCTGATGGAGACCGACGAGGCGACGATGCGCAAGCTCTACGACGTCAACGTCATGTCGATCTTCCACATGACCAAGGCGATCGTGCCGCGCTGGCGGGCCGGCAACGGCGGCGTGATGATCAACGTCGGCTCGACTGCCGGCATCCGCCCGCGTCCGGGGCTGACCTGGTACAACTCCTCGAAGGGCGCGGCCAACCTGATGACCCGTTCGCTCGCGGTCGAGCTCGCGCCCGACAAGATCCGCGTCTGCGGCCTCGCCCCGGTGATGGGCGCGACAGCGCTTCTGGAAAACTTCATGGGCATGCCCGACACGCCAGAGAACCGCGCGCGCTTCATCGCGACGATCCCGCTCGGCCGGCTGTCCGAGCCGCGCGACGTCGCCAATGCGGCGGCGTTCCTTGCCTCCGAGGAGGCTGACTTCCTCACCGGCGTCATTCTCGAAGTGGATGGCGGGCGGACGGTCTGACGGGCGCGGCGACCAAGGCCCATGGCGGGCGCCAGCGTCGCGTGACCAACATGTTGGCGCAGGAAACGGCCAAAGATCGTGACCCTGCTTATGCGGCAATGCCGAAGCCGGCATTGCCGCCCACCTGGCACTCGGCCCGCTTTCGACCACGGCTATCCACAAGCCCCGCCTGGCGAAGCTAATCGGAGCGCAGGACGCGCATCATCGGGCGGCCTGACATCCTGCTGCCGGCGCATCGTGATCTTCGTTCTCGGCTGCTACGGGCACCGTCACCTTGGCTGCCGCTTCGCAACGATGCCTAGGCGATCGAGAATTGCACCGAATGCCGACCGCGCGTCGGGGCTGAGCCCCGCGCTCCTCAGTGTGCCGAATGGTTCTTCGACCGCTCGCATCAGAAACCAGCCTCGTCTTGCGGCTGTCCAAGGATCGCGTGTTCGAATCGACCGCCGGATATCCACGTTTCCGAGGCACGGCGTCAGTTCAGTCGGGACTGTCTTGCGAAACCAGAAGACTCGGCCACGCCTCGTAACGAAAGATGGAATCAAAGCGTGTAAGTACGCAGCATCCGAAAAATATGTGACGGGATGCTGTGAAGAAACCGACGATCTTGCGCTGAGTATCAGTGACTTGGGTCTGGCGGAGAGGAAGGGAGTCTCCCCCTTCACGCCGAAAAACCATGAAAGATCAACAAACTCGCCGATCGCATTACCGCTGTGCTGGTTATAGGTGGAACATCGACAGGAACAAGGCGCCTGCAATTCGCGGAAACGGGTGGCACAAATCGATCTAACGCACGCAGCGTGTCGGCGCTGAATCATTCTCGCAGGATGAGAAGGTTCCTTCGTATTGCAAGAAGTGGGCCTTTACCTGGAGGGAGCGAATCCCGAACACTCACTGTTGACGGCTTGAGGAGGTCGTCGGGAGGAGTTCCAGATGAGTGCAATCGAGCGTCCCGCTGAGGTGGATTCGCGAACATCTTTGGCCAAGGGGCTCGATCTTCTTACGGTGATCGCCGAGCGCGGCGCCGACGGGATGGGAGCCAGCGCCGCTGCGCGTCGCGCTGGCATGCATGTTGCAACGGCTCACCGTCTCCTTGCCACGCTGACCGAATCCGGTTTTGTCAGCTTCGATCCGTATTCCAAGCGCTATCATCTCGGGATCATGCCCTACGAGATCGTAGGAAGAGCCGGGGAAAACGTTGCCTTTGTCGATTTGCGACGGCGGATGCGCTGCTCGCTTCGGGCTGTCCAACAGGATGTTGGAGGGATCGTCTGCCTGTCGGTGATCGCTCGCGGGGAGGCCTTGTGCATCGACGTCATCGGCGGCGACACGGACATCCATCTGAATACGCTCGAGGTCGGATCGCGCCGGCCGCTGGGTGCGGGCGGTGCAAGCCTCGCTCTCCTTGCCGTCCAGCCGGAGGAGGAGCGCCGCCGCGTCATCGAAAGGGAACGCGAGGCGTATCGCAAATACGGCGATCTGGACGCCGAGATCGTCCGCGCGGCCGTCGATCGCTTCGGCGTCGACGGATACGTCATGAACGATGCGGTGATCATTCCGGACATCGCGGCGATCGGCATTCCCCTTTTCGACGGGGACCGTCTGGTCGCCGCCATGTCCGTAACCAACGTCCAGTCACGCCTCGCGAGGCAGAAGGAGGTGGTGGTCGCCACCATGCTCGACGTCGCTGCGCGCGCAGGCTTTACCACTTGCAGGAAATTCTGATGTTCCCAATCGATTTGTTTCATCGTCAAGCCAAGGCGACGCCGGACTGCGTCGCCGTAGAAGCGGGCGAAACATCAGTCACCTACGCTGATCTCCATGCATCGGCCGAAGCCTTCGCCGCTGCCTTGCAGGACATCGACCCGGAGCCGGGATCGCGCGTGGGCATCTGCTGCTTCAATCATGTCGCGCATCTGGTTGCTTGGCTCGGCGTTCTGGCCGCTGGCAAGGTCTGGGTTCCTCTCTACCCGAAGAACAAGGCCGATGAGATCGGACGCGCGGTGGAATTCACCGGCATGTCCATCGTCGTTGTCGATCCCGAGGTTCGCGATCTCGTCTCCCGCGAGGGCGTCGCCATCGTCTCGACATCGCTCGACGGCGACGAGAGCAGCGTCGATGGTCTCGTCGCACGCTTTGCCGGACAGCGTCCCACCTTCCATCCGCTACCTCTCGATGCGACGCAGGCGATCAAGTTCACCGGCGGATCGACCGGGGTGCCCAAAGGCGTCATGCAGCCCTATCGGGCGTGGAATGCCAACATCGCCAGCCAGATCGTCTCCTGGAACCTGCAGCTTGATGATCGGTATTTGGCGGCAGCGCCCATCACTCACGGAACCTCCACCTACATCCTGCCGACTCTCGGCACCGGCGGAACCATCGTCCTGATGGATCAGCCGCGTCCTGCGGACGTCCTCGATCAACTCGCCAACAAAGCGATCACGACCACCTTCGTGCCCCCGACGCTCATCTACATGATGATGCAGGAAAGGGGCGTCGAGAGCTTGCGCTTCGAACGCCTTCGCAATCTGGTTTATGGCTCCGCACCGATGCGCAGCGAAGAGATCGAGCGGGCGCAGCGCATTTTCGGACCGGTCATTGCATCAACTTACGGGCAGACTGAAGCGCCGCAGATCGCGACCATGATTTCCGCCACGGATCTCCTGCGGGACGACAAGCGTGCGTCGGTTGGCCGGGAAACCTTTCTGACCCGTGTCGCCGTTCTCGACGGCGACGGAAACGAGGTACCGGTGGGGAAAGTCGGCGAGATCGTCATCCGCGGCGACCTTGTGATGACTGGTTACTGGCGCCAGCCGGAACGCACGGCGGAAACCATTCGGGACGGCTGGCTCCACACTGGCGATCTCGGCTCGTTCGACGAGGAAGGCTTCCTGTTCATCAAGGGGCGTTCCAAAGACGTGGTCATCACCGGCGGGTTCAACGTCTATCCATCGGACGTCGAACCGGTCATCGCCGAGCATGATGCCGTCGCCGACTGCGCCGTCTTCGGTGTGCCGGACGACAAGTGGGGGGAGGCGGTCCACGCGGCCGTCCAGTTCAAACCCGGCCATACCGCCGACCCCGCCGATATCATCCGCCACGTCAAGGACCGGCTCGGTTCGGTGAAGGCACCCAAGAGTGTCGTCATATACGACCAGCTTCCCCGCAACGCCTACGGAAAGCTGCAGAAACAGGTTCTCGTCGATGATTTCGAAACCGGCAGATGCGCAAAGGAAACGGCATGAGCCCTTCACCCACCACAGCCCTGTGTCGCTATACCGAGACGGACGTCTATTACCGCGACCGCAATCTGGTGACAGAGATCCTTGCCCCGGGCCAGAACGCAGATTTCGTCGCGATTGCGGCCTGGCATATATTAGGCCGGCAGATTTCTGATGGTGAGCGGAATGCGCTGAACGCGATCCTTGTCACCATGATGGAGCATGGCTTCACGCCGAGCGCCATCGCGGCCCGCTCGGTCTACATGAGCGCACCGGAGAACCTCCAGGGCGCGGTGGCGGCGGGCCTCCTTGCAGTCGGGTCGAGCTTCGTTGGCACGGTCGAGAACAACGCACGGCTGCTTCAGCGGCTCATTGACGTCGAGCCGGCAGCCCAGGAAGCGCTCGCCGCCGAGATTGTCGAGGACCACTTGGCGCGCAAGGCGCCAGTGCCCGGTTTCGGACATCACCTGCACAAGCCCGTCGATCCACGCGCACTGCGCCTTCTAGAGATCGCTGCTGAGAACGGGCTGGAAGGCGAACATTGCGCCGCCCTTCGCCTCTTGTCGCGCGTCCTCGACGAAAAGCGCGGCAAGCCCACGACCATCAACGCGACAGCGGCGACGGCGGCACTGCTTGGCGAGATGGGAGTTCCGGTCGAACTGATGCGCGGCTTCAGCGTTCTGGGCCGCACTGCCGGCCTCGTCGCGCACATTGCCGAAGAGCGACGCCGCCCGACCGGTCGGTTCATCTGGGAACTCGTCGATGACGCAATCCCCTATGAAGCCGACAAGACGAGGGAGGGCGGACAATGACTGCGACGGTTCTGGTCACCGGCGCCGGTCGCAATATCGGCGCGGCGATCGCCAAGCGCCTGACGGCGGACGGTCTGAGCGTCGTTGCACTCGACCGCGTAGAACCGGACCACGACAGTTTCGTCGAGTTCGTAAAGGTCGACCTCGCCGACGTTGCGGGCCTCTCCGAAACGCTCGATGAGCTGGTTAGGCGCCGAGCCATCACCCGGCTGGTCAACAATGCCGGCATCGTTCTGCCGGCAGCCATCGAGGACACTGATCCCGCGTCGATCGACGCGGTGGCGGCCATCAACATCAAGGCGCCGCTTGTGTGCCTGCAGAAGCTCTTGCCCGCCATGAAGGCTGCCCAGACGGGACGGGTAGTCAATATTTCCAGTCGTGTCGCGCTCGGCAAGGAGAACCGAACAGCCTACGCGGCGACCAAGGCCGGTCTTCATGGCGTGACCAAGACATGGGCCCTCGAACTGGGCCGACATGGCATCACGGTGAACGCCGTGGGCCCGGGGCCGATCCGCACCTCGCTCTTTGACGAGGTCAATCCGCCGGACGATCCGAAGACGAAGGACATCATCGCGAAGGTACCTGTCGGACGGCTTGGCACGCCAGACGATATCGCTGACGCGGTTTCCTTCTTCGCGTCGGACCGTGCCGGCTTCATGACAGGCCAGGTTCTGTATGTCTGCGGAGGCATGACGATCGGATCGGTTTGATCCGCAGAAATCTGGTCAACCAAGGGAGGAAAGATCATGAGAAAATTCGCAAAATTGCTGACGGCAGCCACGGCGTGCTTCGCCGGGTTCGGGCTGGCGTCGCCAGCCCATGCACAAGCGGAGGACTATCCCTCGAAGCGTGTGACCATCATTGTGCCGTACAGCGCCGGCGGCGCAACAGACGTCTTGGCGCGGCAGGTCGCCCAAGGGCTTTCGGAACAGTGGGACGAGACGGTTACGGTCGAGAACCGACCTGGCGCCGGGGCCACCCTCGGCACCGCCCAAGCCGCACGAGCCCAACCAGATGGCCATACGCTGTTCATGGGACAGGTGTCCTCGCACGGCATTGCGCCGGCTGTGTATGCCAACCTGCAGTACAAGCCTAAAGAAGACTTTGAACCGGTTGTCTGGATCACGGAGATTCCGAACGTGATGGTCGTGCCGAAGGACTCGGAGGCGACAACCGTTCAGGAATTTGTCGAAGGCGCCAAGGGCAACAATGTGAGCTTCGGTTCGTCGGGAACGGGTAGTTCGATCCATCTGTCGGGCGAAATGTTCAAGGCGCGTACCGGCCTCGACATGACGCATGTGCCCTATCGCGGCAGCGGCGAGGCCGTTCCTGCGCTTGTTTCCGGCAATATCGACGTGATGTTCGACAATCTTCCGTCGGCGATGCCGCAGATCAAGGCCGGCACAATCCGGGCACTTGCCGTCACGTCGGCCGAGCGCGACTCCTCGCTGCCGGAGGTGCCAACGCTTGTCGAGAGCGGCGTTGCCGGCCTCGAAGGATTCGAGGCCAAGTCCTGGTTCGGGCTTCTCGCGCCTGCGGGAACGGACGCTGCGATCATCGAGAAGGTCAACGCCTCGGTGAATGAGGTGATTGAGGGCGAAACCTTCCAGACCTACGCTGGAAACAACGGCGCGACTGTTGTCGGCGGTTCGCCGGAAGATTTCGCGATCTTTATCGATACGGAACTGGCCAAGTGGGCGAAGGTCGTCGCGGATGCGGGCGTCCGCGTCGACTAGGTACTCATCGGGGCGTTCCCACTAAGTGGAACGCCCTTTTCCAACTCCTGACTGGGGAGCTCGATGGCGGACACTTCGATACCGATGATGCCGGCGCCAGTTGCTCGGCGTAGCATGCGTGACGTCGTATTCGGACTCGGCGTTGCAGCAGTAGCGCTGCTCTTCGCGCTGATCGTGATACCGGCCTTCATCTCCGTGCCGGGAAGCGTGAAGGCGGCGCCCCTCTCGCCAGCCTTTCTGCCTTACGTCCTCACTGGACTGATCGGGCTCCTCGGACTGGTGTGCGCGGCCCAATCGCTGGTCGGCCAAGGTGTACCGAAGGAGGACGGCGAAGGTTTTGACCCGGCGAACGGATGGTTTTTCAAGACGCTACTTCTGGCGGCGGTCTTTGTATCGTTCTGGTGGTTGCCCGAACTCGTCGGCACATTGCCGGTCGCGGCCGCGGCGATGGCGGTACTCCTCATCATCGGCCGCGAGCGGTCCCTCGTCCGTGGCGCGGCCGTCGCGATACTAGTGCCTTTGTTGGTCTGGCTGTTCTTCGTCGACATTGCGCAGGTGCCACTGCCTGAAGGCTTGATCGAGGAGCTGATTTCACCATGATGGAGAATATCGGCCTCGGCCTGTCGCTCTTCTTCACGCTTCAAAATTTCGTTGCGATCGCCGTTGGCGTGATGATTGGCGTCACCATCGGATCGATCCCCGGTCTGACCGCCACGATGGCTGTGGCCCTGGCTCTGCCTTTCACCTTCTCGCTGCCCCCGGTAACGGGGATTCTGCTTCTGGTCGGCATCTACAAGGGCGGCATATTCGGCGGATCGATCTCCGCGATCCTGATCCGGGCTCCAGGAACTCCGGCAGCGGCGTGCACGTCCTTGGACGGGTATCCGATGGCCCGTCGGGGCGAAGCCGGCAAGGCGCTGCAGATGGCGCTCTACGCGTCCTGCATCGCCGACGTTATCTCGAACCTGGCACTGATCTTCCTGGCTGGCACAATCGCCAGCTTTGCGCTCGAATTCGGCCCACCGGAATATTTCTGGCTCATCGCCTTTTCGTTGACGATTGTCATCTCGATCTCGGGATCGTCGCTGACGAAGGGGCTGATATCCGGGCTTTTGGGCGTGTTGCTCTCCACCGTTGGGCTTGATCTCGTCTACGGCACCCAGCGTCTCACCTTCGACAATTTCAACCTCATGGGCGGGATCAGCTACATCCCATTGCTAATCGGCCTGTTCGCCATTCCCGAGGTGATCGAGTTCTACGTCCAGCGCAGCTCGAATCTCGACGTCTCATCCAGTGACCGCTCGCGGGTAAACTGGTCTGAGTTCAAGCGCTGTCTGCCGACCATCTTCCGTGGCAGCCTGATCGGTGTTGCGCTCGGCTCCGTACCGGGCATCGGTGCGACGGCGGCATCGTTCTTGTCCTACGGTGAGGCCCGGCGCAATTCGAAGACCCCGGAGACGTTCGGGCGCGGCGAAATCAAAGGCGTGGCGGCCGCCGAGTCCGGCAACAACGGTGTTGCCGGCGCGACCCTCATCCCGCTTCTTGCCCTTGGCATCCCCGGCGACGTCGTCACGGCAGTGATCCTTGGCGCCTTCATGCTGCAGGGGCTGACGCCGGGGCCGCTAATGTTCCAAGACAATATTGATATTATCTACGCCCTGTTCTGCGGCATGATCGTCGCCTCCATCTTCCTGTTCGCGAGCGGAATGTTCGCCATCCGCTACTTCGCCAGGATCACCGATGTGCCGCGTCATATCCTAATTCCGCTCGTGCTGCTCTTCTGCGTGTTCGGCAGCTACGCCGTACAGAACCAGATGTTCGACGTGCTGATCATGCTTCTTTTCGGCCTGCTCGGGTTCCTGATGGCGCGGATTGGAATGTCGTCGGCACCTCTCCTCATCGGTTTCATTCTCGGCCCGCTCTTCGAGGACAATCTGCGGCGGTCTTACCTGATCGCCAACGACGCGGCGGTCTTCGTGCGCAGCCCGATCTGTTGGTTCTTCATAGCCGCTACTGCGCTCTCACTGTACGTCGGCCTTCGCAAGGAATTCCAGTCCGCGCGCGCCGCACGGGAGCGGGCCGATGCAGCCGTCTGACGGGAGGAAAAATCAGATGAAGGGGGAACTGGAGGGACGCGTCGCACTGGTACTTGGAGCCGGTTCGCTGGGCGAGGGGATCGGCATCGGCAAGGCGATATGTCTCGCATTCGCCGAGGCGGGTGCCTCCATCGTCGCGGCCGACCGCAATCTAGAGGCGGCCGAGGAGACCGCACGGGTGTGCCGTGAGGCGGGCGGCAGGGCCGAGGCGGCCATGGTTGACGTAACCGACGATCCAGCATTGGGCGACCTGGTTTCGGGGACGGCCGAACGGCATGGTCGGATCGACGTCCTTTACTGCAATGTCGGGCTTGGCAAAGCGGGCTCTTCCGATCAGACAAGTCCGGCGGAGTGGCGTCAGATTGCTGACGCCAATCTGACCGCGCTCCACGTGGCGTCACAAGCGGTTGTTCCCGTGATGAAGGCGCAGGGTGGCGGGGTCGTGCTGACGACGTCGTCCATCGCTGGCATTCGCCATGTTGGGTATCCGCATCTCGCCTACGGTGTAACGAAAGCTGCAGCGATTCACTTCATGCGCCTTTTCGCTCAGGAGCATGCGGCACACGGGATCCGCGCGAACACCATCGTCGCGGGGCTGATCGATACACCGCGTATCCGCCAGACGCTTGCAACCTCCTACGGCGGTCGCAGTTTTGACGAGGTCAGGAAGGTTCGGGATGCCCAAGTGCCGCTTGGCCGCATGGGTACTTCTGCAGACATCGCCGAAGCAGCCCTGTTCCTCGCCTCGGACCGTGCTGCCTACATCACCGGAAGCGAAATCATCGTCGATGGGGGGCTGTCAGCGACCGTCCGCCAATCCTCGATCTGAAAAGGCCGGGTGACAATGATTCGGTCCGATCAGCACCAGCGTGGCCCTCGACGGCGGAACCAGACCGAAGCTGAGCTTTTTTCCAACTAAGACAGGAGGAAGTCATGATGTCTGAGATCAGCAAGAAGCTGAATGACGGTGCAGAGCATCGCAAAGACGGATCGAAGGTCGCCACCGAGACCGATCCGACCGGCGAGTCGGAAACTGAACACGTGAATAGGGTTGAGCGCGAGCGGGGCAAAAAAGGCCATTCACCGGACTATGACGAATCCGACGAAAGCGACATCGTGGCACCATCACCGCCTACTGGAGCTTAATCTCCCGTCACGCTTATCGAACCCGAAAAGCCGGAAGCCTTTACAGCCCGTCCGCGAAAGCGGGCGGGGTTTCGCGTCTGGGGGCATGTCATAAGCCGCCAGAGCTTCCGGCACCGGATGTTGACGCCATCAAATGGTTCGTCGCCTGGATACTGGTGCGGGCTGTGAAGCGGCAGGGGCTCTAGCTCACCGCCGTCGCTCTGCGCATTGATGCGCGTTCGCTAGGCGATATCGCAGATCTGTAGCAAGCGCCCGGATCTGTAACAGGTGGCAGGCGAACCGGCGTGCCCGAGCTAGGCAGCTTCATCGACGACAGCGAGACCGACGTGCTGACGCATCTGGACTTTCCCAGCCAGCATCGGACCCGGATCTATTCGACGAATTCGCTGGAGCGCCTTAACAATGAGGTGAAGCGGTGCGCCGATGTCGTCGGCATCTTCCCAAACGAAGGCTCGATAATCCGCCTCATTGGCGCGGTCCTTCTTGAGGCCAACGACGAATGGCAGACGCAGAATCGCTACATGCAGACTGAGCCTATGGCCGAACTCATAGCCACAGGCAGCAAGCCACAAACCATACGAGTTTCCACCGCAGCCGCCTGAAACGGAGCCGCTTCAGTTACACTCAATCTTCACCACGTTGACGGACGCGTCCGCGTGAGGTTCACCTGAGCCAAGCTTACTTCGGCTGCACTTGTGCGGAGGAGAACCGATGGCGCCTTCCACGCTGCGGTATCTCCATGACGCGATCATGCGACCGTCGGGTTTGGTCCGTCGATGTCAAAGGAGCGAAGGAAACGCGCAATTGCGCGGTCGATTTCACGCTGTGGGTTATCGGAAACAGGCATTTGATAGATGTGCTGGCGTATGCCGATGTAGACGATACCGCCATGAAGTGACCACAGGTCCTCCAATGTCGGCTCCGTTTTGGTGCACGCAGCCGTTCGTATTTCCTCCAGAATGGGCTCTAGCAGAGTCTTGCTGAGGTGATTGAGATAGCGCTTGTTCAATGCGGCGCCGGCAAGACCGGAGAACATGAAAATCCGCATCCAGTCATGGTCGAAAATGCGGCTGCCATAGTCTTGATAGAAGATCGACATTCGCTCTCCGATCGGCCGTGACCGGTCGCGGATCAGTGCCGGCCAATCCGGTGAAATGCGTTCCAGATAGACGCGAGCATAGACTGCCTCGATCAGATCCTGCTTGGTTTCGAAATATTTGAAGATCAGCGACTGCGTGACACCAAGACGCTTCGCCAGTTCCCGGGTCTTTCCCTCGAGACCGACCTCGGCGAAGAAGCGTACCGCCGTGTCGACGATCTGTTGCTGGCGTTCCTCGGGCGGAAGGCGTCGCCGATCGATCGCGAGGCGTGCGCCACTCTCGGTACCGTCCATCACAAATCCATTCATTCCGTCCTCCTCCCTCCTTGATCGAACGGTCGTTCTGACGCAATATACGATTAATGATCGTTCGATGAACAAGATCAATCGATCATTTGGGCCGGGGAGGGTCCTGGGGAGGGAATTCTTATGAAGGCTTCCATCGGAGGCTACGCGCGGGCGGAGACGCTTGCGCATGCCATTGCGCTTCTTGGCGAGGCCGATGGCGAAGGACGCATTCTTGCAGGCGGGCAGAGCCTCGTCGCAGCGCTCAATCTCGGCACCAGCGCAGGCGACTTGCTCATCGACATCGCCGGCATCGACGCACTGCGCGGTGTCCGTCTGGATGGCGACCGGCTTGTCATCGGGGCGCTGACACGCCATGCCGATCTTGCCCGCGACCCGCTGGTCGCCGAACATGCACCGCTCTTTGCCAAAGCCGCACCGCTGGTCGCCCACGACGCGATCCGAAATCGCGGCACAATCGGCGGTTCGCTTGCCTATGCCGACCCTGCCGCCGAGTATCCGGCTTGTGCCCTGGCGCTGGACGCGACCATCGTTCTGGAAGGGCTGGAGGGCACCCGCGAGATCGCTGCTGGCGAGTTCTTTTTGGGGCTGTTCGAAACGGCCAAGGCCGACGACGAAATCCTCACCGCGATCGCCGTTCCAAAGGCCGCAGCCGACGAGCGGCATGTTATTCGCGAGGGGACGCGCCGCGCGGGCGACTATGCGTTGGCTGGTCTCGCGGTCGTCAGGCGCGAAGGGGCCCATCGGATCGGCGCCTTCGGTCTTGGCGACCGGCCACTTCTTTGCCATGGCGCGATGGCCGCTCTCGATCAGGGCGATCTCGACGGTGCGGTCGCGGCTCTTGCCGTCGACGTCGATCCGTCGAGCGATACCCAGGCGAGCGCCGCCTATCGCCGTCACCTCGCTGGCGTTCTCGTTCGCCGGATAGCCGCCGACCTCGGAGTGGCCTCATGACGCAGAGTTTCCGCGACCGGATCGATCTCGAATTGACCGTCAATGGTGAAGTGGTGGATATGACCGTTCCCGTCGGTCGCCATCTGATCGACGTCCTGCGCCTCGATCTTGGACTGACGGGCTCGCATGTCGGCTGCGAACACGGGGTGTGCGGTGCCTGCACCGTCATTGTCGACGGGGCGGCGGTGCGGGGCTGTTTGACGCTTGCGGCGCAACTGCAGGGTTCCGAGGTCTGGACGATCGAGGGCCTGACCGAGGGCGGCGAGATCGCCGATCTCCAGAAAGCCTTCGTGGAGCGCAACGCCTTGCAATGCGGCTACTGCACGCCAGGCATGCTGGTTTCCGCCAAGGCATTGATCGAGGCTGATGGTGTGCTGTCGCGCGAGACCATTCGCGAGCACATGTCCGGGAATTACTGCCGCTGCACCGGCTACGAGGCGATCGTAGATGCGATCGAAACGGTGGCAAATGCGCGAAACGGAGCGAGGAACCGATGACCATCCGTTTCGACGATCCCAACCGGCCGAACAGCTATATAGGCCGCACTGTCCCTCGGCCGAATGCGGGTCGTCTCGTAGCCGGGCGCGGGCGCTATGTCGACGACATTACGCTCCCGAGGATGGTCCATGTTGCCTTTGTCCGCAGCCCACATCCCCATGCGCGGATCGGGGCGATCGAAATAGCCGAGGCTGAAGCGGCAAAGGGCGTCTTGCGGGTGTTTACCGGCCGCGATCTCGCCCAGGTCTGCACGCCCTGGGAAGGCAAGCTTCTCCACTTGGAAGGAATGAAGACACCGCCTCAGCATCCGCTGGCGCTGGAGCGTGCCTGCTGGGTGGGCGAACCGGTCGTCGCGGTCGTTGGGCGAACCCGCGCCGATGCCGAAGCCGGAGCGGCACTGGTCGCGATCGACTTTGAACCATTGCCCACCGTCACTGGCATCCGAACCGCGCTTGATGCCGATACGCCCGTTCTGCACGAGGCACTCGGCGACAATCTCTGCTTCCGCAAGTCCAACGAGAAAGGCGAGGTCGATAAGATTTTCGCCGAGGCGCACACGGTGGTCGAGGCTTCGTTCAAGACGGCGCGCCATACAGGCGTCACGCTGGAGCCGCGCGTCGTTCTCGTCGACTGGAACAGCGGCGACGGCGAGATGACGGCGCATGTCTCGAACCAGGCGCCGCACATGTTGCAGGTGCTCCTCGCCGGTCATCTTGATATTCCTGAGAGCCGGGTACGCGTGGTCTGCGGCGACGTCGGCGGTTCTTTCGGGGTGAAGGTCCACGTCTATCCGGACGAGGTGGCGACTGCTGCGATCGCCAAGATCATGGAACGGCCAGTCAAGTTCACCTCCGATCGCATGGAAGCCTTCATTGGCGACATTCACGCGCGCGATCACGAGGCGATCGGGCGGATTGCACTTGACGAGACCGGCAAGATCCTGGGCTTCGACGTCGACGACTGGACCGGGATCGGACCCTATTCGATTTACCCGCGCACCTCGGCCGTGGAAGGTCTGCAGGTGACCAATCTGATCGGCGGACCCTACACGTTCGACCACTATCGTTGCCGCACGTCGGTCGTCTTTCAGAACAAGGGCATCTGTGCGCAGTATCGTGCTGTCGGGCATCCGGTCGCCGTGGCGATCACGGAAGGCCTCGTTGACCAGGCGGCGGCTGAGATGGGTATCGACCCGATCGAAATGCGTCGGCGAAACCTCGTCGCCGACGACGCCTACCCCTTGACCACGGCCGCGGGCTTGAAACTGGAAGGCCTCTCCCATCACAAGAGCCTTAACGCCCTGATCGAAGCGATGGACTACAAGGCCCTGCGCGCCGAGCAGAAAGCGCTGCTCGAGAAGGGCGTTCACCGCGGCATCGGAATTGCGAGCTTCATCGAGCTGACCAATCCTTCGCCGTTCATGTACGGTATCGGCGGCGCCCGGATTTCGGCGCAGGACGGCTGCACGGTTCGCATGGACCCGGACGGATCCGTCGTGGCGCTGACCGGAATTACAGAGCAGGGGCAGGGTACCGAGGCTATCATGGCGCAGATCGTTGCCGAGGCCGTCGGCGTGTCGCCATCGATGGTTCGTGTCGTGACCGGCGACACGCGTGTCACGCCCTTTGGCGGCGGCACCTGGGCCTCACGCGGTGCCGGCATCGGCGGAGAGGCCGCGCTTCAGGCGGGACGCGCCGTGCGCGATCAGGCGCTCAAGGTGGCCGCCGCGATGCTGCAGGCGCAGGCTGGCGACCTCGACATACGCGATGGTATGATCGTGGACGCGGCCAGTGGCGAGGAGCGCATGGCGCTCTCGGAGGTCGGGCGCATTGTCTATTTCCGGGGCGACACGCTGCCCAAGGGCCTGCCGCGCGAATTAATGCAGACGCGGCACTTCATCACCTCGGACTATCCCTACGCCTTCACCAACGGCGTCCAAGCCTCCTATGTCGAAGTCGATACGGACACCGGGTTCGTCAAGCTCCTAAAGCACTGGTGCGTCGAGGATTGCGGGCGCATCATCAACCCGCTTCTCGTCGACGAGCAGATCCGCGGTGGCATCGTGCAAGGCATCGGCGCAGCCCTGTTCGAGGAGATCTGCTACGACGACGAAGGCCAGCTCCTGAATGGCACCATGGCCGACTATTTGGTGCCGATGTCGGGCGAAATGCCGGACATGGTCATCCGCCATGTCGAAACGCCGACCGGGGAAAGCGAACTCGGGGCAAAAGGCGCGGGAGAGGCCGGCACCGCCGGAGCGCCAGCTGCCGTCATGAATGCGATCAACGACGCGATCCGCCCGCTCGGCGGGACCGTCACGCATATGCCTTTCACGCCCGAACGCATCCTTCGCGCGCTCGGCACGATCACCAACTGATATCGTCAAGGCTCGCCCCGAGCGGCCGCATCTGGGAGGAATGAACGATGAAAAAGCTGCTTCTGGCATCGACCGTCATGGTAGGGCTCGCCGGCTCCGGCACGACTGCGTTCGCGCAGGAGAGCATTACCGTCAATATCGGCTCGTCGCATCCCGAACAGAACATCTGGGTTTATGCGATGAAGAACACGTTCCAGCCGACGGTCGACGAGATCCTCGCCAGGGCGGGCGAGTATCAGATTGACTGGGCCGAGGCCTACGGCGGCACGCTCTACAAATATACCGACACACGCGAAGCAGTTCAGGACGGGATCGTGGATGTCGGCATGGTCGGGACGGTGTGGGAAGGCTCCACCATGCCGCTGCAGAACGTAACCTACTTCTCGCCGTTCGCGACCGCGGACCACAAGATGCTGATCGAGATTTTCGACGAGCTAAACGCCAGTCAGCCGGATCTCGCCGCAAGCTGGGAAAGCAGCAACATGGTGCCGCTATCCTCGCTGATCACCGACAGCTACGACGTCTACGCCACCTTCCCGGTGACCGGGATGGAGGACCTAAAGAACCGCCGGCTTAACGCGCCCGGCACGTCGGCCAACTGGCTGCAAGGGACCGGCGCGACGCCGGTCGATGGCGCGCTGACGACTTACTATACCAACATCCAGACGGGCGTGACCGAGGGCACTCTGTCATTCGCCTCGGGCATCCTGCCGACTCGTGTCTATGAGGTCGCGCCGGAGCTGACCCGAGTCGGCATCGGCTCCATGTATTTCGGCTCGATCGCCGCGAACAAGGACTTCTTCGAAGGTCTGCCCGAGCCGGTTCAGGCCGCCTTCCGCGAGGCCGGCAAGGCGACGTCGAAGGCCCATGGAGAGTATGTTTCGGAACTTGCCGAAAAGGCGATGACGGACATGCAGGCCGCCGGCCTCAAGGTCCACGAGCTTCCCGAAGACCAGAAGCGGGCATGGGTCGAAGGGCTGCCGGACATCGTCCAACCCTGGCTCGACCAGACGGGCGATTCCGGCAATGCGGTCCTGAGCGCCTATTTCGACGCCCTGCGCGAACGTGGCGCGAAGCCGCTGCGCAGCTGGGACGAAGGCCGCTGATCGAGGCGATCCAAGACCATACCGCCCGGCCGACCGCCGGGCGGTTTTCTTTTCCCGCGAGCGACCATCGATCATGAGTGAATCCAACATCACCGAACCGCGGCAGGCCGAAAGCGAGATCATTCCCTCCTTCACCGAAGCGCCGGTCGGTTTCCTGCTCGGCACCGTCACTGCCGTCTTCTCCTCGGTCGGCACGTTGTGGATCGGCTTTCTCATGGCCCTGATTGTCGCCGACGTCCTCGGGCGCAATTTCTTCAACGCACCTATCACGGGTGTGTCGGAGATCGCGGGCCATTCCGTCGTCGCCATCGTCTTCTTGCAGACCGCGGCGGCCATCATGCAGGGGCGGCTGACACGCGCCGACTTCCTGTTTCGACGGATCGCCGATCTCAGCCCGCGTTCGGGGGCGGCGCTGGAAAGCCTGTTCTGCCTGACCGGCACCCTCGTCTTCGGTCTCATCGCCTGGGCCTCGTGGGACAAGATGATCACTGCCTTCATGCGCGCCGAGTTCTTCGGCGTCCAGGGCGTCTTCACCGTGCCGACCTGGCCCTTCCGCGCGATCATCGTCATCGGCTCGATTGTCGCGGCGCTCGCCGCGCTTTACCGGGCCGTCTACCGCAATCCGCTTCCCACCGGACAGGTGCAATGACCTCTCTCGAGATAGGCTTTTGCCTAATCGGCCTCCTCGTCGGGCTCGTCCTGTTCGGCATGCACATCGCCTACGCGCTGCTCGGCGTCGCGTTTTTGGGCATCTGGGTGATCCGGGGCAATATCGACCTGTCCTTCCGCATGCTCGAGCTCACCGCCTATAGCGGTATTTCGGACTATCTCTTCGCTACCATTCCGCTCTTCGTTCTCATGGGGCTTCTCGTCAGCGTCTCCAATGTTGGACGCGATACGTTCGAGGTCGCTGAGGTTCTGCTGAAACGGGTGCTATGCGGTCTCGGCGTCGCCACCGTCGCGGCTAACACTGTGTTTGCGGCCGTCACCGGCGTGTCGATCGCTTCGGCGGCGGTCTTCACCCGTGTCGCGGTTCCTGAGATGACGCGGCACGGATACAAGGCCTCCTTCAGTGCCGGCACGGTTGCAGGCTCGTCGGTCCTTGGAATGCTTATCCCGCCGAGCCTTCTGCTCATCATCTACGGCGTTCTTGCGGAGGTCTCGATCGGTAGCATGTTCATCGCGGGGATCGTGCCCGGCATCATGCTGGCGCTTGGTTTCGTCCTCATGCTGATGGCGCTCGCCTCGTTAACACCAAGCTTCGTCTTTTCGGATCCGCAGGCAGCGAAGGCGCGCCGTATTGATACGGACGCGGGACCTCACCTGACGGCCGGCGAAATCCTCCTGAAGCTCGTTCCGATCGTCCTTCTGATCGTTCTGGTCCTCGGCGGCCTTTATACCGGCTTCTTCACGCCGACGGAGGCCGGCGGCGTCGGTGCCTTCGGCGCGCTCCTCATTGCCATTGGCCGGCGCAGCCTCGACCGGCACAAGCTCTGGCAGGTGATGAAGCAGACTGGTACCGTCTCGGTTTCCATTCTGCTTCTGTTGGTGGCGGCCAGCTTCTATTCGCGCATGCTGTCCATCGCCGGACTGCCGAACGCGATCCAGACCCTCGTCGTGGACAGCGGTTTCGGCCATTGGGGCTTCATCATGCTCTATGTCGCGATCGTATTCCTGATGGGTATGATCCTCGATTCCACGTCGATCCTGCTCATCGTCGTGCCGATCGCGGCCCCAATCGCACAGGGGCTCGGCTTCGACCTCTTCCATTTCGGCATCATCACCGTCCTAGCGGTGGAGATCGGCCTGTTGACGCCGCCCTTCGGCATTTCGGTCTTCACAGTCCACAACACACTGAACGATCCGGGAACGTCGGTGGAATCGATCTTTCTTGCCACCATGCCCTTCATCCTGGTCATGCTGCTTGTTCTCGGCATCGTCGTCGTCGCGCCCACCACCGCAACCCTGTTCCTCGGATGATCTAGCTGACGAGGAGGCCTCTTGGAGCTGCGCGTCTCCGTTTGACTGCGGAAGACGCGAAGGGTTCCGCGATCTAAGTTCGTGTCTTTGTGGTCCCCGCTGGAACGAGTTTGCCGCATGCAGTTGCGTCTCTCCGAGCGAATCATCCGGGGCTTGAGAAAATACTGCTAGATGTCAGACAGTTCGTACAGCCCCGGGACTGCTCACTTTAATCAAACCTAAGACGAACGCTGGGTAAACGGAGCGGCATTGCAGCCGCTTGCGCAATTTCGACGTGACCAGATGACACCACGCCACTAAACGCACAACCAGTACGTGCTCCGAAGAACCGGCGGGCTTCATGCCCGCGTGCGGCTTGGCCGCATGGGTACTTCTGCAGACATCGCCGAAACAGCCCTGTTCCTTGCCTCGGACCGTGCTGCCTACATCACCGAAAGCGAAATCGTCGTCGATGGGGGGCTGTCAGCGACCGTCCGCCAATCTTCGATCTGAAAAGCCCCGGTGACACTGGTTCAGTGCGGGCAGACCAGTGCTGTCGTTCTGGTCAGGCATCCTGGGACGGCCCGCAATCGAACAGCCGCTTACTAAGGACTGTTGCCAGCCGGATGTGGTCGATGGTGGTCCAAGAGCTCGGTTAGACGACGGCTCCTCTACTCCAATCGCAGCTCCCATCCTTAGGCTGGGCGTCGGAACCGTTCACACGATATATTGCCACTCCATCAGCCGCGATGCTGAAGAGCCCTACGTGGTCAGGTCTCGGACGCCATCTACCGTTTCCGGGAAAGGCGGCGAGGGGGCATAATTGCGAAGCCGACGATGGCGAACCCGCATCGCTTTATGGAAGCTCAATCGGCACTGGCTGGAAAGAAGCTAGGGTCGAGACTCGATCAAACCCAGAAAGCGATGATGGTCACCAAGGCGACGGCGGACAGGAAGTTCGCGGCAAGCTTGTCGTAGCGGGTTGCGATGCGTCGAAAGTCCTTGAGGCGGCA
>Ga0189290_100216_pt1 | contig 26868 bp, 19 predicted proteins | sample UW140minimetaG_FD_130318 | JGI IMG/M metagenome (GOLD analysis project Ga0189290, IMG submission 130318) | Marine microbial communities from the Costa Rica Dome - UW140 mini metaG | ecosystem: Environmental > Aquatic > Marine > Oceanic > Photic zone | place: Costa Rica: the Eastern Pacific...
AAATGCCTGAAATTCATTACAAAAAGTGGGACATGATTGCTAGACTCAATCATTTTCAATATGAAGCCACTATTTAAAACACTACATCTTTATTCTAAACAGAATTTATTTTAGAGTTACATAATAAATAAAAAGAAAGAGATCCTTAAAAGTGCTAAGAATACCTTGTTTTTTTTGAAATTATAGGCTTGTGCAACGGTTACCATTGCTATGGGCAATTATTATTTTACACCTGAAGGAGAAAATGCTACTCCTAAAAAAGTAGAATATTCTTTTACATACAAAAAAGCACCTGATAATAAACTACGTATTGTATTACATCATTCTAGTTACCCATATAAACCCGAAGAATAAACTATACTTTAGAATCTAAATACCATTTTCAATTCGCAGATTGGACGCAAGTAATAGAGCCTTTTATAGATTTTTATAGACGAGTTTAGTTAAAACTAATAAACAATTAAATTATCTTTGCAGTCTTATAAAGACGATACATGAGAATTGATATAATCACTGTTTTACCAGAATTAATAAAAAGCCCGTTTGAAGCTTCAATATTAAAACGAGCAATAGAAGCTAATTTGGTAGAAGTACACTTTCATAATTTAAGAGACTATACTACAGATAATTATAAAACCATAGACGATTATCAATACGGTGGTGGAGCTGGCATGGTAATGCTTATAGAACCTATAGATAAATGCATTTCAGGATTAAAAGCAGAGCGAGATTACGATGATGTTATTTACATGACCCCAGATGGAGAACCCCTAAACCAAAGTATAGCCAACCAACTTTCTTTAAAAGGAAACATAATTATACTCTGCGGACATTATAAAGGAGTAGATCAACGTGTTCGTGATTTATTTGTAACCAAAGAAATATCTATTGGTGATTATGTATTATCTGGAGGAGAGTTAGGAGCTGCAGTATTATGCGATTCTATCATTAGATTAATACCAGGTGTATTAGGTAATGAAACCTCTGCTCTAACCGATTCGTTTCAAGATAATTTATTAGCACCACCAATATATACTAGACCAAGAGAATATAAAGGTTTAAAAGTACCAGAGTTATTATTTAGTGGAAACTTTCCAGCGATAGAAAAATGGAGGGAAGAACAAGCTTATAAACGTACCAAAGAGCGTAGACCAGACTTATTAGATGAATAAAATAATTAACTAAAAGTAATACGTTTATAGTACTTTATAACGTATAGAATATATTTTACATTAAAACAACTGTTTTTAGTCTCAAAAAAACTTACAACTTATAGTTCTTAACTTATAACTTTTTTACCTATATTTGCACCCAATTTCGGATTAACCTCTGGCGAGATACGTGAATGTTGCTCTGAATCAATACTTTAAAAAAACATAAAGATGGAATCTTTAATTAAATTTGTACAAGACGAGTTTGTAACAAGAAAAGAATTACCAGAATTTTCGGCAGGAGATACAATTACTGTATACTACGAAATTCGTGAAGGAGAAAAATCACGTACACAGTTCTTTAGAGGAGTAGTTATCCAAAGAAGAGGAAGTGGATCTTCTGAAACATTTACAATTAGAAAAATGTCTGGAACAATTGGTGTAGAGCGTATCTTCCCAGTAAATTTACCAGCATTACAAAAAATTGAAGTTAATAAAAGAGGTAAAGTTCGTAGAGCTAGAATCTTTTACTTTAGAGGTCTTACTGGTAAGAAAGCTAGAATTAAAGAAGTTAGAAGAAAGTAATAAACCTTTCTTAAATAATTACAAAAAGCCTGTTTTTTTAAACAGGCTTTTTTTAGTTATTAACTTTTGTTAACAACTAAAGCTTATAAAAGGTTGATAACTAAATAGTTAAAAAATTGACTTTTTTAATAATATATTATACTTTAGACTAAGAATTTAAATACAACGCAAGTTGGTTAAGGAATTAAATCCTAATTTGAATTAGATTCTACTGAAGATTTATTCTTTACTTATTGTTTTTTGAGGATTTTAAAATCGGAGTATTTTAAAACCATGACGTTTTAAAAAGTAATGGATGTGCAAGCAGGCATAAACTAGTAAGACCGAAAGCTAAAAAAAGTAATTGAAACGAAAGTAACAATTATAATATAAGCAATGCTTTAGAGGCTAAGTATCTTGAAAATGAAGAACAAGTAAAAAGCATCAAGAAAAACAGTAAATTGGTATATTTTATAGCAGGTCAATACATTTTGAAAGCAATAAAATATACTATTGAAATAACAACTTTTGAATTGAAAAGATGTAAAACGTAAGTTTTGGATCGAGTTAGTTAAAGCTAAATAGGTTAGTTGTTTGTTATCTCAAAGAAAGCCATAATACTATAGTGCAATACTATAATGTTATGGCTTTTGTAATTTATAGAACGTCTATAAAAAATGTATTCAAAATAGTACTCGACACCTACAACAAATTTATTTCGGATTAAGACTAGATTTTCTTTTTAATCAAAAGTTATGGTTAATCTAAAAAGGACGAAATCAGTGTTTTTAACTCCTCTAAACTTAGTTCTAAAGGCTTTTATTTTAACATTGAAAGATTCAACAGGTGCATTTCTGCTTCTAATAATCAAATAATTTAGAATAGACCTACAAACCTGTTTGTTGCACGTATTTATAACAGTGAGCTAGTTTCGTATAGATCGATTTTATTAAAGTATCCTTATAGAATATATTTATAAGCCCATTTACCAAGTTAAACGCTTTTTATATGGAGGTCATAAATATTGGTTTTAGGGACATTTATGGGGAGTTTTATATATACTTCACATTTGGAGGTGAAAGTTATACTTGAAGTATAACATCAACTGAGAATCATCAGGTAATTTAATGACAGTAATTTTTCTTTCAAGAAGAAAAGTTAAGCATACATAAGTAAAATATTAGAACATATTCTTGACTATTGTCAAGAGATTTTAAAAAAATATACTTTTTTTTTGTAAAAATTAATTAAGCTATTAACACAGATAGGGTATCTGAAACAATTACAATAGAAAAATTGAATAATAAAATCTATCGTAGAAAATTTGTACTTGAAATTAAAAAACTTTAATGATGCATAGTGTAAAGTATAAAATTTCAATAATTAAAAAAACACTAAATATTTTATCTAAAGTATAGAACTTTTAAATAGTACTAACTAAATCTTATTTGTTATTAAAAAATAAAATATGAAACATTTAATTTCTTTGATTACATTTATTATTGGCTTTATTTCGACAATGTATAGTCAAAATTACACTTCCTACTTTACAGGAAACAGCAATGATGTTATTACTTTTCCATCAGGCGGTGTCTGCTTGATGGGCGGTGCAACTGAAGATGATAATGCTATGACTTGGTTTCTACAACAAGCAAATGGAGGAGACATTCTTGTATTGAGAGCTTCAGGGAGTAATGGATACAATAATTACATGTATTCGGGATTAGAAGTCAATATTAATTCAGTAGAAACTATAGTCTTTAATGATTCATCTGCATCTAACGAACCATACATTCATCAAAGAATAGAAAAAGCTGAAGCAATTTGGATTGCAGGAGGAGACCAATGGGATTATGTCTCATACTGGAGAGATAGTCCCATTGACAGCTTGATAAACGATGCACTTACCAATCGCAATATTGTCATAGGAGGGACGAGTGCCGGTATGGCAATTCAAGGAGGGTTCTATTTCTCTGCAGAAAATGGAACAGTAACATCTACTACTGCATTGTCTGACCCCTTTGACAGTAGAGTAACGATTGGTCATACTCCATTTATTTCAAATCAGTATTTATCAGATGTTATCACAGATACTCACTACGATGATCCCGATAGGAAAGGAAGGCATGTGGTTTTCTTATCTCGCATTCTTGTAGATTATGGGATAGTAGCAAAAGGTATTGCTTGTGATGAATATACTGCTATTTGTATCGACTCAGATGGTATTGCTAGAGTGTATGGAAGTTACCCAACCTATGATGATAATGCATACTTTATTCAACCCAATTGTGAACTCTTAAGTAATACTCCCGAAAACTGTTCATTAGGAACACCACTTGATTGGAATCTTGGTAATTCTGCTATGAAAGCATATGTTGTAAAAGGAACTAGCAACGGCTTAAATACTTTCGATCTAAATAACTGGGAAACAGGAACTGGGGGTTCATGGGAGAATTGGTATGTAGACAATGGAGTTTTAAACGAGCAAACAGCAAACCAACCAAATTGTCAAACACTATCCTTAACACAAATTGATGACAACGAATTATTTAAGATCTATCCAAATCCAGCAAGAGATATTGTGTCTATTACATTTAATTTAGCAGGCTCTTATCCAATGTCAATAAAAATTATCAATGGACTTGGACAAGAGGTAGAGCGAATCATTTTAACAAACTCCAATGAAGTTCATATTAAAACAAGTCATATACCTATTGGTGTTTATTTTATCAAGCTAACAAATAGTGACAACAGTACATTTGTAAAAAAGCTAATGATTAAATAGAAAAAGTGAGTATAATAATACAATGTGACCGTTGGATAACATAAAAGGTGAGACAATGATAGATAGATGAATACTCTAGTATTCAATCTAGCAGATTAATACTCATAAAATAAAAAATCTAGTTTATAATGACCTTGGTAATTGGTAATAAAATTTGGAAAGGACTTCTTTGAAGTGTATTTTAGACTAGTTTAGATAAAGAAAGGAAACAGTTTAAGAAACTAATTTATAAACCTTAACGTCTACCAACAACGTATAGTTAGCTTGTATTAAATTTAGTATTATGAAAAGATTAATGGAAATTATTATGACTTACATAACTCTCAATGAGTATGATATTGAACTTCTCAAAAAAACTATTGATAGAAGAGTCTATAATAAAAATGAGTTCCTTTTTAATGAAGGTATAGTAGCTAATGAAAGCTATTTTGTGGAAAGAGGATGTGTTAGACTATTCTATAATGTAGAAGGGAACGATAAGACCGCTTTTTTTTATACTGAAGATCAATTTATTTGTGCAGGCGAGAGTTACACCTATAACATACCAGCAGCTGAAAATTATCAAGCAGTTGAACAAACTGAAATACTTATTTTCACAAAAGAGAAAACTGAAAAATTATTAATCGAAGCACCTAAGTTTGAGATAATTGCCAGAATAGCTGTAGAGAATGAACTTATAATGTGTCAAAAGTTAATAGCATCATTTGTAACCAAATCGGCAGAAGAACGCTATATCAATTTACTGAATACACAAGGTGAATTATTCCAAAGAGTACCACAGCAATATATAGCCTCATTCTTAGGTATATCTCCAGAAACTCTGAGTCGAATTAAAACAAGAGTTTTAAATAAAATACGTTATTGACTTTCATCAATAAGTTTTACAAAAATATCCTCTTTATTTGTGTAAAATAAGAAAATAAATCTAAAGAAGTATCAATAATAGAGTCTTAAAATATAAAGAAATGTTCACAAGTGTCTGCGATGTTTTTCTTAGAAAAGTAACTAAGCCATAGAGCTTAAAGATAAATACTAAAACATTGATTGGGGATTAACTACATACGGTAAAACTAGATAAAGTTATCGTTTCATATATAATGAAATTAAATCATCAAGGTTATCTAAGTTGTTGCATAGAACTAGGCAATATAATATTAATTTATTTCTATATCTATAAGCAATAAAATAGAAACAATAATAAGATATTTTAGAACCAAAGAGGAGTTTTTAGATAAATTAAAAGAGTTAGGATTGAATTCACTTAATGCATTTATTATAAGATACATTAATATTCTAAAAGTGTTAAAAGGTGGTAAACTTCAAGATAAACCCAATTCATGAAAGAGATATAGATAAACACTGTATTGACAAGATAAATTCAAATAAAAATGAATTAACGACCAAGAGTGCTGACTTGCTATTTCAAAACGAGTTAGTTATAGCTAGCATTAGGCATATGGAGTAATATAAACAACAATTATTCATTTCCTTAATTAGGTTCGTTAACTGTTTAAAAAAAGTAAATTTAGTTACATTAGAGTGTAAAAAGTATACAGGTTTAGATATGTGAAATAAACAAGTATTTAATTACAATTATAATATATGAAAAAAGAAAACAAATTAAGTTTAGTAATTACATTAGGAGTAGGAGTCGTAACAGCAATAGGGATAACTACTAATGATTTAGGGCTTTGGATAGCTTTAGGAGTAGCTGTTAGTGTCGGAGTTGGAACTAATTTAATACAAAAAAATAGCAAAAAAACAAATGATGATGGGTCTAAAAAAAGTGTATAATATTAAAAAACATTACCCACGACACACCAGCAGAAGATAAAAAATTCAAGTTTGCAAATGACCCCTATTTAAAGAGTAAGGTAAAAAACTATAAGTGTAAAGCTTTTAGATATTTCTTAGTTAAATAACAAAAGCTAAACATGCAAGCTATGCAAAATTTATAAAAAAATTGAAAGGCTTGTATCTACTTTTATCGTTAATCACAAACTTAAGTAACACTATCACTCTTTATTAAAAATAGAATATTATAGATTCACAAAATGCACAGAAAAATAGTTCAATACTTAGATGAAATCGAAAAGAGGGAAGACATAAAAATCCTTTTGGCTTCTGAAGCAGGCTCAACAGCTTACGGCTTTCCCTCTAATGACAGTCATCTTCATGTTAAAATCATTTATATCCATAAAGAGAATTGGTACTTATCTTTTTCAGAAAAAAAGGACAGTATTGATTTAATGTTTGAAAATGGTGTAATTCATATTACAGGTTGGGATATAAAAAAATCCCTTAAACTTTTACGAGAGTCTTATGTCCCACTATTGGAACATATTAAATCCCAAATTATTTATACACGTGACAATTCGTTTTTAAAAGAAATAAATGAAATAGCAAGTTCACAATATTCAAGAATTAATTCTATTAATCATTATTTAAGTATTGCTTTATTTTTTTTAGATGAGTTTAAAGAGAAAGATCGCTATAAGCTTAAAAATTTTTTAAAATCATTACGTTCAGCAATAGCTTGCAAGTGGATTCTTGAAATGGAAGAAATTCCACCAACTAACTTTCAAGAAATGATTGACGTATTAAATATTAAATATAGTATTACAAAAAGAATTAAAGAACTCATCCTTTTGAGTTCGACTGTAAGTTATAGTTATCTTCACTCTGGTGAGACTGAACTAATAACTTTTATTGAAAGCTCTATAAATTTGGCAAAGGAAAAAAGAATATCTCTACCTCCATCTAAAGGAACCAGGGATGAGTTAAACGTTTACTTCCTAAAATTACTTGTGAATTATGGATAATTGAAAAACGAAAGTTTTAGATGGAGTTAGTGAAAGTCTAATATATAAGCTATTTTTTATCTTAAAGAAAGTCTTAAAACAATAATGCTAGACTTTTGTAATTTATAGAACATCTATAAAAAAATGTATTCAAAATGGATCAAGCCTAATTGTTGTATTTATACAATAATTACCAGCAAGCTGTAAACCAAATAAGAAAATGGAACATCCAATATCTCTTTTTAAAAAATGGTACAATAAAGAATTAAATCTAAGCAATGTTCAAATTCCTTCTGCTGTTTGCTTATCGACTATTGGATTTGATAATTTTCCAAATGCAAGATTTGTATCCTTTAAAGAAATAATAAACGATTCTTTTATTATTACTGGGCCACTAAATTCAAAAAAAGGAATTGAAATTAAAAACAATAACAAAGTTTCATTAACTTTTTGGTGGACAGAAACCGAGAAACAAATAAGGATTCAAGGAACAGCAATAGAAATTGATCACAAATTAGCGAAAAAATATTTCGAGGCAAGAAGTATAAATTCGAAAGCAGTATCCTTAATTTGTGAGCAAGGTAAAAAAGTTGACGATTTAAAACTACTTGAAGACAAAATATTGATTAAAATAGCTGAAAATAAAAAAATAGATAAACCCGAAAATTGGAGCGGGTTTTCAATAAATCCTATACGAATAGAGTTTATGGAATTTAAAAAAACAAGGTTTCACGACAGAAAACTTTACAAGTTTGAAAATAATAAATGGAACATGAAACAAATACAACCCTAAACTAAAAAATCAATAAGTAATAGTGCATAATTATTGAAATTTAGGAGGGTTTAACTACTAAAAATTACTTAATACTATATTAAACCAAAAATTAACATATACTATCATGCAAATCCAGTTACACGGAACTATCATGATACCAACGGAATAAAAAATAAAAGTAGAAAAATTAACAAATTAAAATAATTTGTTTGGAAAGTGTATAAATAATCGTTTGTTTTATCTTCATTTAATAATCCTCAGAAACTTCATCTAGTTCATTTTCTTTTCTAAAATAACTCCGTAACAACTCAGCCAATCTTACATAAACACTTTGTAAATAATACCTCATAAATTTTCAAAAAACTACTTTTATTTTTATTCTCTTTCATAACTTTTTAATGCAACTTAGTTGCATCAAAAGATTTAACTAACTAAATTTGTTCTTATATACACATTAAGTAAAATTAGTAAATATATGGATAATAAATTACCTGTTACGGTTTTAAGTGGTTTCCTTGGAGCAGGAAAAACAACATTACTCAATCACATTTTACATAATAAAGAAGGCTTAAAAGTTGCTGTTATTGTAAATGATATGAGTGAGGTAAACGTAGATGCTAACTTAGTAAAAAATGAAAATACACTATCTCGTACAGAAGAAAAACTTGTAGAAATGAGTAATGGATGTATTTGTTGTACCCTAAGAGAAGACCTAATGATTGAAGTAGAGCGTTTAGCCAAAGAAAACCGTTTTGATTACTTACTTATAGAAAGTACAGGTATAAGTGAACCTATTCCTGTTGCTCAAACATTTTCGTTTGTAGATGAAGAGAATAACATTGACCTTTCACGATTCAGTTATGTTGATACTATGGTAACAGTAGTAGACGCCTTTAATTTCTTTAAAGATTTTGGAAGCCCAGAAACATTACTAGATAGAAAACTTACTAATATTGAAGGAGACTACAGAACTATAGTAAACTTACTAACTGACCAAATAGAATTTGCTAATGTCATTCTCTTAAATAAAACAGATTTGGTAACAACTGAAAACTTAGGAATTTTAAAAGAAATAATTCAAAAACTTAACCCATCGGCAAAAATTATTGAAACGAGTTTTAGCAAAATCCCCCCTAAAGAAATACTAAACACAGGGCTTTTTAACTTTGAGGAAGCTGAACAAAACGCTGGTTGGATAGAAGAATTAAATAAAGATGAACATACACCAGAAACTGAAGAATATGGAATTGGTTCTTTTGTTTACAGAAGCAAAAAACCTTTTGACCCCATAAGGTTTGCAGAATATATTCAAGATAAATTCCCACCAAATATAATAAGAAGTAAAGGTTTATTTTGGCTAGCATCTAGACCAGATCAAGCATTAGTTTGGGGACAAGCTGGAGGTTCTTTAAAAGCTGATAGTGCTGGAATTTGGTGGAGCAGTATGCCATTTGAAAATAGAATTCGAAATTTAACATTTTTAGAGAACCAAAACGAAATAGAAAAAGATTGGCACAAAACCTTTGGAGATAGAAAAAATGAAATTGTATTTATAGGCCAAGATATGAATGAAAAAAAAATTAAATTTCAGCTTGATTCCTGTCTTTCAACAGACAAAGAATTGGCTTCTCTAAAATGGACTCAAGGTTATTCTGATAAGTGGGCTATTCAAAGAACAGATGAAATAGTTTTCTAACTTTTAAAAATAGAATTTGTAAAAAAATTTACTAAATTAAATTTAGAAAGTATAATGAAAGATTATAAAATTAAAAACGGAAAGTTAACTAATACAGGTCTATTCAAAAAACAATAAATAAAAACACCATATAACAACTTGCCTCATTCTTTACTAGTACTTGTTATTCTTTAAAATACTATCGGATTCTCTATTCCGTTTGTATTTACAAAATTAATAACTTAAACTACACACTAATCTTATACAAACACGTTAGTTCCAATTAATTCAAAATATAGTACAAATGAAAGTTACAGACGAAAAAAATGAAAAGGTTGCCAATATCGCATTTGCCACAATTTATCCACTTTACCTAAATAGATTAGAGAAAAACGGAAGAACAAAAAAAAGCTCGATCAAGTAATTAAATGGTACACTGGTTTTAATCAAGATGCTCTACAAAAACTTATTTATGAAAAAGTATCTTTTAGAACATTTTTAAAAAAAGCTAAAATCCACCCCAATTCATACTTAATCAAAGGGGTAGTTTGTGGATATCGAATTTAAGAAATAGAGGATAAATTTGATTTGTATAAACAATGTAGACGCATGGAAAAGCTAATTGATGAACTGGCTAGAGGTCGTAAAATGGAGAAAAACTTGCGAGATGAAAAGAAATAAACTATATATAAGTGTAACTAATAAATACACCCTTTAACACTCTATCGATAATATTCAACAATTCAGGACTAAAAATATTTGTTTTCAACATAAAAATGGAACTTTGCAGCGTCAAACATATACCATTGCCAAAAAACAAATTATATTATGAATAATAAAAAGCTATTAATATTTAGAATACTATTACTTACTGGAACTATAATCTCCTTATTCTATGTGCCTTGGATTTTGGTAAAAGCATGGATACTTCCACTCCCAGAAACTGTTCAAGATCAATTAAATGAAGCTATAGATCATGGTTTTGATGGAATAATTGTATATGTAGACAGAGCAAACAAACCATCTGCCTTTTATGCAGCTGGATGGCATGATAAAAAAAATAAAATACCCGCAAACCCTAACGCTTTATTTAAATTAGCAAGTATAAGTAAACTATATACAGCAGTAGCTGTAACTAAATTAGCAAATAACAAACAGTTGTCCTTAAACAAAACTTTAGCAGATTACCACCCAGAACTTGTAGGAAGAATTGAAAATGCAGATAAGATAACTTTAAAAATGATGGTGCAACATAGAAGCGGTATTCCCAATTATACAGACACGTATAATTATTGGGCAGCTCCTAAAGAAAATAGTAATGAACGCCTTAAATTAATTCTAGATTTACCAGCAAATTTTGCCCCTGGTGAAGATTACGAATATAGTAATACCAATTATTTATTGCTTTCTCAAATTATGGATAAAGTATTAGGGTATCCACACTTTAATTACATACAGGAAGAAATATTAAATAGACTAGAATTAAAAAACACATTTAGATCTCTTGATGAAGTAAATATAGACAAGGTAATGAGTGGTTATCATGTAGGTTACCCTTTAGATCTAAAAACCGATAAACAAGGTATGCTTGCATCAGCAGAAGACGTAGGGATCTTTTTAAGAGCATTAAATGATGGATCTTTATTTGATAAAGGCGAACAAGATATTTATTCTTCTATATATGAATATGAACATAAAGGATTAGTTCCTGGTTACCAAAGCATTGCTAAATATCATAAAGACATAGACGCTGTAGTTATACAATTTACAGGACCATCAAATTTTAAAGGCTATAATTGGAATTTAGCAGATATTGTATATAACCGTATTCTAGCAATAATTGAAAATCAGTAAATATATTAGTAATTAAGAACCATACACTTATTTTAAATGAACCTACCTTTTATAGCAGATAAAACCTTTAAAAATAAAGATTATACAACAAAAACACTAGCTAAAGGAGAATACGATAATTGTACCTTTATAAATTGTAATTTTAGTGAAAGCTATTTATCTACGATTTCGTTTTTAGAATGCGAATTTATAGACTGCAACTTAAGCTTAACAAAAACTAAAGAGACAGCGTTTAAAGATGTAGTATTTAATAACTGTAAACTATTAGGTGTTCCATTTCAAGACTGTAACCCTTTTTTATTTTCGGTACGATTTAATAATTGTATATTAAGTTTAGCATCTTTTTATAATCTTAAAATTAAATTTACAACTTTTAAAAGCTGTAAATTAGAACAAACCGATTTTACTAATACAGATTTAACAGCATCAACATTTGATGAATGTGATTTACATAAAGCCATTTTCGATAGTTCAATTATAGAACGTGCTGATTTTACAACTTCAAAAAATATATCTATAAATCCAGAAAACAACAGAATAAAAGGTGCAAAATTTTCAAAAGCCAACGCCTTAGGTCTGCTATCTCATTACAACATTGATATTCTGTGATTTTTTTCACCTCTAAATTATCAATTTCATAATTTAACCCCTTAAAAATTATCATCTTAACAATAGAAGGCGTTGACAAGGGAGTCTCTTTAAAATGCTGTTTGAATTTCGTATATTCGCAACACGAAAATTTTAAATAAAAGTATTTTATATATGTCACAAGCACCAAAAATTATCTATACAAAAACAGATGAAGCACCAGCTTTAGCAACACGTTCATTTTTACCAATCGTGAAAGCTTTTGTTGAACCTTCAGGAATTACTATAGAAACTAAAGACATTTCTTTAGCCGCTAGAATACTAGCCGTATTTCCAGATTTTTTAAATGATGATCAACGTGTTTCCGACGATTTAGCTTATCTTGGAGAATTAGCAAAAAAACCAGAAGCTAATATTATAAAGTTGCCTAATATAAGTGCTTCTATACCTCAATTAAAAGGTGCTATTTCTGAATTACAGTCTCAAGGATTTGAAATTCCTAATTACCCAGACGAACCAGAAAATGATAGTGAAAAAGACATAAAGTCTCGTTACGATAAAATTAAAGGTAGTGCAGTAAACCCTGTACTACGTGAAGGAAATAGTGATAGACGTGCACCAAAAGCTGTAAAAAATTATGCTAAGAAAAACCCACATTCTATGGGGGCTTGGTCTAGCGAATCTAAATCTCATGTAGCAACAATGACTGCTGGAGATTTTGCCCATAATGAAAAATCTGTTACGTTAAATGAAGCTACTACGGTAAAAATAGAACATGTAAATGCTAACGGAGCAGTAACAATATTAAAAGATAATTTAGCCATATTAGAAGGTGAAATTATAGATGCTACAGTAATGAGTAAAACTGCTTTATTAAGCTTTTTAGACGCTCAAGTAGCAGATGCAAAAGCTAATAATGTATTGTTTTCATTACATATGAAAGCAACCATGATGAAAGTAAGTGATCCTATCATTTTTGGTCACGCTGTACGTACATACTTCAAAGATGTATTTGCAAAACATGGTGAAACATTTGAAGAAATTGGCGTAGATGTAAATAACGGTTTTGGAAACCTATTAAGTAACCTAAACGAATTACCTGAAGCCAAACAAAAAGAAATTCAAGCAGATATAAATTCTGCTTTAGAAAACGGACCAGATTTAGCCATGGTAAATTCAGACAAAGGCATTACAAATTTACATGTACCAAGTGATGTTATTATTGATGCCTCTATGCCTGCAATGATTCGTACTTCTGGACAAATGTGGAATGCAGAAGGGAAACAACAAGATACTAAAGCAGTCATTCCAGACAGTAGTTATGCTGGAATATATACTGCAACTATAGATTTCTGTAAAAAGCATGGAGCATTCGACCCAACAACAATGGGAACTGTTCCTAATGTTGGATTAATGGCTCAAAAAGCTGAAGAATATGGATCGCATGATAAAACCTTTCAAATAACTTCTAATGGAACTGTTCGTGTTGTAAATGCCTCAGGAAATACATTAATAGAACATAGTGTAGAAACTGGAGATATTTGGAGAATGTGTCAAGTTAAAGATGCACCTGTTCAAGACTGGGTAAAATTAGCAGTAACAAGAGCTAAAGCATCACAAACTCCTGCTGTATTTTGGTTAGATGAAAACAGAGCACACGATGCAGAATTAATAAAGAAAGTAAATACATATTTAAAAGACCACGATACAACTGGATTAGATTTAAGAATTTTATCTCCTGTTAAAGCAACCGAATTTACTTTAGAAAGAATAAAAGAAGGAAAAGATACGATCTCTGTTACAGGAAACGTATTACGTGATTACTTAACAGATTTATTCCCTATTCTAGAAGTCGGAACTAGTGCAAAAATGCTATCTATTGTTCCATTAATGAATGGTGGTGGATTGTTCGAAACTGGTGCTGGAGGATCTGCTCCTAAGCATGTACAACAATTTACTAACGAAAATCACTTACGTTGGGATTCTTTAGGAGAATTCTTAGCATTAGCGGTATCATTAGACCACTACAGTTTAGTGCACAACAATCCAAAAGCCAAAATTTTAGGAGATACGTTAGACGATGCTACTGAGCGTTTACTTGAAAACAAAAAAGGACCATCTCGTAAAGCTGGAGAATTAGACAACAGAGGAAGTCATTTCTATTTAGCATTATATTGGGCAGAAGCCTTAGCTGCACAAACTTCGGATACAGATTTAAGTGCTGAGTTTACATCTTTAGCAAAACAATTAGCTGATAATGAAACAAAAATTGTTTCTGAATTGAACGACATACAAGGTAGCCCTGTAAATATAGGTGGTTATTACGAACCAAAAGAAGATTTAATAAACAAAGCCATGCGACCTAGTACCACACTTAATAGTATATTAAGCTAGTTTTATTAATTCATAAAATAATACAATAAAAAAGCTCTTTAATTATTAAGGAGCTTTTTTAATATCATAAAATAAAACGCCCAAAAGTTTGTTAAACTCTATATAACAAAATTAAGATTTCGGTAAATTTGTATAAACTAAATTGCTCTAAATGAATCATTTTAAAAAACTACTATTCTTCTGTTTTAGTATGAGTAGTATGTTTAGCTTCGCACAAGAAAAAGTAACCCTAAGCGGAACTATTCTTGAAGAAAAAAGTAATGAAACACTAATTGGTGTAAATATACTCATCCCCGAATTACAAACAGGTACTATTACAAACGAGTATGGTTTTTATTCCATAACATTACCTAAAGGCAACTATAAATTTATTATAAGCTATTTGGGATACTCAGATAAAGTAGAATCTATAACTCTAAATGAGAACACTAAACGCAACTTTAGTTTAACTGAGTCTACAGAAAGTTTAGATGAAATTATTATTACTGAAGATGTAGAAAAACTAAATATAAAAAAACCCCAAATGAGCGTTAATGCACTCTCCTCCTCTACTATTAAAGAAATTCCAGTAGTATTAGGAGAGCCAGATGTTATTAAAGCCATAACACTATTACCTGGTGTTACAAATGCTGGAGAAGGGTCCTCAGGATTTAATGTTCGTGGTGGAGCAGCAGACCAAAACTTAATACTTTTAGATGAGGCTACAGTATTTAATTCATCTCACCTTTTTGGTTTCTTTTCTGTATTTAACCCAGATGCCATAAAAGATTTAAAACTATACAAAGGTGGAATTCCTGCCAGATATGGAGGGCGTGTTTCTTCGGTATTAGATATTTATCAAAAAGAAGGAAATAGCAAAGAATTTCACATGAATGGAGGTATTGGTATCGTTGCAAGTAGATTACTAGCAGAAGGGCCTTTAAAAAAAGATAAAGGTTCTTTTCTATTTGGTGGACGTAGTTCTTATGCACATCTATTTTTACCTTTATTCAATATAGATAACAAAGCGTATTTCTATGATTTAAACACCAAATTGAGTTATAAACTAAATGATAAAAACAATATTTACTTATCCGGATATTTTGGTAGAGATGTATTTAGCTTATCCGATAGTTTTGAAAACACCTATGGTAACACAGTTGTTAATTTTAGATGGAATCATTTATTTTCAGATAAACTTTTTTCTAACCTATCCGTAATTTATTCTGATTATTATTATGGATTAAATCTAGATTTTGTAGAATTCAATTGGAATTCTGGTATAAGAAACTTTAATATTAAGTACGATTTAAAACACTATTTAAACGATAAAATAAAACTGCAATACGGTATTAATAGTATTTACTATACTTTTAATCCTGGAGAAATAGAGCCATCCACTCCTACTTCAGGAATAAATGCACAAAAACTAATAAACAAATATGCTTTTGAAAATGCTGTGTATATAGATGCCGAACATAAAATCACCAATAAACTAACACTTTCTTACGGTTTACGTTTTAGTTCTTTTTTACGTTTAGGTCAAAATGAATTAAACATATACGAAAATGATCAGGCTGTAACATTTAACGACGAGATAAAAATTTATGAAAAAGCTACACCAATTGGGACAGAGTTTTTTAAACGAAGCGACATCATAGAATCTTTTGCTAATATAGAGCCTCGTTTATCTGCCGCCTATCAACTCAATAACAATGCTTCATTAAAAGCAAGTTATAATAGAATGAGTCAATATTTACACTTATTATCTAATACAAGTTCTCCAACACCATTAGATGTTTGGACACCTAGTGGAAAGTATGTAAAACCTCAATTATTAGATCAGTTTGCTGTGGGTTATTTTAAAAACTTTAAAGACAATACCTATTCATTAGAAGTTGAAAGTTTTTATAAAACCATAAAAAATAGAATCGATTACATAGATGGTGCCGATTTAATTGCAAACGATGCTATAGAACAAGTCATCTTAAACGGAAAAGCTAGAGCATATGGTTTAGAAGTTTTATTTAGAAAAAATAACGGAAAGTTAAAAGGATGGTTTGCCTATACCTTATCTAAATCTGAGCAACAAACACAAGGGAGAACATCTAACGAACTTGGAATAAATAATGGAAACTGGTACAACACACCATACGATAAAACACATGATATTTCTATTACTGGTAGTTATGATCTTAACGACAAATGGAAGTTTAATGCCAATTTCTTATTTCAAACAGGACAACCAACAACATACCCTAATGGTCAATATATTTATAATGGTATAAGTATTCCTAATTTTAGTGATAGAAATGCAACGCGACTACCATCATACAATCGTTTAGATATTTCCGCTACATATACCCCAAAACAAGATAAAGTAAAATCATGGCAAAACTACTGGGTATTTGGTATATACAATCTATATAACCGTAGAAATGCAACTTCTATTTCTTTTTCTCAAAATACAACAACAGGTCGTAACGAGGCTACACGTTTAGCTATTTTTGGAATCGTACCTTCAGTAACCTATAACTTTAAATTTTAAGACAATGAAAAAAATATTTTATATAATAGCTATTAGCCTTTTTACTGTCTCATGTGAAGACGTTATAGATGTAGAAGTACCTAATGCTGCACCAAAACTGGTTATAGATGCATCTTTAAATTGGTTTGATGGTACAACTGGTAACGAGCAAAAAATTATATTAACATTATCTGCTCCCTATTTTAATGACGAGGTTTCTCCTGCAAATAATGCTATAGTAAACATTGTAGACACAAATAATAATACTTTTGTTTTTATAGAGGAAGGCAATACAGGAATATATAGCACTAATAGTTTTATTCCAGAAATAGATCAAACTTATACCTTGACCATAACATATGATGGAGAAATATATATAGCAACAGAAATATTAAAATCTACAGTACCTGTAAATTCCATTGAGCAAAACAACGAAGGAGGTTTTACTGGAGATGAAATAGAAATAAAAGCCTTCTATACAGACCCTGCAAACATTGACAACTATTATCTTTTCGAAATACAAAACCCATCGTTAATAACTCCAGAGTTTGAAGCCTACAAAGACGAGTTTGTAGATGGCAATGAAATTTTCGCTTTCTATAGTGATGAAAACATAGAATCTGGAGACCAAATTGTCATTAGAAATTATGGAGTATCTGAACGCTTTTACGAATTTATGTTTCTATTATTACAACAAACTCAAACTGATGGTGGGCCATTTCAAACACAACCCGCTACAGTACGTGGTAATTGTGTAAATACAACCAATCCAAATAATTTTCCTTTAGGTTATTTTAGAGTATCACAAGCATTCGAAGTAATTTATACTGTTGAATAGTATAGTAATTGGGACGTTACCACAAGGGCCGTGTTATACGCTACATCTTTTGTTCAAAAACAAAAGAATGTCACTGCTATCACTAATGCTAATAAATCGATCCTTTTTAATATTTCATTTATGCAACAAACTTTATTAAGTTTAACATAAAAAAACCAAACTGGTTAATTTGTATCATTATCTAACGGTATTTTGTATTTTTGTTTTATGAATTTCACAAAAACAACTGAAACAGACTCTAAATACAATCATTTAGAAAAAATGAGCGTAAATGAGTTACTTACTAATATAAATACCGAAGATAAAACTGTTCCTTTAGCTGTAGAAAAGGCATTATCTCAAATAGAAATACTAATAGCTCAAATAATAATTAAATTAAAAGAAGGAGGTCGCTTATTTTATATTGGAGCAGGAACTAGCGGGAGATTAGGCATTGTAGATGCTTCAGAATGTCCTCCAACATTTGGAGTACCACACGAACTTGTTGTTGGCTTAATAGCTGGAGGTGACGTAGCTATAAGAAAAGCTGTCGAATTTGCAGAAGATTCAACAAGCTTAGGTTGGGAAGATTTAAAAGCTCATAATATATCTAATAAAGATGTTGTAATTGGTATAGCTGCATCAGGAACCACGCCATATGTTATTAGCGCTTTAGAACAATGTAATAATAACAATATTATTACAGGTTGTATTACATGCAATCATAACAGTCCATTATCATTAACGGCAAAATACCCAATAGAAGTTATTGTAGGCCCTGAATTTGTTACTGGGAGTTCTAGAATGAAAGCTGGAACAGCTCAAAAACTAGTTTTAAACATGATTACCACCGCTACAATGATTCAGTTAGGTAGAATTAAAGGAAATAAAATGGTAGACATGCAATTAAGCAACAATAAGTTAGTAGACAGAGGGGTTAAAATGTTAATGTCCGAATTAAATATAAACAGACAAGAGGCAGAAAAACTACTAGAGGAAAATAAAAATGTTAGAACTGCCATAGAAACATATAATAATGGAAACTAAAAGAACAAATAAAGACGTTTTAGTAAATGGCCTAAAAAAAATGGGAATATCCCTTCTATTAATGTTTTTGGGTCCAACACTTATATATATAGCTTTTAGCAATCAAGAAAAACCATTATATATTCCTTTACTTATTATAGGAATTACAACTAGTGCATCTGCTGTTTATTTTGCTTTTAAAGGCATTAATACTATTATGGATAGTATGTTTAAAAAATAAATATAAACTTCTCAATTTAATTTAAAGAGGAAACAGCAGGTTTAGGGGTTGTAGGATTATAACCAAAGTCAGGGTCCTCAATTGTTACATTAAGCCTATCTAAGATATAACTTATTATAGCATAATGGTGAATGGCATGACTATTAGCTTGTGCAAGAAGAGCACTAAAAGTATATTCCATTTCTATTTTTCCAGTTCCTAAATCATCGATAACCATAACAATTTCATTTCCTTTTCTATTTAGAGATTTAATTTTATTGGTTAGTTCATTAAAATAATCTAAAGCAGAATCACAACAAGTCTCAATGATAGCAATACGCTTTCTATTTGTTAAATCGTAAGAACCTTTATCATTTGTACTTAATATACAATCATAAAAATCATAAATATGTCTTACATGACCTCCAACACTAGAAAAATAAGGAGAAACAGATTTATCACATAATTTATCGTTAGATAAAAAAGTTAATAGAGATTTGGATTTTTGAAGTGTAATTAAAGTAGATTCGATAATGTTATTCATAAAAACTAAAATAGATAAATTAATTGGATTTAAAAAACTAATTAAATAAGTCTATTTAAACCTGAATACTTACATTTTTTTCATAAATAGTTAACTTAATTTATAATAATTCTTTACTAAGTAACGATAACTATAGCAAAAATTTATTGAACCAATTTAATTATTTCAATCAATTATTAATAACTATAAACTCACTACGTCTGTTAGCTTGATGCTGATTCTCAGAACAATCTATTCCATCTAAACAATTATTCACTAATATATGCTCTCCATAACCACGACCAACTAATCTGTTAGAAGAAATTCCTCCTACTTCTATTAAGTAGCTTATAGTAGACTTATTTCTTCTTCTAGAAAGTGCTCTATTGTATTCACTACTAGCACGACTGTCTGTGTGAGATCGCACTTCAATTTTCATATAAGGGTTATCTTGTAACACTTGAATTATTTTTTGAAGTTCAATAGCTGCATCTGGACGAATATTAGATTTATTTAAATCGAAATAAATAGTTGGTATATCTAAAGCTATAGAAAGGTCATCTCCAATTATAACTTCTTGTTCTTCTTTTTTAATATTTAACTCTAATAACGTATTATTATCTATAAAATCCGAAGTAAAACGTTTTTCATCGGTAGTGTATTTATCTTTAGAAACTCTAACTAAATACGCCTTATGGTTAATCGTTTTAAAAGTGAATTTTCCATCATTGCCTACTTTTATTTCATCAATTTTATTTCCTTTCATATCAAATAATATAACAAGAGCCTCTCTTATTAATTCTTGTGAATCTTTATCCTTAATAACTCCTTCAATAACTCGAGTTTTCTTTTCAATTTTAAAAGAGTAAATATCGTCATCTCCTTTACCTCCTATTCTGTTAGACGTAAAAAAACCTTCTTTAGTATCAATATTTTCAAAATAAGCAAAATCATCTTGAGGACTATTTATAGGTTTTCCTAAATTTTTAACAACTAGTTCTTCTGCTTTATCTCTTTTAATTAAATCTTCAAAATTCTTTACTACATATAGATCTAAACCTCCCAATCCAGGAAACCCGTTTGAAGCAAAATACAAATCCCCTTTAGTGTTAATATATGGAAAGGTTTCTTGTCCTTCAGTATTTATTATATTTCCCAAATTTGTAGGTTCTCCAAGCGTACCGTCTCTATTAATATTAGCGACATATATATCTGATTCACCTAAAGTTCCTGGCATATCCGATGCGAAATATATCTTTGTTCCTGTTTTATTTATACTTGGATGTGCTACACTATATGTTTTACTATTAAAATGTATAGGCTTTATGTTACCCCACGAATTATCATTTTGTAATTCCGCTTTAAAAATATACAATCTATTAGTATTTGTTTCATCTATTCTCAATCTCTTTTTATAAAAATTGTTCCGAGTAAAATAAATTGTAGATCCTTTTGGCATGAATGTTACTGTGGATTCGTGAAATTTCGTATTTATCCTTTTATCGAAAGGAAGCACTTTAGAATATATACCATTTTCTTGCCTTTCTACAGTATATAAGTCTAAAAAAGGCTGATGATTCCATTTATATAATTTACCTTTTCCTCTTGCAGAAGCTATAATTAGTTTATTATTATACAATGTTGTTCCAAAATCTGAAACTGGAGAATTTATATCTAAATTTTTTATTTCTAAATCATCATCATTACTACTCGTTTTATTAATAATAGCTAAATAGTTAGGTGTTTCCTTAAATGCTCTTCCTCTCGAGTCTGTAGGCTCAGTATCATAAAATTTCTGCATCCATAAATCTGCCTCATTATATTTCTCTAAAGATTTTAGTACTTGAGCATACCTAAAATAATACTCTGTATTTATTTCTTCATTTAAACCCATTAGTTTTTTATACCACTTATAAGCGTCTTCCATCTCATTATTAAAATAGAATGAATTCCCTAATTTTTGAAATAGATCTACAGAACTATATCCCTTTTCTGCGACTTTTAATAATATCTCAGTTGTTTTGATATAAGCTAAATTATGGTATTCTTTTGAAGCTCTCTTTATTGCTCCTTGTTGAGAAAGAGAAAGGTTGAAGCTAAAAATAGTTATTAGTACTAGTATATATTTAAATGTTTTCATATGTAACTTTTTAAAAAAATCGTGGTGATAAAATCCTAATAGCTTTTCTTGGTTCAAAACGAAGCATAATCTCATGAGAACCACTGTTGTAATTATTTAAATTAGTAGTTGTTAAATCATATGCATAACCTATAAATAAATCATCACTTATTTGAAAGCCAGCTAATGCACTTATGGAATCATTCCAACGCCAAGCTAAACCTAAATTAAGTTTCTCTTTAAATAAAAAATTAGCAGAAATATCAGCTATTAATGGAGCTCCTGAAACCGCTTTTATTAAAAACGCAGGTTTAAATTTCGTAGATTCACTTATATCAAAAACATAACCTCCTATCAAAAAGAAATGCATACGCTCTGTAGCAAACGATTCTTGAAAATCATCATAATGTTCTGTTGTTAAAAAGTTGGGAACAGAAAGTCCTAAATACCAATCATAAGAATGTAAATATAAACCAGCACCAATTGTTGGGGAAAATAAACTTAAATTTTGCTTAAAGGCATTATCTGGGTTTTGATATTGTCCCTTACTCCAATCTGTATCTAATAAATGAAACCCGCCTTTAAGTCCAAATGACAATTTTGTATCATTTTCATTTAATGGAATAGTATATGAAAAGTTAGCATTGAAAAAAGTTTCTTTTGAAGGACCTATTTTATCACTCAATATATTTACACCTAAACCTATACGTTGATTACGCAAAGGAGTATGAATCCCAAAAGTTAAGGTTTCTGGTGCGCCATCTATACCTACCCATTGTGTTCTATATAGACCTGTAGCACTTAACACCTCTCTTTGTCCTGCATAAGCAGGGTTTACACTCATAGTATTATACATATACTGAGTATATTGAGGGTCTTGTTGAGCATTTACTTCTGTATAAAACAATAAAGTAAACACGATTATAATTAAAATTTTTACTATTAATGATTTTCGTCTCATCTTCATTTTTTTATAGTGTTTCTTTATTTTATCTGTTTATATATAACCATCCTGACCTTGGTTTTGAACCTTCACCTAAATCTAAAGTGTAAAAATAAGTTCCAACAGGCAATTTATCAGACTCATTAATGGTGGCCCTTCCATTAGATGTTCCATCCCAATTATTTGAATAACCTCTAGCTTTAAAAACTATATTTCCCCATCTATTATAGACCTCTAGCTTATTATTAGGATAGTTTTCTATACAACTAATTACAAATAAGTCATTATCTCCATCTCCATTAGGAGAAAACTCATTATAAACTTCTAGACATTGAGGGAATACTGAAGCTCTAGAAGTATTATTACTTGTATTCATATCCATACCCCCATCAAGACTAGCAATGGTTACTGTATTTAAATAATCACCAATACCCAAAACCTCTACTGTAATTTCTAATAATTCTATATCTCCTTCACTCAATGTTGGTACTACCCATTCACCATCAAACTCAGAATAACTTCCAGCAGTAGCAGCATATGAAATATAAGAGTATCCACTTGGTAGAATCTCTTCTATTACAATACTATTAGCTGTTACAGATCCTTCATTGGTCAATGTAATCGTAAATACGACATGGTCATTTACAATAGGGTTTGAATTGTCTACTGTTTTCTCAACACTTATGTCTGAAACGCCAGCAAATATGCTTACTGTTGGGTCATCGAAATCTCCATCATTATCATTATCATTATTTGCAACATCAGTTGGATCATCAGAATCCTCACTTATTGTAGTTGTAGAGTTTATAATTATTGCATTAGCGATCGCAGTATTAACTACAGACCTCGCATCTATGTCTTCTGCTGTAATAATATGTTCTGCTGTAGCAATAAAGGTTTCATTAGGAGCTAAAGATGAAACAGTTGACAACCCAATAAATGTTGCATTTGGGTCTATTAAATTAATATTTAGCAAGGTGACATTTCCTATATTTGTTACTGTAATAGTATATGTTAAAACATCTCCTATATTAGAATATGATGCTGTATCAACTACTTTAGTAATATCTATAATAGCAGTTTGAGCTATTGTTGTTATCGTAGCATCATCTGGTTCTCCATCTCCATTAGTATCGTTATCTGTTGTATTGGTGGGGTCGTCTGAATCATCTGTAACTATACTTCCATTTGTATCTTCTGCAGTAACAACAGCTATATTTGTAACAGAACCAATATCTAAATCATTTTGAGTTATGGTATGACTTGCAGTAACAATTACAGCTTCCCCAGGAGCTAATACAGCAATATCTGAAGGAGTAATACTACCCACATCAGCATTAGTATCCGTTACAACAACGTTAGTTAAAGTAACATTACCTGTGTTAGTTACTGTTAATTGATAAGTAATTTGCTCTCCAAGCATATTATAACTACCATCTGTAGCAGGTAAAGCTGTTTTTATTAGACTAATACTTCCTTCTACAGGTAAAGAAGTAATAGTATCATCATCTGGTTCTCCATCGCCATTAGTATCATTGTTCGTTGTATTATTGGGATCATCAGAAGTATCTGTAACTACACTACCATCTGGAGCTACTCCATTAACTTCAGCTGAATTAGTAATGCTTCCTGTGTCAATATCTGTCTGTGTAATAGTGTAAATGGCAGTAAAACTAGTACTATCATTTTCTGTTGGATTTAAAGTTATAGGCCCACCAGAAACAGTAACTAAAGCATCTGTAATGGTTATATTACTTATAGAAACGTTACCTGTATTTATTACATTAAAAGTATAGTTTACTGTTTCACCAACCTGTGCAATTCCATCACCATTAGTATCTATAAACGTTCCAGTTTTTGTAACATTAATTTTTGGGTTAGCGGCTAATAATGTCACAGTATTATCATCAGGATCACCATTACCATCAGTATCATTATTTGTAGAATCATTAGGATCATCTGAAACATCAGTTATGATATTTCCATCAGGATCTGTTCCAGAAACAGTAGCTGTGTTAGTTACATTTCCTCCATTAATGTCTGCTAATGTTATTACATAAGTTGCTGTAAAAGTTGTATTGTCTATTTCATTTGGATTTAAATCTATTGGGCCTCCATTTACTACTACAAATGGGTCGGTAATAGAAATATTGGTAATAGTTACGTTCCCTGTATTTCTAATATCAAAAATATAGGTAATTGTTTCTCCTTCTTCTGGGAACCCATTACCGTTTTCATCGTTAAATAAAGATGTTTTTAGAAATGACAAATGAGCTTCTTGAGATAATGACGTTACAGTAGCATCATTTTCTTCAATAGTTGTTGGGTCGTCTGAATCATCGCTAACTGTCGTTCCTTCGGGAGACATCCCTGAAACTATTGCTGTATTAGTTACACTTCCCTCATTAATGTCATTTTGAGTTAAAGTGTATAATGCAATAAACGTAGTACTATCAGTTTCGTTAGGTGGTAAATTAATAGGTCCGCCCGAAATTGTAACTAATGGATCTGTAATTGAAATATCAAAAACAGTTACATTTCCTATATTTGCAACGTCAAACGTATAAGCTATAGATTCACCAACTTGGGCTAAACCGTCTCCATTCGAATCTATAAAAACGCCCGTTTTAGATACTGTCAATTGTGGGGCTTCTATAAAATCAAAAACTGTTGTATCATCTGGTTCTCCATCTCCATTGGTATCGTTGTTTGTTGTATTATTCGGATCATCTGAGGTATCTGAAACGATATTCCCATTAGGTTCATTTCCATATACTGTGGCTGAATTTGTAATACTTCCAGAATCTATATTAGACTGTGTAATGGTATATGTTCCAAAAAATGTTGTAGTGTCTACAACCCCTGGGGCTAAATCTATAGGCCCACCATTTACAGCAATTAACGGGTCATTTATAGTAATATTAGTTATAGTAACATTTCCTGTGTTTGAAACAACAAAATTATAAGTTAACGTCTCTCCTTCCTGTGGAATATTATCTCCATTTTCATCATTAAAAACAACCGTTTTATCTAATGACATAGATGCGTTTTGAGTAAGTGGAGTAATAGTATTATCATTAGGGAATGTTGTACTAGGATCGTCAGAAACATCAGAAACAACAATTCCACAAGGATCATTCCCTGATGCAGTAGCACTGTTTATAACTTGACCTGAGTCTAAATCTGCTTGAGTTATTGTATGGGAAGCATTAAATGTTACACTTCCAAAGGCAGGGATAGTTGTTACATTAGTAGGTGTAATACTTCCAGCATCTGCATTACTATCTGTAATACTAACATCACTCATTTCTAATTCATTAATATTTTCTACAGTAATTTCATACTGAATAACTTCTCCTACTGTATCATAACTACTATCAGTAGAAAAAATGAAAGATTTAGTTACAACAAGTTCTGCTTGAGGTCTAACAACTACTGTGTATTCATATTGATCTCCCACACAGCTATCAGCAGACGTTGGTGTAATAGTATATACTACTGTTTGTAAAGATCCTGAAACATTGATAAGAGTATCTGTGATTGTATTAGCTGTGGAAGGTGTTGTTGTTTCTCCATTTATGTTTATATTATCCATTGCCACCCATGAAAAACTTACTCCACTTAAATCAACGTCTTCATCTAAATTGTGGTTCAATGCTATGCTACTACAAGTCGAATCAGTAAGAGGGCTAGCAATGAATGGTTCTGGATTAACAGTTACAAGTAACTCAAATGGACTTCCTATACAACCATCTACATTTGAAGGTGTTATAGTATATAAGACATCTTGAGTAGTACCACTAATATTCGTAATTATATCAGGAATTACAGTTCCATTACCATCAATAGCTCCATTAACATTTGCATTAGGTGTCACAATCCAATTAAAATTAACTCCTGTCAATGTTGTTAATGATGACAAATCATAATTTAATACTACATCACTACAGCTCATTGTTGTAACATCATCAATATCTAGTGTTGATGTGACATTAATAATATATGTATAAGTATATACAGAAGTATTTCCTCCACAGTCTGTATAAGTAAAGGTATACACTTTATCGCCATCGCAACTAGGGTCTGTATTTTCTGTAACTACTGGTATAATTGCATTACCACAAACA
>Ga0189290_100217_pt1 | contig 26406 bp, 24 predicted proteins | sample UW140minimetaG_FD_130318 | JGI IMG/M metagenome (GOLD analysis project Ga0189290, IMG submission 130318) | Marine microbial communities from the Costa Rica Dome - UW140 mini metaG | ecosystem: Environmental > Aquatic > Marine > Oceanic > Photic zone | place: Costa Rica: the Eastern Pacific...
GAATCCTTGTCGGCGGCTTCCTCGATCTTCAGCGCGACGTTGCCCTCGGCTTCCTTCAGCAGGCGGTCGCGGATGACGCGGCTGGTCACCTTGTCGCCCTCGGTGCCGGCGAGCGGCGAGTCGTTGACGATGAAGGACATCGTCACCGTCGGCGGATCGATCGGCTGGGCATGCAGCGGCTCGTTGACCTGCGGGTCGCAGAAGGTGTCGGCCACGGTGCCCTTGGACAGGCCCGCAATGGCGACGATGTCACCGGCTTCGGCGAACTCCAGCGGCACGCGCTCGAGGCCGCGGAAGGCGAGGATCTTGGAGATGCGGCCGCTTTCCAGCAGCTTGCCGTCGCCATGCAGCACCTTGACCGCCTGGTTCGGCTTGATCGAGCCGGACTGGATGCGGCCGGTGATCAGGCGTCCGAGGAACGGATTGGCTTCGAGGATGGTGCCGATCATCTTGAACGGCTCGTCCTTGCCGGCCGTGTCCGGCTCCGGGACATGCTTCAGGATCAGGTCGAACAGCGGGGTCAGGCCCTGGTCCTGCGGGCCTTCCGGCTCTTCGGCCATCCAGCCGCCGCGGCCCGAACCGTAGAGAATCGGGAAGTCGAGCTGCTCTTCGGTCGCGTCGAGCGAGACGAACAGGTCGAAGATCTCGTTGAGGACTTCCTGATGGCGCTCGTCGGCGCGATCGATCTTGTTGATCGCCACGATCGGCTTCAGGCCGACCTTCAGCGCCTTGCCGAGCACGAACTTGGTCTGCGGCATCGGACCTTCCGACGCGTCGACCAGGATCACGGCGCCGTCCACCATGTTCAGGATGCGCTCCACCTCGCCGCCGAAATCGGCATGGCCCGGGGTGTCGACGATGTTGATGCGGGTATCCTTCCACTCGACCGAAGTCGCCTTGGCCAGGATGGTGATGCCCCGCTCCTTCTCCAGATCGTTGGAGTCCATCGCGCGGTCTTCGGTGCGCTGGTTCTCGCGGAACGATCCCGACTGCGCCAAGAGCTTGTCGACGAGTGTGGTTTTGCCATGATCGACATGCGCGATGATCGCGATGTTGCGGAGCTTCATAAGTGTCACCGGAAACGAGTTAAGGCCGCGGCGGGACCATCAATGGTCCACCCGGCGCGAATTCCACGCTCCCATACAGCAATTTGTGCGGGTGCGAAAGGTGGAGGCGTGTTTATGCGGCGCGACCCGCCCGTCCTCTTCACGGAAGACGGTGCGAACGCGACCGAACGAGCAACCCACATAGTCATTCTGCGCCCCGGACACAACAACCCAGCGCGATACATGCCACAACCGGACTTGACACAACGGAACAAACAACGAACCATTTGCCCGCTGGAGTTCGATTCGCAGTCCTGCGGAAGGATGACACCATGACGACTGACAGCGGAAAAACCTTTCGGAACGCCGGGTCCGGCCAATACGTGACCAAGAGTTACGCCGAGACCCACCCCAACACGACGATCAGCGAGACCAGGGGCGGCGGCTCCACCCACGGCGCGCATCGCAGCGCGATCACCGGCCGCTTCGTCGGGCCGGCCGCGGCGGGCCGCTGGCCGGACCGGACCATCAAGGACAGCTGATCCGTCACGGCGCCGCCGCCCGGCGACAAGGAACCGGGCGACCGGCTGAAGCGCGTGGCTCAGCCGGCCGGCCTGTCTGTCGCGCCGCCGCGTCACCCGCGCCGAACGGGGTCGAGCGTCGTCGTCCAGAGTTCCGTGTCGTCGGCATCCATCAGCCGGACCGTCATCTGTTCGCTGTCGCCGTCGATCTCGACGAGACCGAAGAACTGCAGGCCCATGGACGGCGGCAGGTTGGCGCCCTGCTCCTCGGTCGGCGCCTTCACGAACCGCACCTCCGGCCCGAAGGTCTTGTCGAGATCGTTGGGGCCGAAGGTGCCGGCATGGATCGGGCCGGACACGAACTCCCAGAAGGGCTCGAAATCCTGGAAGGCGGCGCGATCCGGACTGTAGTGATGGGCCGCGGTGTAGTGGACGTCGGCGGTGAGCCAAACCGGGTTGGAGATGCCGGCCGACTTGATGAAGCGCAGGAGGTCGGCGAATTCCATCTCGCGGCCCTTCGGCACGCCGCCATCGTTGTTGGACACCGCCTCCACGAGCTTCCTGTCGCCGACATTGTCCCAGACGACGAGACCGATCGGCATGTCGGAGGCTATCACCTTCCAGGTGGCGTCGGACTTGGCCAGTTCGCGCTTCAGCCAGGCGATCTGCTCGGCGCCCATCATCTGCGTCGCCTCGGAGGCCTCCTCCTGCAGGCCCTCGGTATTGCCGCCGCGATAGGAGCGCAGGTCGAGGAAGAACACGTCGAGCAGCGGACCATAGGCGATCTTGCGATAGACCCGGCCGGGCTCCTCGGCGACGTAGCCGATGGGCGTCATCTCGTGGAAGGCGCGAGCGCTGCGGGCGGCCAGAAGGGCAATGTCCTTGACCGCATAGCGGTCATCGGCGGTCAGGTCCTTGGCCGAGGACCAGTTGTTGATGACCTCGTGGTCGTCCCACTGGAAGAAGGTCGGTATGCGCGCATTCATCGCCTGGACGTTCTTGTCCATGAGATTGTACTTCCACTGGCCGCGATACTCGTCCAGCGTCTCGGCAACCTTTTCCTTCTCGGGGATGAGGAGGTTCTTCCAGACACTGCCGTCGGCGAGCTCCACGCTCTCCTTCAGCGGGCCGTCGGCATAGATCGTGTCGCCCGAATGCAGGAAAAAGTCCGGCTCGTGCTTTGCCATGGTGGCGTAGGCCTTCATGCCGCCGCGGCTCTCGTCGATGCCCCAGCCCTGCCCGACCGTGTCGCCGGACCAGGCGAAGCTGATCGAGCGGCGCGACGCCGGCGCCGTGCGGAAGCGCCCGACGATGGGCTCGGAGACGCCGTTGACGTCGCCGAGATCGGTGGCGACGGCGCGCCAGAAGATTTCCTGATCGGACGGCAGGCCGGAAATCAGGCGCTTGGCCGTGAAGTCGGATTCCGGCAGCGTCGTCAGGCTGTGCAGCTTGCGCGCATTGGCAAAACTCTCGGTCGTCGCCCATTCGAAATCGATGCGCGCCGGCCGGTCGGCCCGCGTCCACACCATGCCGGAGGTGGCATCGACGTCGCCGGTCTGGACGCCGTGGGTGAAGGCCGGGCGGCTGGCCGCCCGGCTGATCGCCGGCATGGCAAGGCCGGAACCGGCGACGAGCGCCGCCGCCCCCGACGAGGCGAGGAAGCGGCGGCGGGACAGGGGAAAGCGTTTCGCAGACATCGGGGCACCTCCAGCGGAAAGAGGCCCGCACCATCGCCAGCTTGCGTGGCAGGGCGATTGCAGCCCTGCGAAACTTTCGAGTCGTTCCAAATTGCGGCGGCGCCAGCAAAATTCCGGGCCGCCGCCACGAGGATCGGCCTGACCTCAGCCGGTCACAAAACCGCGCTTGCGCAACAGCGCCCCCGAGGTCGGCATGCGGCCCCGGAACGCGGTGTAGAGGTCCGCTGCGTCCTGCGAATTGCCGGCGGAATAGACATGCTCCAGAAGCCGCCCTGCCGTCTCGGGATCGAACGGATCGCCGGTCTCCTCGAACGCCTCGAAGGCGTCGGCGTCGAGCACCTCCGACCACATGTAGGAATAGTAGCCGGCCGAATAGCCGTCGCCCGAGAAGATATGGGCGAAGTGCGGCGAGCGGTGGCGCATGACGATCTCGCGCGGCATGCCCAGCTCTTCCAGCATCGCCCGCTCGGCCGCCAGCGGCTGGTCCGGCACCTCGCGCAATTCGTGCAGGCCGAGATCGATCAGCGCCGAGGCGGTATATTCGACCGTGTCGAAGCCTGCGTCGAAGCTCTTGGCGGCCAGCATCTTGTCGAGCAGCGGCTTCGGCAGCGGCTCGCCGGTTCGCACGTGCCGCGCATGGTCCGCGAGCACTGAGGGGACGGTAAGCCAGTGCTCGTAGAGCTGCGAGGGCAGCTCGACGAAATCGCGGGACACCGACGTGCCGGACAGCGACGGCCAGGTCACGTCGGACAGGAGCCCGTGCAGGGCATGGCCGAATTCGTGAAACAGCGTGCGCGCGTCGTCGAGCGACAGCAGCGCCGGCTGGCCGGCGCTCGGCTTGGCGAAATTGCAGACATTGTAGATGATCGGCAGTTGCCCGCCATCGAGCTTGTGCTGGCTGCGCAGGGCGCTCATCCAGGCGCCGGACCGCTTCGACTGGCGGGCGAAGTAATCGCCGAGGAAGAGCCCGCGCGGCCGACCGTCGCGGTCGGCGACCGCCCAGACCCGCACATCCGGGTGCCAGGCCTTGGCCTCGGGCAATTGCGTGAAGGAGAGGCCGAACAGCCGGCCGGCCACGTCGAAGGCGGCGGCGATCATCCGGTCGAGCTCGAAATACGGCTTCAGCTCGCTCTCGTCGATGGCGAACTCCCGCTGCCGCCTCTGCTCGGCGTAATAGCGCCAGTCCCAGGGCTCCATCGGATGGTTGTCGCCGCGCTCGCCGGCCAGACGGCGCAGGGCCGCCGCATCGTCGGCGACGCGCGTCTTGGCATGCTCCCACACCTCTTCGAGCAGCGTGCGCACGGCGACCGGCGTCTTGGCCATCGTGTCGTCCAGCTTGTAGGCCGCGAAGCTGTCGAAACCGAGCAGCCGCGCCTTCTCGCCCCGCAGCCTGAGAATATCGGCCATGATCTGCCGGTTGTCCGACGCGCCCTCGTTCTCGCCGCGGCTCGTCCAGGCGCGGAAGGCTTTCTCGCGCAGGTCGCGCCGCGTCGAATAGGACAGGAACGGCACGACCACCGAGCGCGACAGGGTGACGGCATAATTCTCGAGCCCGCGATCGGCGGCAACACCGGCCATGGTCGAAATCAGATCGTCAGGAAGACCGGCCAGATCGTCCTTTTCGAGGCTCATCACCCAATTGTGTTCGTCGGCCAGAATGTTCTGGGAGAAGCGGGTCCCGAGCGACGACAGTTCGGCATCGATCTCGGCCAGCCGCTCGCGACCGGCGCCTTCGAGCCGCGCGCCGCTGCGCACGAAGCCCGCATGGATCCGGTCGAGAAGCCGCCGGTCTTCCGGTGCCAAAACCGCCGCTGCATCGCGATCGGCATGGACCGCGTCGATACGGGCGAAAAGCGCAGCATTGAGAGTGATTTGGGACGAATGACGCGAGAGGAGCGGCGAAACGTCGCGCTCGACCCCCTGCAATGCCGGGTTCGTATGGGCACCGGCGAGGGTGAAGAAGATCCGGGCAACCTCCTCCAGCTTCCGGCCGGCGCGCTCCAGTGCGGCGATCGTATTGTCGAAATCGGCTGGAGCCGGGTTCTCGGCGATCGCCGTGATTTCAGACAGATGCTCGCTCATGGCGGCACGAAACGCGTCCGGAAAATCTTCGGGACGGAATTGATCGAAGTCAGGTACTTCGCTGGCTAATGCGTCAGGATGGTTACCGTCGAGCGGGACTGCGTGGTGCAAATCGTTCATCTGTCTGCCTTTATCCGCCTCTGCCATGCGCGTGTTCCACGTGTAGATGATGCGGACAGGGTTCAGATGAAAGACCATCGTGCTATTCTGGTCGCGCCGACAGGGTGGAATCCTTCGCCCCGGCATTGAGCGAGTAATGTCATTCAGAGCCGGGACGGCTCACCGGAAAACGTGAAACAAGGGCCGCAACCAATGTCGCAACTTCTACCGGGCAACGCCCTTGGCTTTGTTATCGTGGACCTCGGGCGGCTGTATCGGCAGGCTTTCGAGAAAGCGGTCATCGACGCCGGAATGGAACTGACGCCGGGCGAAATCAGGGCGCTCGCCTATGTCGGCCGCTACAGCGGCTCGCGCCAGGCGGTTCTGGCCGAGCGGATGGGCGTCGAACCGATGACCCTATCGGCCTATCTCGACCGGCTCGAGGCGCGCGGCCTGATCAGCCGCTCGGTCGATCCCAACGACCGCCGCGCCAAGGTCATCGCGCCGACCAGCTCGGCCGAGCGGGTGTTCGAGGAAGCCAGGCCCGTCGCCCTCGCCGTCTACGAGCGCACCGTCAGCGGCCTGTCCGAGGACGAGCGCAAGACCGTCGACGTCATCATGCGCAAGATGCGGGCGAACCTGACCAACGTGCCGCTGAGCGACGCCGACGACCGCAACGAGCAAGAGCCGCTCGCCGATGTCGCGGAGATGCGGGTCAAGGGCGCAGCCTAAGGCTCCCTTACGTCTGGCAAGGGCGGCGCGTCGACCCTAAATGGCGGTGATCGGGACGGGAACGGCGTGCATCGCGCGGCGTTGCCGTCCCTTTCCGACAGCCACTCACCACGGACCGCCGCCTTGACCGCACAAACTGCCCGCGCGCCGATCATGTCGGAGCGCCGGACGAGCCTCATCGGCGGTTGCCTCGTCGCGATCGGCCCGATCTCCATGGCGCTCTACACGCCCGCCATGCCGACGCTGGTCGCCGAGTTCAACACCACCGAATCGATGATCAAGCTGTCGCTGGCGGTCTATTTCGCCGGCTTCGCGCTGACCCAGCTGGTCTGCGGGCCGATGTCCGACGCCTTCGGACGGCGCGTCACCACCCTCGGCTTCATGGTGCTGTACCTGGCCGGCGCGATCCTCGCCATGGCCGCCGCGAATGTCGAGATGCTGATCGCCGCCCGCATCCTGCAGGGTGTCGGCGCGTCGGTGGGCGTCGCCACCGCCCGCGCCATCGTCCGCGACCAGTTCGAGGGCGAGACCTCCTCGCGGATCATGAATACCATCGGCATCATCCTGGCGCTCGGCCCCGCCGTCTCCCCGACCATCGGCGGCCTGACACTGGAGCTCGCCGGCTGGTACGCGATCTTCGTGGTGATGATGTTCTTCGGCCTGATCGTCATCGGCGTCACGCTCGGCGCGATGCGCGAGACCGTCGTGCCCGATCCCAGCCGCATCCAGCCGAAGGCTATCCTGCATTCCTACCGGCGGCTGATCACCAACCGCCATTTCATGGCCACGAGCCTCACCGTCGCCGGCTCGGTCGGCGCGCTTTACACCCTCGCCACGGTCCTGCCCTTCGTGCTGATCGAGCGCGCCGGGCTGACGCCCACCGAATACGGCATCGGCATGCTCGGCCAGTCCGGCATGTTCTTCTCCGGCTCGCTGGCGATGCGCTACCTGATGACCCGCACCAGCGCCTATCGCCTCGTGCCGGTCGGCTTGGGCTTCATCGGCGCGGGCGCTCTGTCGATCGCGCTGACGATCGCGTTCCTGCCGGTGACCTATCTGTCGATCATGGTGCCGGTCGGCCTCTATGCCTTCGGCATCGCCTTCGTCATGCCGGCCATGACCACGGCGTCGCTGGCGCCGTTCCCGCACATGGCAGGCTCCGCCTCGGCGATGATGGGCTTCGTCCAGATGGGAGCGGGTCTCGTCGGCGGCGCGATCTGCGCGGCGATCGGCGAGCCGGTGCTGGCCACGCAGATCGTCATTCCTGCCCTCGGGGTGATCGCCATCGGCTCCTATGCGGTCTATCGGACGCGTCCGCATCTGGCCGAGCCGGAGCCCGCGCCCGAGGTGCCGGCGCCGGAACTGAGCTACGACGGCCGCGGCTGACCGGGCGGTTCGTCCCGTGCTCCTTGGATCATCAAGGCCGGGTCAGAAGATGCCGGGGATGATCCGCGCCGTGCGCGCCCGGTAGGCGCGGTATTCGTCGCCGAAGGCCTCTTCCATCATCCGTTCCTCGGGCACGACCCGGGCCGCGAAGAGGATGCCGAAGCCGATCAGCCCTGCCGGACCGGCGATCCAGTTGGGCACCAGAAGCGCCTGCGCCAGCGCCATCGTCCAGAAGGCCGAATACATCGGGTGCCGCACCCGGCGGTAGATGCCCGACGTCACCAGCCTGTGCTTCTCGCGGATGTCGAGCGAGACCGACCACATCTTGCCCAGCGCCTTGTGGGTCTTGCGGAAGAGGACGAGTGCGCCCGCCATGGCGGAAAGCCCCAGCCCGATCTGCCACCAGGCCGGATCGTAGGTGGCGGATCTCGGCCAGCCGGTGGCGACGAACACGCCCGGCAGGATGCCGAGCCCCGTCAGCGAGATCGCCATGCGCAGCGTTTCCGCGGGACCGCGACGGCTGCGCTCGACACGGGCGCGCTTGGCCCGCCGCTCGAAGGGATAGCGGATCACGTACCAGCCCGCGACCATCAGCGCCCAGGCGACCGATCCGACGAGCGCCGGCGTCATGGCCGCGCTCCCTCGTTCATCCCGGGCGGCGAGAGCGGCGGCAGGTCGACGGTTTCGAGGCGGCCGTAATCGACCAGCGGGCGGGGTCCGAGCAGAAGCATGTGGAAGGAATAGGCGCTGCGCCGCTCGACCGCGAGGACGAATTGCCGGTGCAGGCGAAAGAAATCGCGCTTGATGCGCCGATAGGTGGCCGTCGTCACCAGGCGCTTGAAACGGATCCGCACCACTGCGGGCGCCTCGCCCTCCCTGATGCCCAGCGAGCGGGCCGGATCGGACCTGTAGAAATTGATCGGGTCGGACAGGCCCTGCACGTCGATCCAGGGCACCGCATGGGTCACCACGATCTCGCGTACCGCCCGGCGCTGGGCGCCGGCCGCCGGATGCAGCGCGGTCTTCATCAGGCTAGACCCGACAGTCAGCACCTGCAGCGGGCGGTCGCGGCGCAGCCCGCCCGCAAGGGCCCGGCCTAGTGCCAAGACGGCCAGGCTCGCGCCGAGACTGTGTGCGGCGATCACGATTTCGTCCGCCTCCGTCCCGGCCACGGCGTGGCGCATGGCCTCGGCATGGGCATCGATCCGGCGCGTGATGGCCGGATTGCGGTCGCGGCAGAAATCACGGGCCATCGCCCAGTCGTCCATCGCCGTCAGGACATGCAGCCGGCGGTTGGCATAGAGGAGCAGCGCCCAGGCCGTCGCCAGCCCGGCCAGAACGGCGACCAAGAGGCCCGCAAGTCCCGGCAGCGGGGCAAGCGCCGCGACGAGGCGACCGATGATCCAGCCGCCGAACAGGATGCCGGCCAGAACGACCAGCGGAAACAGATAGAAGAACAGATAGCGCCAGCTCACCCGGGCATACCGGAACACCGTCCCGGTGACGAGGAAGTCGCCGAGACCGGCGAGCCCGCTGAAGAGCCGCCGGAGCGACGAGCGCCCGGCATAGGCCAGAATGAGGTCGCTCCAGTCGCAGAAGACGAGATCGGTGTGGGTGCGCCAGCCATGGCCGGTCAGTTCGGCCCGCAGCACGCCGCGATGGGTCGCCGCGTTCGTCTCGGCGCGGCGATCGGTCGGCTCGATGGCGAGCCGGGTGTCCCAGAGCGGAGCCGATCGGGCTGCGGCGCGCGCGAAGCGGTCCATATGCGCGGTGATCGGCATGGGCTCGAAGCCGGGAAACACGAACACCAGCCGCTTCTCGATCATGCCATCTCCAGCGTCCGCACGCATGGGCGGACCAATGTCCGGCCTCGAGTGAAGCCCTCCAAGCAATGCCCGCGCCCTTCAGCCGATCGCTACGCTACGTCGCAGCATTTGCAAAGATGGCACGTCGGGCGGCCGAGCATCCGCGCCGTGCGACCGACCGCCGGTCGCCGCGTTTGCAGCGACAGGTTCAGGCCTTCGGATGCGCCCCGAAGATGCGGGCGAGGAACTCTTCCAGCCAGCGCCGGACCGGCGCGTCGTAGATTGCCCGCCCGTCGAAATGCTGGCGGCGTCCCTGGGCGCCGGGCAGCGTCAGCCGCGCATGGCCGCGGGTCGTCCAGCGATGCATCATCGCCAGTGTCAGCTCGGCATGGAACTGCACGCCATAGGCATTCGGACCGTAGCTGAACGCCTGGTTCGGATACCAGTCGCCCTCGGCCAGAAGCGTCGCGCCCGACGGCAGGTCGAAGCCTTCGCGGTGCCATTGATAGACCATTTCCGGCCAGTGCGGCAGCAGCGCCCGGCCCTGCGGTGTCGCCTTCAGCGGATAAAAGCCGACTTCCGCCAGCCCGTCGCGATGACTGCCGACACCGGCGCCGAGATGCTTGGCGAGCATCTGCGCGCCGAGGCAGATGCCGAGAAACGGGCGCTCTTCGGCCAGCGGCACCTTCATCCATTCGATCTCGCGCACGAGATGGGCGTCGGTATCGTTGGCGCTGGGCGGGCCGCCGAAGATCACCGCCCCGCGATGATCGTCCAGCGTCTCTGGCAGGGCATCGCCCATCACCGGCCGGCGAATGTCCATGCGCACGCCATGGGCATCGAAGACCTGGCCGACGCGCCCCGGCGTCGAGCTTTCCTGGTGCAGGACGACGAGAATCGGACGGGGATCGTCGGTTTCCAGCGTATAGGCATGCCGGGCGATGGCCTGAGCGACCGTATCGGCGCCGTCACTGATGCTGTTGTCGTAATAGGCCATGAAATCAGTCGGCGACCCCGCTCCTCGTCGCTGCCTCCCGCTTCATCAACATCCGGTCCCGCGTCGAGACGCCGAGCAGGTCGGAGACCCGCCAGATCAGATTGTCTTCCAGCTCGTGAACCGAGCCGTCGGCATAAGTCACTTCCCACAACAGCTCGACGAAGCGGATGCGCTCGGCCTCGCCCAGCCGGTTCTTCAGGACCGAGGTGAAGTTATAGAGATCCACCGCTTCCGTGTCGGCCTCGTCACCCGCCGCGACGATTCTGGCGACCTCGTCGGGCGCCAGCGCGAATTCCTCGCGCAGGACCTCGTGCAGGCGGGTGCGCTCGTCATCGGTCACGACGCCGTCCGCCCGGACGATGTGGAACAGGAGCGCGGCCGTCGCCACGCGCAGATCGTCTTCCGGGTCCTTTCGGCTTTCCGCCGGCCCGGCCCCGATATTGCGGAGAAAATCGCGGAATGCTTCGAACATCGTTCCTCGCCGTGAGCGGCCGTCGGCCTCAAGAGCCGTCAGCCGAACCGCGCTTCCTTGCGCTCTTCGCTGGTCGGCGCGGGTTTGGTTTCCTTCGGCGGGTCAACTGCCTCGGGCTTGCGCGGTTCCGCCGGCTTGGTCGCATCCCCGGCGGCCGGCTGCGTCGCCGCTCCGCCGGTTCCGCCGCTGTTGGCCGCGGGAGGCGTGGCCGGCTTTGCCGGTTCGGACGCCGCCGGCTTGGCCGGCGCGGGCGCAGGCGTTGCAGCTGGCACGGCCGCCGGTGCCGCCGGCGCGGGCGTTTTCGCCTCGGCACCGATCGTCTTTGCAGGACCGTGCTCGGCCTCGCGATCATGCGCGTCGATCATCGGACCGTCGCCATCGCCGATCCGCTCGACGGGCACCTTCCATTCGAAGGCGTCGAGACGTCCGGTGACCGGCGAGATCGGCGCCCAGTTGCGCGACACGACGCCGTCGGCCGTCCAGGCCGGATCGCGCGGCGCACGGATGGCCCGTCCCAGCCACTCGCGCACCCGGCCGACTTCGCCGGTCTGCGCTTCCTCGATGTCGGCGAGCAGCAGATAGGTGCTCTCGCGCGGCTCCGCATCGGCCGCGGCCATTGCGGATTTACGGGCCAGATCGAATTCGCCGGCATCGAGCGCCGCCCGCGCCAGGCACATCTCGGCTTCCGCACCGCTATGCAGGCCGTGCAGCTTGCGGGCCCGCTTCAGCCGGTCCTCGGGCGAATCGCCCGGCCGGGCATGCACATAGGCCTCGGCGATGTCGGGATGCGGCTGGCTGATCCAGCTGGTCTCCAGCACCTTCGAGCCGCGGCGCAGATCGCCCAGGCGGAACAGCGCCTCGGCGGCGACCAGGGCCGCAGGCGGCAGATCGGGCGCAAGCTTCTGGGCTTCCAGCCCGGCGGTCTTGGCCCCCGCCGGATCGCGCTCCGACAGCGTCATCGCCTTGGCGGTCAGAAGCACGGCGCGCATCCGCTTGGATTCGTCGCGATCGACCAGCCGGGTGTTCTTCTGGGCTTCCAGGATGGCGAGCGCGCCGTCCCAGTCACCGGCAAGGCACTTCGATTCCAGGACGGCGCCGCCGGCCCAGGGCACATGCGGCGCAATCCGCACGGCGCGCTCGGCATAATGGCGGGCGGCGGATTCGTCGCCGACGCGCTCGGCTTCGAGGAACAGGCCACGCAGGGCGAGAAGCCGGGTCTCCGGGTCGCGCTCCATCTGCTCGAAGGCCGAGCGGGCACGGGCATGATCGCCCTCGATCATCGCCGTCTGGGCGTCGAGGAAGCGGATCAGCGGCTCGCGGCGCGTGCCGAGCAGTTTATCGCTGCGCTTGGTCATGCGGCGGGCGAGCACGGCATCGCCGGCACCCGCAGCGATGATGCCGCTCGACAGGGCCTTGTAGCCGCGGTCGCGCCGGCTCGTGCTCCACCAATTGCCGATGGCGCCGGGCGTCTTGAAGAAGGCCCGCACCAGCCAGACGACGAGCAGCACGGCAAAGATCAGGACACCGAGGCCGATGAGAAAGACCATCAGGCTGGTGGCGACCTGCTGGCCCTGCCAGACGAAGGTGACGCTTCCCGGATTGTCGGCCAGCCAGGCAAAACCGATGCCGGCGGCCAGAACGACGAGAAGGAAGGCGAGGATTCGCAGCATGTCTGTTCCTTAGCCCTGATTGTCCTGGGCAGCCGGCTGGGCCGGCGCCGTGGCCGACGCGAGCGCGTCGGCGATGACCCGGTCGGCGGTCTGCCGGGCTTCGACCTGGTCGGCGAAATCCTGGCTGGCCGCCTTGGCCGCGTCGGGAAGCGTCTGCCATTCGGCGGTCCAGGCGGCCAGATCGCCTGCGTCGATGGCCGCATCGAGCCGCGCCAGGCTTTCGTTCGGTCCACCTTCGCCGGGCTCTGCCGAGGCCGACGGCTCGACCGGCCGCACCTGCACCAGCGAGCGCAGGCCCGACATGAGCTGGTCGCCCACCGGCGCATCCGGTGCAACCGGCGTCAGCTGGCTGGCGATGCGGTCCTCGACCTCGGGCCAGCGCGTCGCCAGCTCGCGCTCGGTCGGCACGCCGTCCGCCGCAAGCGCCCGGAGCTCCTCGGTCGCACCCTCGCCGCCGGCGATCTGCGCGTAGTTCTCGAGCTGCTGCATGAACGGCCCGCCCGCATCGATCGCGGCCTTCAGATTGGCTGCCGCGAAGGCCTTGGAAGCCTGCAGGTTGCGCTCTTCGACGGCGGCGATCCGGCTGTCGAAGCCGGAAATCGTCTCGTTGATGGCGGCGACGCCCTCCTGCGCGCTGGCGGCCGTCGCCTGCGCGTCGTTGGCCACCTTGGCAGCGGCATCGGCGCTCGACTGGGCCGCATTCGCCGCCTCCTGCGCGGCACTGGCGGTCTGACCGGCCTGCTCGGCGGCCTCCTGGGCAGCCGTCGCGGTCTGGGTCGCACCCTGCGCGGCCGTGCGGGCAGCTTCCGCCGCTTGTGCGGCACTGTCGTCCACCGGCGCAGCGGCCGCCTGTTCCAGCGCATCGACGCGGCCCGTCAGGGCCTGCGTGTCCCCACCATTTCCGGCAGGCGTCGCCGGCAGCGCCGCGAACTGCTCGCGCAGGGCCGCCACTTCGCCGTCCAGATCCTGCAGCGCGCTCTCGCTGGCGTAGCTTTCGCCGGTGGTCTGCTCGCTCGTACCGAAATTCGGCAGATAGCCGGCCGACTGCAGCGCGGCCCCGCCCACCAGGGCGACGATCGCGCCGACAAGGCCCGCCGCGGCCGCGCCGCCGAAGCCGAGCCCGGAGGACCGGTCGGTCGCAGCTGATGTCGTCGTGCGGCCCGTCGATGCACCGGTCGGCCCCGTCGTGCGGGACGCGGCGCTCGTGCTGGAACTTCCGGACGAGGACGTTGTGGACCCCGTTGCGGCGGAAGCTGGCTTGCTGCCGGCAGCCGTGCTGCCAGTCGTGGCTGGCGTTGCCGATGCCGGCCGCGCAGCGCCCGTGGTCGAACCGGTGCCGCCCGAACCTGTCGAGGTGGGCTTGCCCGAGGTCGCAGCGAATCCGGTTGCCGACGCCGGAGTGGATGTCGGCTTGGCAGGCGAACTGCCGGTGGCCGCGGACCCACCGCTTGCGGAGGATGGCGCCGAACCGGATGCCGCCGACGTCGGAGCATTCGCACTGCTGGAAGCCGCAGGCTTCGACGCATCCTTGCCCGCAGGGGCCGTCGGAGTCCCGGTCGTCGATGCCGTCGTCGGCGTTGCGGTCGTGCCGCCCGATGCCGGCTTCGCGGCCGTGCCGGTCGCTGCCGGGGACGCGGTCGTGCTCGATGGCTTGGCGGCCGTTGCGGAGGATGCCGGCGCGGTTGCCGACTTCGCGTCGCTCGGCTTGGTGCCGGTCGCGGCGCTGGCCGGAGCCGCCGTGGCAGCGGTCGCCGCCCCGGCGGAGCCGGTCTTGTCGGAAGCCTTCGGATCGCCGGCGGGCTTGGCGGCCGGCGACGATGTCGCGCCGGTGGCCGGCTTAGACGGCTCGGCCTTGGCCGCACCGGTCCCGGCCGTACCCGATGTCGTCGCATCGCCGGGCTTGGGCTCGCTCGCACCGCGGCTCGAGGTGTACTTCACCTCGCTCTTTGCCGTGCCGGCGGAAGCCGTGGACGCAGCGGTCTTCGGCGCCGTCTTGCCATCCTTCGATGCGTCGCTCGGGCCGGCGGGCTTGGCAGATGCCGTCGCGCCGGTGTCGTCGTTGTTCTTGTCGGTCACCGGTTCGTTCTTTTCCGCCTTGAGATCGATCGTCTGGCCGCGCGTCTTGCTCGGCCTTGAGCGCCGGGGACGGTTGGTCATCGAAACTGCTCCATTCTCACCGGGCATGGCAGGGATATCGGGTCGATTTCCGCACCGCACGCATTCACGCTATTCGTCCTTCATTCGCACGGGCCGCGCAAGCGCCGCATCAAACCTGATCCTTCAACTAGGTTAGTCGAGCCGTTCGAAAAGCGAGGCAAGCCGGGTGTCGTCAGATAGGCGTACCGTTTCGGCGAGATTTGCGGGCAGGGCCGCGGCAATTCGCGCCGAGAGCGCCAGGATCTTCGGCGCCGGCTGGAAGAGATCGGGACAGGTCGCGACCAACTCGCCATAGGCCGTCGCCTGCCCGGCCGACAGCAGCAGCACGGCGTCGGGCGGCCCGTCGTGCAGGACAGCCGCGACGGCGCTCCGCTCCGGGCGATGGGCCACCGTCTCGTAGACCTCCCAGACGCGGCAGCCGATCCCGGCGGCCGCCAGTGCCGTTTCCAGCGTCCCCGTGCGCGGCCGTCCGGCGGCATAGAGGATCGTCGATTTTTCGTCGAACCCTGCGTCCCGGGCCAGCCGGGCCATGTCGCCGGCCTCCCCGGCGGCAACCCGCACATCGGTAAAGCCGGCCGCCAGCAGCGCCGAACCGGTCCGCTCGCCGACAGCGAAGACCGGGCGCGCGTCGTCCGGAAACGCCTTCGCCAGGGCCGGCACGGCGCGCATGCTGGTCACGGCAAGCGCGGCGAAGTCCCCCGTCGGAGCGGGGTCGCCGATCGTCCGCATCGATTCCACCGGCAGAACGAGCGGCCGATGGCCACGCTTCGCGAGCGCCTCCGCCGTTTGCACAGCCGCGTCCGCCGCGCGCAGGATCAGCACCCGGGCCATGGCCGGCCGCGCCGCGTCAGGCGCCCCAGCCGTCGAAAAAGCCCGGCCCCGCCGCGTCCAGAACGTCGCGGCCGGCCAGCCGGCCCAGCGCTTCGGCCTCCGTGGCGATGCCGGTACGCCGGGTCTCGTGCATCCGGGTGCCGTCCGGCGTCAGGATCATGCCGTGCAGTGTGACCGTGCCGTCCTCGGCCAGCACCGCATGGGCGGCGATCGGCGTGCGGCAGGAACCGTCGAGTTCCGCAAGAAAGGCCCGCTCGGCGGTCAGCGCCACGGTGGTCCGCGGGTCGGCGATCGCCGCGACGAGGCCGTGCACCCGTTCGTCGCCGATCCGGTTCTGGATGCAGATCGCCCCTTGTCCCGGCGCCGGCAGGAAGCGCTCGACCTCGAGGATTTCCGTCGCCACGTCCTGCATCGCCATGCGGTTGAGCCCGGCCAGCGCCAGCAGCGTCGCGTCCACCTGGCCCTCTTCCAGCTTGCGCAGCCGGCTCTGGACGTTACCCCGGAAGGTAATCACCTTCAGATCCGGCCGCATCCGCTTCAACAGCGACTGACGGCGTAGCGAGGCCGAGCCGATGGTCGCCCCGTGCGGCAGTTCGTCGATGGTTGCCGCCGTGCGGCCGATGAAGGCGTCGCGGACATCCTCGCGCGGCAGATAGGCGGAGACCTCCAGCCCGTTGGGCGAGGCAGTCGCCATGTCCTTGGACGAATGCGCCGCGATATCGATGCGCCCGTCGATCAGCGCCGCCTCGATCTCCTTGGTAAACAGCCCCTTGCCGCCCACTTCCGACAGCGGCCGGTCGAGAATGCGGTCGCCCGTGGTCGAGATCACCTCGATCTCGAAGGCCTCCTCCGGCAGATCGTGTGCCGCCATCAGGCGGGCGCGCACCTCGCTCGCCTGCGCCTTGGCAAGCTGGCTGCCGCGCGTGCCGATCCGGATGATGTCGCTGGCCATGGTCTGTCCCGTCAGTTCGCTTTGCATGTCGTGGGCTCGTTCATAGGGCGGCGGACCGCCCACCGGAACCGTCCGGGCCGGAATTTCGACCGCCGCCGACCGGTTCCGACCGGCGATCGACGGTGGCGGGACCCGCGCCGATCGCCTATGTCGGCAGCACGCCATTACCGCTCGGACCGAACGTGACGCCTGCCAATCCGCCCCGCCCCCTGATCCTCGGCATCGAGACGAGCTGCGACGAGACCGCCGCGTCGGTCGTCGGGCGCGACGATGCGGGCGCGCCGGTGATCCTGTCCAACGTGGTGCTGAGCCAGGTCGAGGAACATGCCGCCTTCGGCGGTGTCGTGCCGGAGATCGCCGCGCGGGCCCATGTCGAGGCGCTGGACGGCATCGTGAAGGCGGCGATGGACGAGGCCGGCATCGGTTTCGACGAACTGTCCGCCGTCGCGGCGACCACCGGCCCCGGTCTTGTCGGCGGGCTGATTGTCGGCGCCATGACCGGCAAGGCGATCGCCGCCGCGCGCCGGCTGCCCTTCCTGGCGATCAATCATCTCGAAGGCCACGCCTTGACGCCGCGCCTGACCGACCGCCTCGCCTATCCCTATCTCCTGCTGCTGGTCTCCGGCGGTCACAGCCAGATCGTGCTGGTGCGCGGGCTCGGCGCCTATGAGCGCTGGGGCACGACCATCGACGACGCGCTGGGCGAGGCCTTCGACAAGACCGCCAAGCTGCTCGGCCTGCCCAATCCCGGCGGGCCCCATGTCGAGCGGCGCGCCGCAGCGGGCGATCCGAAGCGCTTTGCCCTGCCGCGCCCGATGAAGGGCAATCCGCGGCTGGACTTCTCCTTTTCCGGCCTGAAGACGGCCCTGCGCATGGCGGCCCAGGCCGCCGCGCCGCTGTCGCCGACCGATGTCGACGATCTGTGCGCCGGTTTCCAGGCTGCCGCCGCCGACAGCCTCGCAGACCGGGTCGGCCGCGCCCTGACGCAGTTCTGCGAGCGCTTTCCCGATCTCGCCGATCCGGTGCTGGCGGTGGCCGGCGGCGTTGCCGCCAACCGGGCGATCCGCACCGCGCTCGAGGTGGAGACCGCACGGACTGGAGTTCGGCTGGTCGCCCCGCCACTGGCGCTGTGCACCGACAATGCCGCGATGATCGCCTATGCCGGGCTGGAGCGTTTCGAGGCCGGCATGGTCGATGGCCTTGATGCGCCGGTACGCTCGCGCTGGCCCCTGGACGGGGATTCGGCGCCGATGATCGGCTTCGGCCGACGGGGAGCCAAGGCATGAGCCACTTCGCCATCATCGGCGGCGGCGCCTGGGGCACTGCCCTCGGTTGCCTCTATGCCCGGGCCGGCCACGCGCCGCGGATCCTGGCCCGCGATGCCGGGACCGTCGCCGCCATCAACGCGAGCCGGCGCAACCCGCGCTATCTTCCCGACACGCCGTTGCCGGTGGGCCTGACCGCGACCGTGGACCCGGCCGAAGCCCTCGCCGGCGCCCGCACCATCCTCTTCGTCGTGCCGGCCCAGAGCCTGCGCGTCGTCGCCGCCGATCTCGCCCCGCACATTGCCGACGACACCCTGGCGATCCTCTGCTCCAAGGGCATCGAGCGCGAGACGGGCCGCTTTGCCACCGATGTTCTGGCCGAGGTGCTGCCGGGCCGCCCGCTCGCCGTCCTCTCCGGCCCGAGCTTTGCCGCCGACGTGGCCCGCGGCCTGCCGACCGCCGTGACCATCGCGGCCGAGACCGAAGAGGCCGCCGACGCGGCGGCGCGGCGTCTGTCGACCGACACTTTCCGCGGCTATGCCACCGCCGACATGCGCGGCGTCGAGGCGGGCGGCGCGTTGAAGAACGTCCTGGCGCTGGCCGCCGGCGCGGTTGCCGGCCGCGGCCTCGGCGCCTCTGCCCAGGCCGCCATCGTCACCCGCGGCTTCGTCGAGCTGCGCCGTCTGGGCGCAGCGCTCGGCGGCCGCCCGGACACGCTGATGGGCCTCTCCGGTCTCGGCGATCTGGTGCTGACCTGCTCCAGCGCCCAGTCGCGCAACTTCGCCTATGGCATGGCGCTCGGCCGCGGCGACGACCGCGCCGGTCTGAAGCTCGCCGAGGGCGTGTTCACCGCCGAGATCGCCGCCCGCCTGGCGGAGGAGCACCGCATCGACGCGCCGATCATCGCCACCGTCGCCGCCATTCTCGCCGGCCAGCTCGACATCGACGCGGCGATCGAGGCCCTGCTCGCCCGCCCCCTGAAGCGAGAAACCGTTTGAACCCGCGGCACCGGGCGTTCGCCTGCGTTCCGTTTTTCTGACCCACCAGACAAGGATCACCCGATGCTCTTTGCCATTCTCTGCGACGACAAGCCGGACAGCCTGCAGCTGCGCCTCGACACCCGCGCCGACCATCTGGCGTTCCTGCACGGTCTCGGCGACGGGCTGAAATTCGCCGGCCCGTTCCTCGGACCCGATGACAAGCCCTGCGGCAGTCTGGTGGTGATCGAGGCGGACTCGCTGGACGCGGCCAAGGCAACCGCGGCGAAGGATCCCTATGCACTGGCCGGGCTCTTCGCCAAGGTCGATGTCCGCCCCTGGAACTGGGCCATCAAGAACCCGGCAGCGCCGGCATGAGCGAGGGCATGCGCTACTGGCTGTTCAAGTCCGAGCCGTTCAAATGGTCGTTCGACCATCAGAAGAAGGCGGGCGAAAAGGGGCAGGAGTGGGACGGTGTCCGCAACTACCAGGCCCGCAACTTCATGCGCGAGATGAAGGTCGGCGATCGCGGCTTCTTCTACCATTCCAACGAGGGCAAGGCCGTCGTCGGAATCGTCGAGGTGATCGCCGAGGCCCATCCCGATTCTACCGCCAAGGACGGCAAGTGGGAATGCGTGGACATCAAGGCGGTGATGGACGTGCCCAATCCGGTGACGCTCGATGCGGTCAAGGCCGAGCCGGCGTTGAAGGACATGGTGCTGGTCAACAATTCCCGCCTGTCGGTGCAGCCGGTCGAGCCGGACGAGTTCCGCACCGTCTGCGAGATGGGCGGGCTGGACCCCGCCAGGGCCATGGGCAAATAGCCGCAGCGGTGCCGTCGCGGGAACGGAGCCGCGCCATGAATATTTCCGGAACAACACAATCTTCGGAGACACGTCATGGATACTGCGAACGCCAAGGTCGACGCCGGCTCGAATACCGAGAAGGACCCCGAAACCTGGACGACGGGCGGCGAGCCCATGACCGGGGCACAGGGGTCCTATCTCAAGACCCTCTGCGAGGAGACCGGCCACCCCTTCGACGAGACGCTGAGCAAGGCCGATGCGTCGATCCTGATCGACAAGCTGCGCGCCGAAAGCGATCGCGTGACGAACGAAGCCTGATCGGTTTCCTGCAGAAAAGTGCGGGCCGCCCGGGCGGCCCCGCCCTTTCATCGCCCGTGCAGCCAAGCGTTCCGGCATGAAGGATCGCATCGTCCCCGCCGACGCCGAGCGCTTCATCCGCGCCAACACGGCGATCCTCGCCCCGCCCCATGTCCCGGAAATCCGGCTGCATCTGGCCGACGAGGCGCATGATTTGTGGCTGAAGACCGAGGCGGAACTGGACGCGATCGGCCTGCCGCCGCCCTTCTGGGCCTTTGCCTGGGCCGGCGGACAGGCGCTTGCCCGCCATGTGCTCGATTGGCCCGACCTCGTGCGGGGCAAGCGTGTCGCCGATTTCGCGACCGGGTCCGGGCTTGTCGCCATCGCGGCCGCGCGTGCCGGCGCGGCCGCCGTCACCGGCTACGACATCGACCCGTTCTGTGCCGCCGCGATCCGTCTGAACACCGCCCTCAACGAGACCCCGGTCGGCTTCGAGGCGCGCGACATCATCGGCGATATCCCGCAGGCCGACATCCTGCTTGCCGGCGACGTCTTCTTCGACGCGGACATGGCCAGGCGGATCGCGCCGTGGTTCGACCGGCTGAACGCCGAGGGCATCACCGTTCTCGTCGGCGATCCGGGCCGGGCCTATCTGCCGGCCGATCGCGTCAGCCGGCTGGCGACCTACGAAGTGCCGGTCACCCGGGCCTTGGAGGACGCCGACATCAAGCGCACCAATGTCTGGCGGTGGACGGGCGCCTGATCGAAGGCGTCCGTCCTGCGCATGATTCCCGGACCGTCAGCGGCGGGAATCGGGACCCGGCTCAGGCCGCGGCCTGCCGGCCCCGCTTGGTCAGCCGCACCGGGATCGACTTGGCGGCCGGCACATGGGCCCGCTTGGAATGGTGCCACAGCGGCAGAAGCGCGTTCAGCTCCGGGTAATAGCCGCCGCAATTGCCCTTCGGCATCGCCCAGGCATGAACCCGGTAGTCCTCGACCTTGCGGACGATCCCGTCGTCGGTATGGGTCTGGACATCGACGCGATCGTCGTTCCGAAGACCCAGCCGCTGCATGTCCTCCTCGTTCATCAGGATGACCATGCGGGTGCCGAACACCCCGCGCAGACGGTCGTCATAGCCGTAGATCGTCGTGTTGAACTGATCGTTCGAGCGCAGGGTGATCAGCCGCAGGACATCGGCACTGGTGGTGTCGATGTCCGGATCGACGTCGAAGGTGTCCGGGGTGAGGAAATTCGCCTTGCCGGATTCCGTGCGCCATTCGCGATAGGAGGCGCCGATGTCGCGATGGAACCCGCCGGGCGTGCCCATGCGCTTGTTGAAGTCGCGGAAATCGGTCGGATAGGCCTGCTCGATCGCGTCGCGCACCTTGGCGTAGTCGCCGACCCATTCATCCCACGGCACGGTCGATCTGCCTGGCACCAGGGCCTTGGCGAGTTCGGCGACGATTTTCGGCTCCGACAGGAGCTCCCGCGACGCCGGCTCGCGGTGGCCGAAGGAGGCATGGATACAGGCGGTCGAATCCTCCATGGAAACGGTCTGCGGCCCGCTCGTCTGCGTGTCGCGCTCGATCCGGCCGATGCAGGGCAGGATGTAGTTGATCTCCGCCGTCAGCAGGTGATTGCGGTTCAGCTTGGTGGAGATCTGGACATTGAGGCGCATGCGCCGCCAGGCATCCTCCATGCGGGCCGTGTCGGGAATGGCGCGGGAGAAATTGCCCCCTAGTGCCACGAAGGCCTTCACCGATCCGTCGAGAATGCCCTCGCAGGTTCCGATCGTGTCGAGACCGTCTTCCTTGGGAACCGTGAAGCCGTAGAATTCCTCGAACTTCTCCACCGGGATCAGCTTCAGCTTCTCGGTGATGCCGACGGTGCGCTGGCCCTGCACGTTGGAATGACCGCGGATCGGCGAAATGCCGGCGCCCGGCTTGCCCATCATGCCGCGCATCAGCAGCAGGTTGACCAGCATCTGCACGTTCTCGATGCCGTGCCGGTGCTGGGTGAGGCCCATGCCGTAATTGCCGATGACCTTCTCGGCCTTCGCATAGACCCGACCGACATGTTCCAACTCGTCCCGCGGCAAGCCGGAGCAGCGTACGATCTCGTCCCAGTCCGCCTGCCGCACGAAGCGCTCGAACTCGTCGAAGCCGTGGCAATGCGCCTCGATGAAATCGACGTCGAGCACCCGTGGCCGGCCGGTCTCCTGTGCCGCATCGTCGAGGGCCAAGACCGCCTTGGCGATGCCGGTCATTGCCGCGATGTCACCGCCGCCGCGCACCTGGTAATAGTCGCTCGACATCTTGGTCCCCTCGTCGGGGGACAGCATTTCCGTCGGCGACTGCGGGTTCTTGAAGCGCATCAGGCCGCGCTCCAGCACCGGATTGAAGGTGATCACCGGCGCCCCGCGCTTGCGCGCCTCCTGCACCCAGTGCAGCAGCCGCGGCGCATTGGTGCCGGTGTTGTGGCCAAAGAAGAACATCATGTCGCACTGGTCGAAATCGTCCAGCGTCACCGTGCCCACCGGCGAGCCGATCGATTCCGGCAGGCCGACCGACGTGGATTCGTGGCACATGTTGGAGGAATCGGGCAGGTTGTTGGACCCGTAGATCCGCGCCATGAGCTGCCACATATGCGAGGTCTCGAGCGCGGCGCGGCCCGAGACGTAGAACACCGCCGATTTCGGATCGATGGCGTTGAGCTCGGCCGCGATCTCGCGGAAGGCGTCCTCCCATTTCACCGGCACATACTGGTCGAGCGTGCGGTCGTAGCGCATCGGGGTCGTGAGCCGCCCCTGCTTCTCCAGATCGTGGTCCGTCCACTCAAGAAGCTCGCTCACCGTATGTTTCGCGAAGAACTCGCGGTCGCAACGCTTCGGCGTCGTTTCCCAGATCGTCGCCTTGGCGCCGTTCTCGCAATATTCGAAGGTATGCGGCTCGGCCGGCTTGGCCCAGGAGCACGACACGCATTGATAACCGTCGGCCTTGTTCTGCTTCTGCAGGGTCGTCCACAGGGTGGACGCCAGCATGCCCTCGTCCTTGGCGTGGGACAGGAGCGACTTGACCGAGCCCCAGCCGCCGGTCGGCTGGTCGTATTGTTCGATGGTCGGATTGTCGGTGTTTTCGCTGCGTTCCATGTCCGTCTCCATGCAACCTGTCAGGAGAGCTCAGGAGCCACTCCCGGCAAACCGTAAGCCTGACGGGTCAACTCCGCAGGCTCGCACGCGGTTGCATGTGACGAATTGTCGGCCGCTGGAGAACGTCGCGCGTCAGCGCTGCACCACCAGCCTGGCGCCGCGCTTCAGATACGGCGCCAGCCGCAGCATGTCGGCCGGCGCCACCGCGACGCAGCCCTGCGTCGGTGGATAGCCGGGCTTGGCGACATGCAGGAAGATCGCGCTGCCGCGGCCACGTCCCCGCTGCCGGATGTTCCAGTCGAGCACCACGACGAAATTATAGAGGCGGTCGGCACGCGCCATTCGCTCGGCACTCGCCGGAAACGGCAGCCGGACATGGCGATTGTAGGCCGCGTGGTCGGGCGCGTCACACCATCCGTCCACATCGGCCCGGATCCGCCGGATCGGCAGCGGCGCAGCCGGGCGCGCCATCCGGCCCGGCCGGTGCCAGGCCGACAGCACGTCCATCGCGGCGACCGGCGTCGCGCCGTCGCCTTCCCGCTTGAAGATCGTCGTGCCCGAGCGGCCGAGCGCGCAGGGCAGGCGCAAAGGCCCCGCACACAGGATGCCGCGACGGGGATTGCCGGGCGCACGCCGGACCATCAGCACCGGTTTTTTTGGAATCATTCGCAACTGGACCATGACACGGCGGGAAAACCGCCTATGTCTATCACGAATTGTTACAGCCGCGAGCCGCTCCGTCGGCGCGACGGCAGAGAAAACCGGGCGACGATATCGCATGAGCGTACGCAGCATTCTCATCGTCGATGACGACACCGATCTTCGACAGACCCTGGCCGACCAGCTCTCCCTCCACGAGGAGTTCACGGTCCTGCAGGAGCCCGACGCGACCAAGGGCATCAATGCGGCGCGGGCCGGGCTGATCGACCTCGTGGTGATGGATGTCGGCCTGCCCGACATGGACGGCCGCGAGGCAGTGAAGGTCCTGCGCAAGACCGGGTTCAAGGCCCCGATCATCATCCTGACCGGTCAGGACACCGACGCCGACACCATTCTCGGCCTCGAGGCCGGGGCGAACGACTACGTCACCAAGCCGTTCCGTTTCGCCGTGCTCCTGGCCCGCATCCGCGCCCAATTGCGCCAGCACGAGAACAGCGAGGACGCCACCTTCCAGGTCGGCCCCTACATCTTCAAGCCCAGCCAGAAGGTGCTTCTCGACGACAAGGGCGGCAAGATACGCCTGACCGAGAAGGAGACGGCGATCATCCGCTATCTCTACCGCGCCGACCGCCGGGTGATCACCCGCGACGTGCTGCTCGAAGAGGTCTGGGGCTACAATTCCGGCGTCACCACCCACACGCTGGAAACCCACGTGTACCGACTGCGCCAGAAGATCGAGGCGGACCCGTCCAGCGCCCGGATCCTGATCACCGAGTCCGGCGGCTACAAGTTGGTTCCGTGAGGGGTGACAAAGCAAAAACCTGCGGATGGCCGAAATTGGCGGTCCGCAGGCTGCACGTCGCGAGTTTCCATCAATTGCCCGCTCCCGTATAACCATTCGCTAACGGTCGCGTAACGGGCGCACAGCTCCGGTCGCTCCGAAAAACGAAACGACGGGCAGCCGAAGCTGCGACGGTGCTGATCCATGGGCCGCCGCGAACCCGGCAGGAGATCGGTGCGCCGACCAGATGAGTCTCGAAAGCGACATCGCAGTCCTGCGCAACGTGCCCCTGTTCGAGGACCTGCAGGTCGACCAGTTGCGGCTTCTCGCCTTTGGCGGCGAGCATCGCCGGCTGCACCGCGACGAGTTCGTGTTCCGCGAGGATGCCCGCTCCGACGCCGGGCTGGTCATCGTCTCGGGCGAGATCGCGCTGCTGCGCGGCCCGCCTGAGCGCCAGATCGTCGCCGGCACCTACGGGCCCGGCACGCTCCTGGGCGAGATGGCCCTGATCACCGAAACCCGGCGGCCGGCCAGCGCGCGCACGCTGACCGACTGCGATCTGATCCGCATCACCCGGCCGCTGTTCCGGCGCATGCTGGAGGAATATCCCGACTACGCCGCAGGTCTTCACGCCAAGCTGAAAGCCAGGCTCGCGGAGATGACCGGCAATATCCTCGCCTTGGAAGATCGGTTCACCAGCTGAGCGCGGGCCTTGGCCAGCCGCGCTGCGTCCCTACGCGATGTCGAAGCTCGCCAGCACCGGGACATGGTCGGACGGACGCTCCCAGCTGCGTGCGGCGCTCATCACGTCGATCGCGGTCAGGGCGGGCGCGAGATCCTGCGATCCCCAGATGTGGTCGAGGCGCCGGCCGCGATTGGACGCCGCCCAGTCCTTGGAGCGGTAGCTCCACCAGGTGAACAGCTGCTCGTCCATCGGCACGTGGTGGCGCATCAGGTCGGTCCAGCGCCCGTCGGCCTGCGCCCTCAGCAGCCCCTCGCATTCGATCGGCGTATGCGAGACGACCTTCAGAAGCTGCTTGTGCGACCAGACGTCGGTCTCGAAGGGCGCGATGTTGAGATCGCCGACGAGCAGCGAGGACACGCCCGGCTCCGCTTCGGCACTGATCAGCCGCATCTCCTCGATGAAGTCGAGCTTGTGCCGGAATTTGACGTTGACCTCCGGATTCGGCTCGTCACCACCCGCCGGCACATAGAAATTGTGCACCCGCAGCCGCCGCCCGCCGATGGTCAGCCGCGTCGACAGATGGCGCGCATCGCCGATCTGGCAGAAATCCTGTCGCACGATGTCGTCAAAGGGCTGCTTCGAGACCGTGGCGACGCCGTGATAGCCCTTCTGGCCATGGATCGCGATGTGCTCGTAACCGAGCGCCTTGAACGCCTTTTCCGGAAACTGGTCGTTCGGACATTTGGTCTCCTGCAAACACAGGATGTCCGGCTGTCGCTCTTCGAGAAGCCGCTGCACCAGCGGCATGCGCAGACGCACCGAATTGATGTTCCAGGTCGCGATGGTGAAAGGCATGAAGTGATCCGGCGGGTGATGGTCGCCCCGGCTTATGCGCCCCACCGGCACACGGCAAGTCCTGCGTGACTGCGTCCCGGTATCGCTGATGGCGATACCGGGACATGTCGACGACCATCAGGGCCTCTGGCGGTGTGGACCCGCCACGCCCCGTCAGCGAACCTGCTGCACGACCCTGCACAGGGCAACGAGCCCGCGGTCATAGGCGTTGGGATCCGCCATGACGCCCGTACACCGACGAACCATGATGGCCTGTTCGGAGCGCGACATGCCCTCGAAGGCTGCAAGATAACGACGCTCATCACCGTCCAGACGCTGGGCGACACCTGGCGTCCGGGGCGCCGACGGCCTGTTCACGCCGGTCTCGGTGCCCCCATCGACGCCATCGACCGAACCCCCGTCGTTCCCGTTGCCGCGACCTGCGACCCCGACATTGCCGCCCGTATCGCTCCCGATGCTGTTCCCGGCTCCGCCACCGACGCTC
>Ga0189290_100219_pt1 | contig 26156 bp, 26 predicted proteins | sample UW140minimetaG_FD_130318 | JGI IMG/M metagenome (GOLD analysis project Ga0189290, IMG submission 130318) | Marine microbial communities from the Costa Rica Dome - UW140 mini metaG | ecosystem: Environmental > Aquatic > Marine > Oceanic > Photic zone | place: Costa Rica: the Eastern Pacific...
CCAATCGATGCGCCTCCCCCGGCATTCACGCCATTGCCGCCACCCACCGATGCATTGGCCCCGGCATCGACCCCGTTCCCCCCACCGACCGACGCGCCGGCTCCTGCATTCACGCCGCTGCTGCCACCGACCGAAGCTCCGGCACCGGCGTTGACGCCATTGCCGCCGCCGACCGACGCGCCGGCGCCTGCACCGACACCGCCGCCGTCACCGGCTGAAGCACCAACCCCGGCACTGATACCACCACCGCCACCAGCCGACGCGCCGACGCCGGCACTGACCCCACCGACTGAGGCGCCGACGCCCGCACCGACCTGCGCCAGTGCGGGGGACATCACCGCAAGCGCCGAACCGACAAGAAGAGTAGAAAGGATGATCCGAGGTTTTGCTGCACTCATGACTGCCTCCTATTCGCGTGACTGCCGAACAGCAGTCGTCGATCGGTTAAGCAGTTGAAGGCTGGATCGTTTCAGGCCACCCACCTTGCGTTAATCTTTTGATTAACAGCGAGTCACCACGAGGAACCTGTTTCAACGGAGATATTGCGTTGCGATACGCAGCACGACGCCGGTCTCGGCGCCGCGGGATCGTGCCGGGGCAGCCGAAGCGGATCCGGCGAAGCGCCGCGGGGCCGGTCTTGCCAGCCCCGCGATACGGGCTGCGTCAGTTGCCGGTCTGGCCTTGAGCGATCGCGGTGTAGGGGATCTTGAAGGTCGACTCGGCGATGTCGCCACCATGCTTGACGTTGTAGATCATCACGGTGGTGTCCTTGCCCTGCTGGTCGCGGATCGTCCACTGCTTCAGCTCGTAGGATTTCGGATCGAACATCATGGTGATGCGCGAATTGCCGAAGATCGAGCTGTCGCCCATGACGATCGTCGTCAGGTCCGGCTCTTCCTTGACGCTCTGGATATTCGCCTGGGAAAGGTCGATCCGCCGGTCGAGCAGAAGCTTGAGCGGGGTCTTGGACAGCGGATAGGTGTCCCAGGTGTTCAGCTTCCTGTTGTTGATCGCCACGGTCGAACCGTCGGCGATCACCCGCAGCGGCTGCTGGCTGTAGTCGAAGCGGACCTTGCCCGGCTTCTCGATATAGAACTTGCCCTCGGTCTGCCGGCCGTTCGGATCGAACTGCACGAAATCGCCGTGCATCGAGGGGATGCCGGCGAAATGATCGGCGATCTGCTGGGCGCCGGCCTGTGCCGCGGCAGAACCGGCCGCCATCGGTGCGAAAGCCGCGGCGACGGCGAGGGTCGCTGCCAGGGCGCGGGGCGCGGCGAAGCGGGAGATGATGTCGAATGTCTTGGCCATGGTGATGGATACGTCCCTTGTTCCGATGTCCGCCCTTCGTTTCATGCGGGGGATATAGGGTCCCGATGCCGTTTCGGCGCGGGGTACCTGTCCTTGGCCGTCATTGTGGCGGAGCAATGGGGCGCGCGTGCGGCGCGCGCCCCATTCAGGCCGCCCGCCTGATCGTCACATCCGGTCCTCTTCGGTGGGGACGAGGATTTCCCGCTTGCCGGCGTGGTTGGCCGCCCCGACGACGCCTTCGCGCTCCATCCGCTCGATGATCGAGGCAGCGCGGTTGTAGCCGATCGACAGCCGCCGCTGGACGTAGGAGGTCGAGGCCTTGCCGTCGCGCAGGACGATCGCCACCGCCTGATCGTAGAGGTCGGCGCCCTCGTCCGGCTCGCCGCCGCCAGAACCGCCGCCGGAGCCGCTGTCGCCGCCGTCTTCCTCGTCCTCCTCGAGAATCGAGTCGAGATAGTCCGGCACGCCCTGGCTCTTCAGGTGATTGACGATGTCCTCGACCTCGGCGTCGTCGACGAACGGGCCGTGGACGCGCTGGGTGCGGCCGCCGCCTGCCATGAACAGCATGTCGCCCATGCCCAGAAGCTGCTCGGCGCCCTGCTCCTGCAAAATGGTCCGCGAGTCGATCTTCGAGGTCACCTGGAAGGAGATACGGGTCGGAAAGTTGGCCTTGATCGTGCCGGTGATGACGTCGACCGAGGGCCGCTGGGTCGCCATGATGACGTGGATGCCGGCGGCGCGGGCCATCTGCGCCAGGCGCTGCACCGTGCCTTCGATGTCCTTGCCCGCGACCATCATCAGGTCGGCCATCTCGTCGATGATGACGACGATGTAGGGCAGTGGCGACAGGTCGAATTCCTCGGTCTCGAAGATCGGCTCGCCGGTCTCGCGGTCGAAGCCGGTCTGGACGGTGCGCGAGATCGTCTCGCCCTTCTCCATGGCGGCCTTCACCCGGGCATTGAAGCCGTCGATGTTGCGCACGCCGACCTTGGACATCTTGCGGTAGCGGTCCTCCATCTCGCGGACGGTCCACTTCAGCGCGACGACGGCCTTCTTCGGGTCGGTGACCACCGGGGCCAGCAAATGCGGGATGCCGTCATAGATCGACAGTTCCAGCATCTTCGGGTCGATCATGATCAGGCGGCACTCGGCCGGGGTCATCCGGTAGAGCAGCGACAGGATCATGGTGTTGATCGACACCGACTTGCCCGATCCGGTGGTACCGGCGACCAGCAGATGCGGCATCTTGGCGAGGTCGGCGATCACCGGCTCGCCGCCGATGGTCTTGCCCAGCGCCAGCGGCAGCTTGGCCTTGTTCTGGATGAACGCGTCGGAGCCGATCATCTCGCGGAAATAGACCGTGTCGCGGCGCTGGTTGGGCAGTTCGATGCCGATGGCGTTCTTGCCCGGGATGACGGCGACGCGGGCGGCGATGGCGCTCATCGAGCGGGCGATGTCGTCCGACAGGCCGATGACGCGGGACGACTTGATGCCCGGTGCCGGCTCGAGTTCGTAGAGGGTGACGACGGGGCCCGGACGGACCTCGATGATCTCGCCCTTGACGCCGAAATCCTCCAGCACGCCTTCGAGCAGGCGGGCATTCTCCTGCAACGCCTCGGGCGACAGCGAGCTGTCGCGGCTGCGCGGCTTGGGCGGCGTCAGATATTCGATCGACGGCAGTTCGAAACGCACCGGGTCCGCAACCGTGGTGACCGGCTTCAGGGCCGTGGCGCGGCCGGAGCCGGTGCGCAGGCGCTGCTGGTCGGCGGTAACGGTAGCCTGCGGCACGACGCGCACGCCGGCATCGGGCTGCGGCGCTGCGGCGCGCTGCGGTGGCCGGGCCGGTGCGCCCTGGCCTTCGGCGCGGCCCTGCGGCTCGCCGCGCGGCGCTTCGGCGGCCGGCGCCTTGCGGCCGGGAAAGGCGACGATGTTGCCGGCCAGAAGCCCGCGCCAGCCGCTATTCTCCTCCGGGATCGGTGCGGCGTTGGGCGACACGCGGTCGGCGGGGCCCACCACCATGGCATCGTCGTCCAAAGCCGGCTGCGGCTCGTCGAAGCTGCCGTCATAGGCCGCCGGCTCATCGCCATACGGCACATCATCCTGCCAGTTTCCGGCATCGGTCATGCCGTCGTCCTCGGGATAATCCGCCATCGGGTCGTGATAGCCGGCGCCGTTCTCCGCCTGAGCGGCGACGCGGATCTCGCGCCCGGCCTGCATCTGCGGCTGCTGCGCGGCCCGCGGTGTGGCGAAGTCGTCGTCCTGCCAGTCGTCGAAGCGGTCGCCGAACTCCGCCGGCTCGCGCGCGGCGCGGCGTGCTTCGAGATGACGCTGCACTGCGGAGCGGACCGAATAGGCGGTATGGGCCAAAGCGCCGATGGCCAGCGCCACGCGGCTTTCGCCGGCCTCCTCGTCCTCGTCCTCGACGGGACGGCGGCGATTGTCGGCCACGGGCCTGGCACGGTTGCGATCGATCAGACCGGCACCGTTGAGGAACAGCCAGCCCGCCGGGGCGGCAATCATGACCGCGAAGACGAAGCCGAGAAAGCCGGTCGGATAGGCGCCGGTGGCCAATGCGGGGAACTTCAGGACGATGTCGCCCGCGACGCCGCCAAGGCCGATCGGCAGCGGCCAGCCGGCCGGAGCCGGCAGGCAGCCGAGTGCCGCCGAGGCCAGAACGATGCCGGCCAGTGCGTACCAGGCGCGGCGCCAGATATGGTCGACGGAGAGGCCGGACAGGAACAGAAGACCCCAGATGGCCGGCAACGCGACGAGCAGCGCAGCCCCCAGGCCGAAGATCTGCATGGCGAGATCGGCAACCACGGCGCCGGCCGGGCCGGCCCAGTTCTCGACCATGTTCTGGTTCGACTGGCTCAGCGACGGATCGCTGACCGTCCAGGTGGCACAGGCGACGCCCAGATAGGCCGCCAGGCCGATCAGACCTGCCGCGCCGCAGAGTTCGCCCTGCCGCCGGATGAAGGAGGTTTGGCTGTCGCCACTCGCCGTCGATGCCATCGTGTCCTGCCTGTCTCGTCGTGGCGGACCAGCCCGAAGCGGCGGGTCCACTGCTTGGGGCGGAGAGTAGGCGCGGCTGGTTAAGACCCGTTTAAGCTTAAGAGGAAGTTGCGGCGGCCGCGACAAAGCCCGCCGGAACCGCCTCAGGCTTGCCACGGCGCGCCTCGCCTCCCATGTCGCGGCTGGCAATGACAGACGGAGCCAGAACATGGACATTCGCCATGAGAACCACGGCGGCAAGGGCCGATTTTCGACGCCGGGCGGCGAGTCGGAGCTGACCTACACGATGGCCGGCGACAGGACGGCGATCTTCGAGCACACCTATGTGCCGGCCAGCGAACGCGGCCAGGGCATCGCCGCCAAACTGCTGGCCGCGGCGGTCGACTGGGCCCGTGGGGCCGGCCTGACCGTGGTGCCGCAATGCTCCTACGTTCAGGTGCAGTTCCGCCGCCATCCCGAGTACCGCGAACTCCTGTAAGACCGGCGCCGGCGCCTCCCCTTACAAACGCCAACGGGGACAGGCTTGCGCCCGTCCCCGTCGAGTCAGCCCCGGGAGGGTGGCTTAGGCTTAGGAGTGGTAGGCGACCTCGCCATGATAGGAGAGATCGAGGCCCTGGCGCTCGGCCTCGGCGGTCGGCCGCAGCCCGACGGCCATGTCGACGAGCTTGAACAGGATCGCCGAGATGACGCCGCACCACACGATGGTGACGAGGACGGCCCAGATCTGGATCATGGTCTGCGCGGCGATGGAGAAGTCGGCGTCGCCCGTACCGCCCAGCCAGGGCGCGGTGAAGATGCCGGTGCCGATCGCCCCGACGATGCCGCCGACACCGTGGATGCCGAAGACGTCGAGGCTGTCGTCATAGCCGAACTTGTTCTTCACAACATCGACGAAGAAGTAGCAGATGCCGCTGGAGATCGCGCCGAGCACGATGGCGCCGACCGGCCCGACGGTGCCGCAGGCCGGGGTCACCGCGACGAGACCGGCGACGATGCCGGAGGCCGCGCCCAGCATCGAGGCCTTGCCCCGCATCATCGTCTCGATCACGCACCAGGCGACCAGCGCGCCGGCCGTGGCGGTGAAGGTGTTCAGCATGGCCAGCACCGCGCCGCCGGTCGCCTCGAGATTCGAGCCCGCATTGAAGCCGAACCAGCCGACCCACAGGATCGAGGCGCCGACCATGGTCAGCGTCATCGAGTGCGGGGCCATCATGTCGCGGCCGAAGCCGGCGCGCTTGCCGACGAACAGGCAGCCCACCAGCGCCGCGATGCCGGCATTGATGTGGACGACGGTGCCGCCGGCGAAATCGAGCGCGCCCCAGTTGAAGATCAGGCCCGAGCCGTCCCACACCATGTGGGCGATCGGGAAATAGACCAGCGTCACCCAGAGCACGGTGAACAGCATCACCGCCGAGAACTTGATGCGCTCGGCGAAGGCGCCGACGATCAGGGCTGGGGTGATCACCGCGAAGGTCATCTGGAAGGCGATGAACAGATACTCCGGCAGCGCGACGCCGTCGGTGAAGGTGGCGGCGGTGGAATCCACGGTCACCCCGGCAAGGAACAGCTTGCCGAAGCCGCCCCAGTAGGGACTGGTGCCGCCGCCGAACGCCATGGAGTAGCCGTAGACCACCCAGATGATCATCACGACGCCGGCGATGACAGTGCACTGCATGAGTACCGACAGCATGTTCTTGGCGCGCACCAGCCCGCCATAGAACAGCGCCAGGCCCGGCAGTGTCATGAACAGGACGAGCAGCGTCGCGGTCATCATCCAAGCGACGTCGCCCTTCTCGACGACCGGCGCTGACGCCGCAGCGGCATCGGCCACCGTGGCCTCCTGAGCCAGCGCCGGCCAGGCAAGCGCCGCGGCAAGGCCGAGGCCTGCGGCCAGAGCCGGCAAATGGCGTTTCAGACGGGAAGTGGTGACCATGTCGCTCTTCTTTCCAGTACGCCCCGTTGAGGGGCCGGAGAGGAAGCGTCGCGGCGCTCCCGCGGGCAGACAATCAAAAGCCGTGCCATATACCCGAAGCAGCGCGCAGCGCCTCGAAACTGGCCGATTTGACGCCAATTCCGCCGCCGCGGCCGCGCAATCTGCCTGTTTGACGCCCAGAGTGACGATTTGTTAGGCATTGCGGTCACGGCTTCGGCATCGGCGCCCCGAACGTGAAAAGGGGGCCGCAGGGGCCCCCTTCTCGCATCGTTCGGCAGGTTCGGATCAGGCGCGGCCGACCGAGAACTCCGGATAGGCTTCCACGCCCACCTCGGTTCGGTCGAGGCCGAGGGCCTCTTCCTCTTCGCTGACCCGGATGCCCATCACCGCCTTCAGGATCGCCCAGACCACCAGGCTGACGACGAAGGTGAAGACACCGTAGGCGAGGACGCCGATCAGCTGCACGCCGAAGCTCGTCTCCGCGTTGGTCAGCGGCACGGCCATCGTGCCCCAGATACCGGCGAGGAGATGGACCGGGATCGCACCGACCACGTCGTCGATCTTCAGCTTGTCCAGCAGCGGCACCGCGAAGACCACGATCACGCCACCGACGGCACCGATCAGGATCGCCGACAGGGGCGACGGCTGCAGCGGCTCCGCCGTGATCGAGACCAGACCGGCCAGGGCGCCGTTCAGCACCATGGTCACGTCGACCCGCTTGTAGATGACCTGCAGCAGGATCAGCGTGGCGACCACGCCGCCGGCCGCGGCCAGGTTGGTGTTGGCGAAGATGCGCGACACGTCCGACACGTCGTTGATCGTGCCCATGGCAAGCTGCGAGGCGCCGTTGAAGCCGAACCAGCCGAGCCACAGGATGAACGTGCCCAGCGTGGCGAGCGGGATCGACGAACCCGGCATGGCGACGCCGCGACCGTCAGCGGTGAAGCGGCCCTTGCGTGCGCCCAGAAGCAGCGCGCCCGCCAGCGCAGCCCAGCCACCGACCGAATGGACGAGGGTGGAACCGGCGAAGTCGGAGAAGCCCATCACCGAGAGCCAGCCGGCGCCCCACTGCCAGGAACCGGCGATCGGGTAGATGAAGCCGGTCAGGATGACCGTGAAGGCGAGGAACGGCCACAGCTTGATGCGCTCGGCCAGCGTGCCCGAGACGATCGAGGCGGCGGTGGCCACGAAGACCATCTGGAAGAACCAGTCGGAGGCCGTCGAATAGCCGGTGGCGAGGTTGTTGCCGCCCACCGCGTCGAAGCTGTAGGTGCCGAAGGAGCCGAAATAGCCGCCGTCGACGCCGGTGTACATGAGGTTGTAGCCGACGATCCAGTACATGATGCCAGCGATCGAATAGAGCGCGATGTTCTTCAGGCACTGCATCGAGACGTTCTTGGAACGCACGAGGCCGGCTTCGAGCATGGCGAAGCCCGCCGCCATCCACATCACCAGGAAGCCGCCCATCAGGAACAGCAGGGTGTTGAAGATGTAGGCGACATTTGGCTCGGGAGCGTAGGCGACGGCTGCCGCGGCAGCGTCGGAGCCCTGGCCCGCGGCTTCGGCCGCAGCGGGTGCGGCGTCCTGTGCGAAGGCGGCGGTGGCTGCCAGGCCGGTCAGCGTGCCGGCGACGAATAGGAGTTTCGTGAACTTCATGGTCCGGTCGCTTCCTCTCACAGTGCGTTGACGTCGACTTCGCCGGTCCGGATGCGGACCGCCTGGTCGATGCCGAAGACGAAGATCTTGCCGTCGCCGATCTGGCCGGTCTTGGCGGCGGTCTGGATCGCCTCCACCGTCCGGTCGACCAGATCGACCGCGACCGCGACCTCGATTTTCAGCTTGGGCAGGAAGCTCACCGCGTATTCGGTGCCGCGGTAGATCTCGGTGTGGCCCTTCTGGCGCCCGTAGCCCTTGACCTCGGTGACCGTCAGCCCCTGGACGCCTATGCCGGTCAGTGCTTCGCGCACCTCGTCCAGCTTGAATGGCTTGATGATCGCCATCACGATTTTCATGTTCACCTCGAACCTTGGGCGGCTGGGAGCACCGCCGAGTTGAGCCAGCGAATGCCGGGAGCGTCATGCGCCCGACGGTTGACTGATTCAGAGGAAAACAAGGTCCGTGCCAAACGAGCCGAACAACCGCCAATCAGGCGATTTTTCTGGCCGAGGCCCTCAGGCGCCACTTTTTGAGGCACTTGGCTTCAGCCCAATCTGCATAATTTATATGCAGATTGGGCTGTCGTGGTAGTTTTCTAGGCGCTCCGGCGCGGCCGGATCAGCCCTTCCTGCGCGACCGACGCGGTCAGGACGCCGTCGGCGGAATAGAGCGAGCCGCGGGTCAGCCCGCGGGCGCCGGACGAGGACGGGCTGTCCTGGGCATAGAGCAGCCAGTCGGAGACTCGCACCGGCCGGTGGAACCACATGGCGTGGTCGAGGCTGGCGGCCTGGATGCGCTTGTCGAACACCGACAGGCCGTGGGCGAAGAGCGAGGTGTCGAGCAGCGTCATGTCCGACAGATAGGCCAGCACCGCAGCGTTCAGCGCCCGATCGTCGCCGATCTCGCCCGGGCAGCGCACCCAGACCCGCTGCACCGGCTCCAGCTTGTCGGTCGTCAGATAGTGGTCGAAGGAGATCGGCCGGAACTCGATCGGCCGCGGCCGCTCCCAGTAGCGCCGCACCGCTTCGGGCGCCCGCTTCAGGATCGTCTGGTTCAGATCCTCGCCATGCGGCACCTCGTCCGGCCCCGGCACATCCGGCATCGTCGCCTGGTGGTCCAGCCCCTCCTCGTCCTTCTGGAACGAGGCCGACAGCGAGAAGATCGCGTGGCCGTGCTGGATCGCGACGACCCGGCGGGTGGTGAAGGAGCCGCCATCGCGGATCCGATCGACGTCGTAGATGATCGGGGTGGCGGGGTCGCCGGGTCGCATGAAGTAGGAATGCAGCGAATGGCAGAAGCGGTCGGCCGGCACGGTGCGCTGTGCGGCGACCAGCGCCTGGGCGATCACCTGGCCGCCGAAGACCCGCTGCCAGCTCTGGTCCGGACTGGTGCCACGGAAGAGATTCTCCTCGATCCGCTCCAGGTCGAGGGTCTCGAGGAGCTTTTCAACGGCCTCTGTCATCCTAGATTCACTCCGGTACGCGGACAGATCGCCGCCGTTCGCCTGACCCGGCGTTGCACCACAAACCGGCAGATGGTCAACCGGTTTCGGACCGAATCTGCCCCGCCGCCCTCGCGCGTGCGCGATATCAGGAGCCTTGCATGTCCGACGACACTCTTGCCGATACCACGCCCGAGCACGCTGACATCGTGGTCGCCGGCGCCGGCTATGTCGGCCTGACGACGGCGGTGGCGATCGCGGATGCCGCGCCGTCTCTGAAGATCGTCCTCGTCGACGCCGCGCCCGAGGGCGTCTGGCAGCGTGACGGCCGTGCCTCGGCCGTGGCCGCCGCCGCCATCCGCATGCTGGAGCAGCTCGGCATCTGGCAGGATGTCGCCGACGAGGCCCAGCCGATCACCGAGATGATCGTCACCGATTCCCGCACCTCCGATCCGGTGCGACCGGTCTTCCTGACCTTCGGCGGCGAGGCGCGGCCGGGCGAGCCCTTCGCCCACATGCTGCCCAATGTCGCCCTCAACGGCGCCTTGCGCAAACGCGCCGACGCCCTCGGCATCGAGATCCGCGCGGCCACCGCGGTGTCCGGCATCGACCAGAAGCCGGCCTCGATCCGCGTCAAACTCGCCTCCGGCGGCGCCATCGAGGCGCGACTTCTCGTCGCCTGCGACGGGGTGCGCTCGGCGATCCGCGACATGGCCGGCATCGGCACCGTCCACTGGGATTACGGCCAGTCCGGCATCGTCGCGACCGTCGCCCACGAGCGGCCGCATCACGGCCGCGCCGAGGAGCATTTTCTCCCCTCCGGCCCCTTCGCCATCCTGCCCCTGAAGGGCAACCGTTCGTCGCTGGTCTGGACCGAGCCGACCCGCGAGGCCGACCGCCTCGTCGCCTCCGACGACATGATGTTCGAACTCGAACTGGAGCAGCGCTTCGGCCACAAGCTGGGCGCCCTGACCGTCGAGGGCGGCCGCCGCGCCTTTCCGCTCGGCCTGACGCTGGCCCGCGACTTCGTGCGGCCGCGCATCGCGCTGGCCGGTGACGCGGCCCACGGCATCCACCCGATCGCCGGGCAGGGTCTCAATCTCGGCTTCAAGGACGCCGCGGCGCTGGCCGAGACCGTCGTCGAGGCCGCCCGCCTCGGCCTCGACATCGGCGCGCTCGACACCTTGCAGACCTACCAGCGCTGGCGGCGCTTCGACACGGTGCAGATGGGCATCACCACCGATGTCCTGAACCGGCTGTTCTCCAACGACAACGGCCTGTTGCGCGCGGCCCGCAGCTTCGGCCTGTCGCTGGTCGACCGGACCCCGCGGCTGAAGGATTTCTTCATCGGCCAGGCCGCCGGCCTGCATTCCGGCGCCTCGCCGCGGCTGCTCCAGGGCGAGGCCATCTGAGGGCTCCGCCGCGGCGAAACAGCAGAATTTCGGGGCGTCTGGAACGATTCTATCGCCCCGCACGCCCCCCGCAGCAAATTCTTTCCCGCCTTGCCGCTGCTCGGCAATGCCCGCCGCCGATCCCCGGATCGAATACGCCTATGTAGGGTCCACGCGACGTGGCCTTTCGGGCCGATGGCAGGGAGCAACCGACATGGCGAAGGATCACCGCGCCGGATCGAAGGTCAGGGGCGACAAGCTGCCGGCGATCGTGATGGCCAATCACCTTCTGGAAGGTGACGTCGTCTTCCTGGCGGACAGCGGCTGGACGCTCGACCCGTCCAAGGCTCGCGTTGCCTACGACGCCGAGACGGCCGACGCCATGGAGGCCGAGGGCAAGGCGGCGCTCGCCGCCAACATGGTGGTCGATCCCTATCTCGTTCCCGTCGACATCGAGGGGTCCGGCCTGCCGGTCGCCCGGCATTTCCGCGACGCCATGCGCCAGAAGGGCCCGTCGATCCATCCGGACATGGGCAAGCAGGCCGAATACGAGACGCCCGCCTGAACCGCGCATCGGCGCGACAGGGATGGCAGCCGGCGGACCGGCGCCGAGACGAGCTTGAAGAGGACACAGCATGTATCGCTATGACGAGTTCGACGAGGAGTTCGTGCGCGAACGCGTGGCCCAGTTCCGTGGCCAGGTGGCCCGGCGACTGGACGGCTCGCTCTCGGAAGACGAGTTCAAGCCGCTGCGGCTGAAGAACGGCCTCTATCTCCAGCTCCACGCCTACATGCTGCGCATCGCCGTGCCCTACGGCACGCTGAGCTCGAAGCAGTTGCGCCAGCTCGCCGACATCGCCGAGACCTACGACAAGGGCTACGGCCACTTCACCACGCGCCAGAACCTGCAGTTCAACTGGCCGAAGCTGAAGGACGTGCCGGCGATCCTCGACAAGCTCGCCGATGTCGAGATGCACTGCATCCAGACGTCCGGGAACTGCATCCGCAACGTCACCGCCGACCAGTTCGCCGGCGTCGCCGCCGACGAGGTGGAGGATCCGCGCCCGACCGCCGAGCTGATCCGCCAGTGGTCGAGCCTGCATCCCGAATTCACCTGGCTGCCGCGCAAGTTCAAGATCGCCGTCACCGGTGCCGAGCACGACCGCGCGGCGATCATGGTCCACGATGTCGGGCTGAAGATGAAGCGCGGCCCGGACGGCGAGCCCGGCTACGAGGTCGTCGTGGGTGGCGGTCTCGGCCGCACACCGATGATCGGCAAGATCGTTCGCGACTTCATTCCGCGCGACGAGCTGCTCGCCTATCTCGAGGCGATCATGCGGGTCTACAATTCCGAAGGCCGGCGCGACAACAAGTTCAAGGCGCGGGTGAAGATCCTCGTCCACGAGACCGGCGAGGAGGAATTCCGCCGCCGGGTCGAAGCCGAATACGCCCAGCTCGACGGCCCGACGATCAACGCGCCCGAAGATGAGGTCGCGCGCATCGCCGCCTATTTCGCGCCGCCGGCCTACGAGACCCTGCCCGACACGTCCGAGACGCTGGAGGCCGCACGCCGCGCCGATCCGGGCCTCGACCATTTCGTCACGCAGAACGGCTTTGCCCACAAGCAGCCGGGCTACATCGCGCTGACCATCTCGCTGAAGGCCATCGGCGAGGTGCCGGGCGACATGTCGGCTGAGCAGATGCGCGTCTTCGCCGACATTGCCGAGCGCCATTCCCTGTCCGAGCTGCGCGTCACCCATTCGCAGAACCTCGTCCTTCCCTATGTGAAAAAGGACGACGTGCCGGCGGTCTATGCGGCGCTGAAGGCGGCGGGCCTGGCGACGGCCAATGCCGGCCTCGTCACCGACATCATCGCCTGCCCCGGCCTCGACTATTGCGCGCTGGCCACGGCGAAATCGATCCCGATCGCCCAGGAGATCGCCCGCACCTTCCAGGACGAGGACCGCCAGCGCGACATCGGCCCGCTGCCGATCAAGATCTCCGGCTGCATCAATGCCTGCGGCCACCACCATGTCGGTGCCATCGGCATTCTCGGTCTCGAAAAGGCCGGCAAGGAGAACTACCAGATCACCGTCGGCGGCGACGCCACGGAGAACGCCGCCCTTGGCGAACGCCTCGGCCCCGGCATCGACGCCGAGGACGTGCCGGGCGCGATCGAGAGCATCGTTCAGGTCTATCTCGGCGAACGCCAGGAGGGCGAGGAGTTCATCCAGACCGTGCGCCGCGCAGGGCTGGAGCCGTTCAAGGCCGGCTTCACCGCCTATATCGCTTCGCGCCAGGCCGCGACGGAGGCAGCCGAATGACCCTGATCCGCGAGACCGGCGAGACGCCGGACCATTATCGGCGCGTCGACAGCATCGAGGCCCTCGGCACGGACGGGGCGCTGATCGTGCCGTTGGCTCTGGCAGAGGCGGCGACAGACCAGCTCGCCGGCCGCCGCTTCGGCCTGTCGGTGCCCAACAACGCCGCAGTGGAGGACATCGCGCCGTTGCTGGCGGACGTCGATCTGGTCGTGGTCGAGTTCCCGGCCTTTTCCGATGGCCGCGGCTTCTCGCTGGCCAAGCGCCTGCGCCGGGCCGGCTTTGCGGGCACGCTGCGCGCTTCGGGCCCGCTGATCGCCGACCAGTTCGCCGATGCGCTGTCCTGCGGCTTCGACGAGGTGGAGCTGCCCGAGACCATGGCCAACCGCCAGCCCGTCCAGCAGTGGATGGAGGCCAAGGACACCATGAGCCGCCACTACCAGAACGGCTACGGCGACGACCGCAGCATTCTGAGGAAACGGCTGGCCGCCCGCGAGGCTTGAAACGATGACCGCAATCCTGCCCGATCTGGCCGCGACACTGAACGGTGAATTCGCGGGCCTGACGCCGCTCGAACGCCTGCAGGCGATGGTCGCGCGCGTCGACGGTCCCGTCGTCTTCACCACCAGTCTCGGCATCGAGGACCAGATGATCACCCATCTGATCTTCTCGAACGATCTGCCGATCCAGGTGAAGACGCTGGACACCGGCCGGCTGTTTCCCGAGACCTACGCGCTGTGGCGCGAGACCGAGGAGAAGTACGGCCGTCGCATCCGCGCGATGTATCCGCAGGCCGAGGCGCTGGAGGAACTGGTCAACGATCAGGGCATCGACGGCTTCTACTACGCGCCGGAATTTCGCAAGAATTGCTGCGGCGTGCGCAAGGTGGAGCCGCTCGGCCGGGCGCTGGCCGGGGCGGCGGGCTGGATCACCGGCCTGCGCCGCGACCAGTCGGCCAACCGCTCCGACATGGATTATGTCGCCTTCGACGGCGCCCGCGGGCTGATCAAGGCCAATCCGATCTTCGACTGGACCCGCGAGCGCATCGCCTCCTTCACCGCTGCCGAGGGCGTGCCGGTGAACGTGCTGCACGCGCAGAACTTCCTGTCGATCGGCTGCGCGCCTTGCACCCGCGCCATCCGTCCGGGCGAGCCGGAGCGGGCCGGCCGCTGGTGGTGGGAAGAAGCAACCAAGCGCGAATGCGGCCTGCATGTCGATGACGACGGCCGACCCATGCGCGCCGACAACAACCGTCCCGCCGAAGGGGACGCGGCCTTCGAAAGGCTCCCGCAATGAAGCACATGACCCATCTGCAGCGGCTCGAGGCCGAGTCGATCTTCATCATCCGCGAGGTTGCGGCGACCGCCGACAATCCGGTGATGATGTATTCGATCGGCAAGGATTCGGCCGTCATGCTGCATCTCGCCATGAAGGCCTTCGCCCCCGGCAAGCCGCCCTTCCCGCTGCTTCATGTCGACACGACCTGGAAGTTTCGCGAGATGATCGAGTTTCGCGACCGCCGGGCGCGCGAGCTGGGCCTCGACCTCATCGTCCATACCAATCAGGACGGCGTGCGCGACGGCATCAGCCCGTTTGCATCGGGCAGCCGCGTGCACACCGAGGTGATGAAGACCCAGGCGCTGAAGCAGGCTCTCGACAAGTACCAGTTCGATGCGGCCTTCGGCGGGGCGCGACGCGACGAGGAGAAGTCCCGTGCCAAGGAGCGCATCTTCTCGCTGCGTTCGGCCGAGCATCGCTGGGACGCCAAGAACCAGCGTCCCGAGCCCTGGCGGCTGTTCAACACCCGCAAGAAGAAGGGCGAGAGCTTCCGCGTCTTCCCGCTGTCCAACTGGACCGAGCAGGATGTGTGGGACTACATCGCCCTCGAAAACATCCCGGTGGTGCCGCTCTATTTCGCCAAGACGCGGCCGATCGTGCGCCGCGACGGCGCGCTGATCATGCGCGACGACGAGCGCATGGAACTGCGCCCGGGCGAGACCGTCGAGAACATGATGGTCCGCTTCCGCACCCTTGGCTGCTACCCGCTGACCGGCGCGGTGGAATCCGAGGCGGCCGATCTCAAGGACATCATCTCCGAAATGCGGGGCTCCCGTACCTCCGAGCGTCAGGGCCGGGTCATCGACCAGGATTCCGGTGCCTCGATGGAAGAGAAGAAGCAGGAAGGCTATTTCTGACATGACCATCGCCGTGCAGAAACGCCCCCGCGAGGATGCGGTCGACACCGCTCTCACCGGCCATGCCAATCCCGCCGTGATCGCCGAGGACGAGCGCTTCGCGGGCCCCGCGCCCGACGATGGCGATGTGGCCGTGGTCGATCCGCAGGCCGCCATGCAGCCTGTGCTGGCGCCGGCCGAATCCCTCCTGCGCTTCATTACCTGCGGCTCGGTGGACGACGGCAAATCGACCCTGATCGGCCGCCTGCTCTTCGAGACCAATGCGGTCTTCGACGACCAGATGGACACGCTGAAGCGCGATTCCCGCAAGTTCGGCACGACCGGCGAGGACCTCGACTTCGCGCTGCTGGTCGACGGCCTGTCGGCCGAGCGCGAGCAGGGCATCACCATCGACGTCGCCTATCGCTATTTCTCGACCGGCAACCGCGCCTTCATCATCGCCGACACGCCGGGCCACGAGCAGTACACCCGCAACATGGCGACCGGCGCCTCGCAGGCCGAGCTCGCCGTCATCCTCGTCGATGCGCGCAAGGGCATCCTGCCGCAGACCCGGCGGCACTCCTTCATCACCTCGCTCGTCGGCATCAAGAGCGTCGTGATCGCCATCAACAAGATGGACCTCGTCGACTTCAGCCAGGAACGCTACGAGGCGATCCGGCGCGACTACGAGGCGATCCTGCCGCAACTCGGCTTCACCGACGTCTCCTATGTGCCGCTGTCGGCCAAGAATGGCGACAACATCGCCGCCCCGTCGCCGAACATGCCCTGGTATGACGGCCAGACGCTGCTGCAGCGCCTCGAGACGGCGACGCCGGAGACCTTCGACGCCGGCTCGGCGCCGTTCCGCCTGCCGGTGCAATGGGTCAACCGTCCCAATCTCGACTTCCGCGGCTTTGCCGGCACCATCGTCGGAGGACGTGTGGCGCCGGGCGACGAGATCGTCGTCATGCCAGGCCGCCGCACCACCACCGTCAAGGCGGTCTGGGGTCCCGATGGCGAGGTCGCCAGCGCGGAAGCCGGCGAGGCGGTCACCCTGACCCTTGCCGACGAGGTCGACGTGTCGCGTGGCGATGTCCTCGTCGGGCCGTCCGACTTGATCGCGGCCCAGAAGACCGTGACCGCCGACATCCTCTGGATGGCCGACCGGCCGCTGATTTCCGGCGGCCGCTACGTCGCCCGTCTCGCCACCTCGACGACACCGGCGTCCGTCCGCAGCCTCGACAACGCCATCGACATCCACACCTTCGAATCCGGTGCGGCCAACGTTCTGCTGATGAACGAGATCGGCCAGATCACCATCGGCTTCGACCGGCCGGTGATGGCGACCACCTACGAGGAGAACCGCGAGCTCGGCTCCTTCATCCTGATCGATTCGCTGACCAACGAGACCATGGCGCTCGGCATCGTGCGGACGGTCTCCGCCTCCGACGAGATTGCCCCTGGCGCGCCGGCCGAGGCGCCGCTTTCCGCTTTCGCCCAGGCGCAGGCCCTGTGGTTCGGCGCCGCAGAGGGCCAGCATCGCAAGGACCATGGCAAGCTGATCCGCTACCGGGCGGCCGGTGCGCTCCTGATCGGCATCCTCGCGCTGCTGTTCGGGCTGGGGATCGGCTTCGCCGTGCTTCTGGCAGCGATCGACTTCGTGCTGCGGCCGTTCCTGGCGCTCCTGACCGGCGGCGGCGATCTGCCTGGAAAGAATGGCACCGACCCGACCACGGTCGGCGATGGAGCCGGCATTTGATGGCGGCAGGCACGATCGGGCCCTGCACCGAGGATCGCGGCAACCCGACCGACGACGACATTCGCCGCTCGCGGCGGATGCGGCGTCCGCTGCCGCTGATAGAGCTGTTGTTGCTGGTCGCCTCGATCGCGGTCTGCGCCGCCTTCGTGCTGGACTGGCTCGGCTGACCGGATGATCGCGATCCCCGCCGTGGCCGTTAACCGGCACGGCGGGGAGATGGCCGCAGCATGGCCCCTGCCCGAAAATCGTCCCTGAATGAGCACCTCGCAGTCACGTCCCCGCCATCCACCGCGCCGAGGTTCTGGCCATGGACGGATCGGAGCCTTCGATCCGCATCGACGGAGTGACCTCATGAAGACCACCCTTCTCGCCGCCACGGTTCTCGCCTTCGGCGCCGGCGGCGCCTTCGCACAGGAAGCCCAGACCGCACCGCAGAAGACCCCGACCTGCGCCGAGGCCCTGCCCCAGATCGAATCGCTGATAGGCCAGGCCGACCAGGCCGGCCTCAAGACAGAGACGGCCGAGGATCACGTCGAGACGGCGCGCGCCGCACAGACGTCGCAGGACGAGGAAGGCTGCATCCGCGCCCTCGTCATGGCGCAGAACGATGTGCTGACGCAGGCCCAGCAGACGACGCCGGCGCCGGAGACGAAGCAGCAGTAAGCATTGTTCATCTGAGACGATGCACGAAGGGCCGGCGCATCAGCGACCGGCCCTTTTCATGCCGGCAAGAATCGGCGCGGCTCAGTCGAGGGCGCGCGCTTCCGACGGCAGCATGATCGGGATGCCGTCGCGGATCGGATAGGCGAGCCGCGCGGCCTCCGACACCAGCTCGTTGCGCTCCCGGTCGTAGCTGAGCGTCGTCTTGGTCAGCGGGCACACCAGGAGCTCGAGCAGCTTGGGGTCCGGCTGGCCGGCCTGGTGCCGGGGGCTTTTCTCGGTCATGGCATGTCCTTCAGCGCGGCCTCATGGTGGCCACTGCGCGTCTTATCGCCTGCCGGCCAAACGGCTGCAAGCGCCGTCGGTCGGGCACGGGACGCCTATTGCAGCGTGTGCGGCGGCGAACCGTCGCCGCCGTCGCCGTCGCGAGCCAGCGAGATCTCGGTGATCGCGATCAGCGTCTCGGCCCGCGTCTTCAGGTCCGGCGCTTCGAGCAGCGCCTGTTTCTCGGCCGCCCCATAGGGCGACATCATGCAGAGCGCGTTGACCAGCGTCTCGTTCGACGCCCGGGTGACGCTTTCCCAGTCGGCCTCGAGCTGGTTTGCGTCAAGATATTGCCGGAACGCCTTTAGGAGCGCGTCGCGGTTCACCTCTTCCGCGCCCTTGCCGAAATCGAGATCGCCGAGGAACGGATTGACCCGGAAGGAGCGATACGGCGCGCGCGTGTCCAGCTCTTCCAGGGTCCGGAAGCGCACCACGCCATGCAGATTGAGGATGTAGCGACCGTCGCCCGATTCGGTCAGCGAGGTGATCCGCCCGAAGCAGCCGACCTGGCAGAGTTCGGGTTCGCCGTCGGGGCGCGCGCCACCGTCGAGACTGGGCTGGATCATGCCGATGATTCGCGCGCCCGCCATGGCGTCGTCGATCATCTCCAGATAGCGCGGCTCGAAGATGTTGAGCGGCAGTTGACCGCCCGGCAGGAGCAGGGCTCCCGAGAGCGGGAACACCGGGACCGTGTCGGGCAGGTGCGAAGCGGTCCGGTAGTTGATATTGCCAGCGTGAACCAAACGATGTCTCCGTGTCAGACACCGAAGTTGGATCGGTCGCCGGCGATCTCAAGGGATGCGGCAGAAGGCGGCAGGCAAAGCGCGCCCTGCCCCCACCGCGCAAAGCCTGACCGGACCGCGCGTTTCTGGCGCGGTCCGGGGCAGGAATTCAGGAGAACAGAAGGCCCGACAGGCGCCGCCGCGCGTCCTTGGTCGCCGGATCGGTCGGCCCCCAGGCCTGGAAGAACTCCAGGAGCTTGGTGCGGGCGGCATCGTCGTCGAAGCTGCGGTCGCGGCGGATGATCTCCAGGAGGTGCCCCGCCGCGGTCTGGCGGTCGCCCTTGGCCTGGGCGATCAGCGCCAGATCGTAGCGCGCCCGGTGATCGTCCGGATCGCTCTCGATGCGCTGCTGCAGCAGCACCGGATCGCCGAGCTGGGCGATCTCCTCGGCGAGCTTCAGCTTGGTGCGCACCGCTTCCACGGCCGGGTCTTCGGTCTTCCCCTCGCCGGCAGCATCGTACTGGTCGATCAGCGCCTTGGCGCGGGCCGCGTCGCCGGTCGCCAGATAGCATTCGGCCAGACCGCCCGTCGCGCCCGCATGGCCCGGCTCGTGCTGCAGGACGGCGCCGAAGATCTGCGCCGCACCGCCTGCGTCGCCATCGGCCAGAAGCTGGTTCGCCTGCTCCATCGCCTGGACCACCGGGTCGTTCCCGTCGCCGCCCTGGCCCTTGGTAACGCGCTCGATGAAGGCCATGATCTCGCTCTCGGGCAGCGCGCCCATGAAGCCGTCCACCGGCTGCCCGCCGACGAAGGCGAACACCGCCGGGATGGACTGCACGCCGAGTTGGCCGGCGATCGACGGATGATCGTCGATATTCATCTTGACCAGCTTCACCTTGCCGCCCGCCGCCGCGACGGCGCGCTCCAGGATCGGCGTCAGCTGCTTGCAGGGACCGCACCACGGCGCCCAGAAATCGACGAGCACCGGCTGGTTGCGCGATTCCTGGATGACGTCGGCCGGGAACTGCGCCGTCGTCGTGTCCTTGACGAGATCGGCCGCGGCCGGGGCGGAGGCAGCGCCGAAACCCTGCAGCGTGGTCGTCGGTGCGGCGGGCGCGGCCGCCGGCTGGCGCGGCGCGGCGGCGGACGGTGCCGCCGACGTGGTGGACTGCTGGCCGTAGCCGCCATAGGAGGTGCCGCCATAAGGGGCGTAGGGATTGTCGCTCATTCTGCCTGTCCGTCGCCGGCCGGCGCCTCGAGCCCGATGACAAGCGGCTCGTGCCCCGTTGATTGGAAGAACGCCATCAGATCCGCCGTCGCGATCGTCGTCGTCGCTTCGTTGGTCATGGGATGGCAGTTCACCATATCGTGCATCAGAAGGCCTTCATCAAGCACGAGGCGGACCGTGCCGTCGCGATCGTTGACGACGCCGAAGGCGGTCACCGATCCCGGCTCGACGCCGAGCAGCGCGCGCATCTGGTCGGCGCTGGCAAAGGACAGCCGCCCCGACGCGCCGATACGCTTGTGCAGGCCCTTCAGGTCGACTGTCCGGCTCTCTTCGGCGACGACCAGGAAGATCGTCCCCTTCTTGTCCTTCAGGAACAGGTTCTTGGTGTGCCCGCCGGCGATCGTGCCGCGCAGCGCTTGGCTTTCCTCCACAGTGTGCAGCGGCGGATGGGCCACGGTCTTGGTGTCGATGCCGAGCCCGTCGAGATAGGCCATCAGAGCGTCGCGGTCCTTCATCAGGCATCTCCCGTTGCAATAGGCGAACAGCGCCGCGTAGCGCACCTGCGCCCGCTTGCGAAGTGCCGGCAGAACCGCGGGCACCGAGCCTTGCGAGGCACGCGGGAAGCCGAGACGCCTGCGGATCAATTTCGTGGATGTCCCACGGCGACGTCGCCGTCCCGTCTGCGGCCCTTTTTGCCGTCGCCCGGCACGCTGGATCCCACGCTTTCCGGCCTCCAAGAGGCGCCACGAAAATCGCCTTCGATTCCCGTCATTTCACTGTTGCAATCCGCTTTCGATTGGGGCATACACCGCTCGTCCGCGGCGCTCAGGCGCCGCACGGAGCGGGCGGGCGTAGCTCAGGGGTAGAGCACAACCTTGCCAAGGTTGGGGTCGTGGGTTCGAATCCCATCGCCCGCTCCAATTTTCCCCATTTCGACATTTCTGACTGCATTCAGCGCAATACGGTTCTCGCCGGCATCGTTCGCGAGAGCCCGCCGCTATTGCGGCGTGCTGTCCGAGCCGACCCGCCGCGAGGCGTATTCCTCCGGCCGCGCGGGCATCGGCCGCATTCTCCGCAACGCCCCGTGACCTCCTGCACCTGCCGCCTAGATGGCAGGGCAAAGGAGTTTCCATCATGAACAAGCTTATTCCCATCGCCCTGACGGCGCTTCTGGCCCTGTCGGCCTGCAGCGACGAAACCGAGACCGACGCCGCCGATCCGGCCGTGTCCACCACCAGCGAGACCGCACCGTCGACGACCGAACGCGAGACCGGCGAAGCCGTGGAGGCGATCGGCGAGGCCGGACGCCAGACCGGCGAGGCCGCCCGTTCGGCGCTGGAAGATCTGTCGGAGGCAGCCGGTCCGGCCATCGACCAGGCGCGCGAAGCCGGCAGCAGGGCGCTCGACGACGCGAAGGAAGGGCTGAACAACGCCACCCGCAGCGCCGCCTGTCGGACGGCCCGCGCCGCCGAGGACGCCGACGGCATCGCCGCCAATTGCTAGGCCGACAGTGCCGCCCGGAAAGGCATGGCGCGGTAATGCTCCAACAGCCATGCCGGGTGGCCTTCGGGGCCACGCCGGCGCTTCGCGCCATGATCGCGCCAAGCGGACCGGATCCGGGTAGCTTCACGCGGTCGGCAAACCACGATGACGACCCCAAGCCGGACAGACGGGTTCAGACCCCGCCGGCGCTTTCCTCACCGAGGATGTCGGTCGCCCGGTGATCGTCGCCGACACCCTCGATCAGCAAGATCTCGCCCTCCGAGCCCTGCATCCGCAGGGGCCTGATGGCCTGATAGTCCGGCGAATCGTACCATGCCCTCGCCGAAGCCATGTCCGGGAAGGCGAGAACGACGATGTCATCGGTCACCTCCCCCTCGCAAAGTTCCTTTGCGCCGCCATGGATGAGGAACCGCCCGCCATACGGCACCAGCGTGGCGTCGATCCGCTTGAGATAGTCGACAATGCCTTCGTTCAGCGTGACATTGCGCAGGTGGGCGATGGCGTAGGCGGACATGCCGACCTCTCTCTTCATTCTCAGGCCAGCGCCCGGCCGGATCGCTGCGCCGCCTCGAACTCGAGAACAGCCAGAAGGCCGACGACGGCGGCCTGGGAAAGAAGACAGATCCAGCCAGGGAGATTGGGCTCGAGAACGCCGCTCGCCGGCAGGGCGACGCTGGCGACGACCCACAGCGCATTGCCGAGAACGACCATATGAGCCGCCCAGCCCGGTATCGGTCGAAGCCGGGCGACGGCGACCATGAAGGCGGCCACCGGGAGGAGGAGAAGGCCGGCGCCCGAAAGAAAGCCGGCGGGAATCTGCGTTACGCCGGCGAGCGGACCAGCGACGGCCAGGAGAAGACCGCCCATCACGGTGCAGGTGATCGCGTCGAGGGTCAGCAGGGTGCGGAGGGCGGGAAGGCGCGGATTGCGTTTCATCGGTTCAGCCTTTCCTGAGCGATGCGACCCGATCCGCCGGGCCGCTGCCGGCAATCCTCATCGTGCGTCTGCCGGCTGTCGATTACGTCCGAGGTCATTGCGGAGGACAGACGGCGTGATGGGAGACACGGCCATGACACGCGCACGACAATCCGCGGGAGAGCTGTTGCGCCAATGGCGGCAGCGGCGGCGCTTCAGCCAGCTCGCTCTCGCCCTCGATGCCGGCATTTCCCAACGCCATCTCAGTTTTCTGGAATCGGGCCGGTCGGCGCCGAGCCGGGCGATGCTCCTGCGCCTTGCGGACCATCTCGACATGCCGCTGGAGGCGCGCAACACCCTTCTCCTCGCCGCCGGCTTTGCGCCGATCTTCCCGCAGCACGACCTCGCGGACGCTGAATTGACGGCCGCCAGAGAGATCATCGACCGGATCCTGGCTGGTCACGCGCCCTATCCGGCCCTCGCGGTGGACCGCCACTGGACGCTGCTTTCGGCCAACGCAGCGATTGCGGTCCTGACGGACGGGGTCGCGGGGCACCTGCTCGCCGGTGAGGTCAATGTCCTGCGCCTTGGCCTGCATCCGGCGGGACTGGCCCCGCGGATCGTGAATCTTGCCGAATGGCGAACACATCTTCTCCGGCGCCTCGCCCGCGACGTCGCCCTGTCGGCCGACCCCGTGCTCGCTGCCCTCCTCGATGAGCTCGAATCCTATCCGGCGCCTATCGCGGCCGACCTGTCACCGAACCCGGAACCGGCAGTGGCCGTGCCGCTGATCATCGCCAGTCCGCACGGGCCGCTGACCTTCCTGAGCACCACCGCGGTGTTCGGCACGGCCACCGACATCACCCTGGCCGGGATCGCCATCGAAAGCTTCTTTCCGGCGAACCGGCAGACGGCCGACGCCATGGCGAGACTCGCTGGGAGCGACAAGGACGGGCCGTTCGGGCCGGGGGACTAGATCGGTCTGGGGGAAGATCGCAGTGGGACCCGCAAGGCGGACCGGGCAGGCAGGCAAGGCCCCTGGTCACGCCCCGCCGAACGATCGCCTAGCGATCGAAGTGCCAGGACCGGCGCAAAAAGGACCCCAAACGACAAACACTCCCGGAGCCGAGGCTCGCGGGAGTGTTTGAAACTTGGTTGCGGGGACAGGATTTGAACCTGTGACCTTCAGGTTATGAGCCTGACGAGCTACCGGGCTGCTCCACCCCGCGCCATTGCCGTGCGGCGCGTTCCGCGTCGCCGGTGACCTCCATATATGCGACAGGCGGATGAATGTGAAGAGGAAATCTCGTGGAATTTCGAGAAAACGAAATCCTCTCCGGCTCACGCGACGTTCGCGGGCCGATCCCTCCTGTCAGGTCCGAAAGGCTAGCAGAGGTGGCACCGCTTGAGAAGCGTCGCCACCTGCGCTCCGGGCCGAAGCCATATAGGGCGCTGCCGCAATCCGTTCAGCTGGCTGGGTTCAGTTGCGCAATTCGCGCCGCAGCACCTTGCCAACGCCACTCTTGGGCAGCTCGTCGCGGAACTCCACCTCGCGCGGCCGCTTGTAGCCGGTCAGATTGTCCCGGCAGAACGCCTTGACCTTGTCGGCCGTCAGCTCCGGATCGCTTACCACGACGAACAGTTTCACCGCCTCGCCGGAATTCTCGTCCGGGATCGCGATCGCCGCCGCTTCCACGACGCCCGGCATCCGCGTGACGATCTCCTCGATCTCGTTGGGATAGACGTTGAAGCCGGAGACGTTGATCATATCCTTCTTGCGGTCGACGATCCTGAAGCGGCCGGTCTCGTCCATCACGCCGATATCGCCGGTACGGAAGAAGCCGTCGGCGGTCATCACCCGGGCGGTCTCGTCGGGGCGGTTCCAGTAGCCGACCATGACCTGCGGTCCGCGAATGGCGATCTCGCCGCGCTCGCCCATCGGGACTTCGCCGCCCTCCTCGTCGAGGATCTTCAGCTCGGTCGAGGGGATCGGCACGCCGATCGTGCCGCTGTATTCGGTGGAATCGGTCGGGTTGCAACAGGCCGACGGCGCGGTTTCCGACAGGCCGTAGCCCTCGCAGATCGAACAGCCGGTCTGCTTGCGCCAGAGTTCCGCCGTCGCCGCCTGGACGGCCATGCCGCCGCCCACCGACAGGCGCAGATGCGACCAGTCGACACTCTTGGCGTCGGGATGCCGCGCCAGTGCGCCGAACAGCGTGTTGACCGCCGGGAAGGAGTGGAAGCGGTACTTCTTCAGCTCCTTTAGCGTCGCTGGAATGTCGCGCGGATTGGGGATCAGGATGTTGCAGCCGCCGGTGCGCATCGACAGCATCATGTTCACGGTGAAACCGAAGATATGGTAGAGCGGCAGCGCGCAGACCGTCGTGATCTGCTCGTTCGCCGGCATGTTTTTAAGCGCCGGCGCGTGCCAGGCTTCCGACTGCAGGACATTGGCGATGATGTTGCCATGGGTCAGGGTCGCGCCCTTGGAAACGCCCGTCGTGCCGCCGGTATATTGCAGCACCGCCGGCTCGTCGCGCTCCGAGGCGACCGCGGTGAAGCTCGCCGCCCGCCCGCGCGCCATGGCGTCGCGAAAGGCGATGGCCCCGTCCAGCTTATAGGCCGGCACCATCTTGCGCACCTTGCGGACGACGAAATTCACCAGGTGTCGCTTCACCGTCGGCAGCATGTCGCCCATCGAGGTCACGATGACATGTTCGACCGGCGTTTCGGCCCGGCAGGCCTCGAGCGTCGAGGCCATGTTCTCGAGAATGACGATCGCCTTGGCCCCGGAATCGCGCAGCTGATGCGACAGCTCCCGCGGCGTGTAGAGCGGGTTGGTGTTCACCACGATCATCCCGGCCCGTAGCACGCCCGCGACCGCCACCGGATACTGGAACAGGTTCGGCATCATCAACGCGACGCGGTCACCCTTCTGCAGCCCCAGCGACTGCAGGAAAGCGGCGAAATGGCGTGACTGCTCATCCAGTTCCTTGAACCGCATGGTGGCGCCCATGAAATGGAACGCCGGCTGGTCCTTGTGCTGGATGAACGCTTCGCTCAGCAGCTCGCCGAGGGAATGATAGGGAAAATCCGGCAGCTCGGCCGGAACGCCATCCGGATAGATCTGCAACCAGGGTTTCTGCATCGTCGACACCTCCCGTTGTCCGCAGCTATGGATAGCGCACACTGCGGGGAAACGGAACGTATTACCGTTTACGTCAACGGAATTTATACGGCAGCATCTTCAAGCCTTGATCGCAAGCGGAGGCGGGGGATCCGGCGGTACGTGTGGGCAGGATCCCCCGGTGCAGAAAGCTTGGGTCGGCTAGAGGTTGCGCCCGACCGCGCCACCGGCGACTGCACCGCCCACACCGCCGATGACTGCGCCACCAGTCCCACCAACCGCGTCGCCGATCAGTGCGCCGCTCACGCCGCCAACCGCAGCGCCGCCAATGGTCTTCTGGGTGCGGCTGCAGCCCGCAGCCGCCAGCATCACTGCCATCGCCACCGTGACGGTATATAACCTGGTGTTCATCCTGCGATACTCCTGTCGATCACGGTACGCGTCGCGCATCCCGTATAGCGGCAGGAATTATGCCCGACTGACGATCGGACAAGGGTATCAAGAGCGCCCGTTCGCCATGTGGCTGGACACAGTTCAGTGCGCCCTGGGGTGAACATCCCCCCACATGCCCCTTGAACGCAAAAAGCCCCTCGGCGTGATGCGCGAGGGGCTTTGTGTGTTGGTTGTGAAGAAGGGTGTCTCGATGGGCAACTTGCGATTTGCAGACCTGGCGGCGACCGAC
>Ga0189290_100220_pt1 | contig 26083 bp, 20 predicted proteins | sample UW140minimetaG_FD_130318 | JGI IMG/M metagenome (GOLD analysis project Ga0189290, IMG submission 130318) | Marine microbial communities from the Costa Rica Dome - UW140 mini metaG | ecosystem: Environmental > Aquatic > Marine > Oceanic > Photic zone | place: Costa Rica: the Eastern Pacific...
CCGCCTCAAGGACTTTCGACGCATCGCAACCCGCTACGACAAGCTTGCCGCGAACTTCCTGTCCGCCGTCGCCTTGGTGACCATCATCGCTTTCTGGGTTTGATCGAGTCTCGACCCTAGGGAATAGCGGCTGAAAGGAAGCAGCGAGGCGCGGCCTGATCTGTCCGACGCATCCTGTCCGAAAGACCTGAGCGGCGATCCTGCAGGAGGCCGCACCGAAGGCCGACCAACGCCGGCCCCGTGCCGGAAGACATCCGTACATTCATTCCGAGATGATACTTGCCCACGAAACTCACCCAATGCGACTGCAAACTGGAACTCAGCGAACCGATCTGCCTTTGCCGTGAAACGATAAGTCGCGAAGACCGGACAAGACTACAGGGTCCGGTGTTTCGGCGTTTCCGTACATGCATATTGCTAGAACCTTGCGAGGCATCGCGTCCATCGCTTTTCGTACGCTTGTCTACGAATAGTCCGGAGGGTACAGCAGCCCGGAACGCGAAGGGTCGCTTGGAATGTTCGGAAGAACAGACCTTCGAACCCGTATGGCCGGCGGGCGTACGGCGGGGAACAGGCAGCGATCGCTTCGCCGGGACATCTTGTCCGATAGTCTGTTAAAGGATCGCCGTCGTTCGTCTCGGACGAGAGCCATGACCCCGAAGGTTAGCTGACTTCATGATCGATGCCCCCCTCGTTTCCGTCGTCGTGCCCGTTTACAATCATGCAGGCTACGTCGAAGCGGCGATCCGGTCGGTCTTTGCCCAGGACGTCCCCTCCCTCGAGATGATCGTCATCGACGACGGGTCCAAGGACGAAAGTGCCGCGATCGCCGAGCGGGTGCTGCGCGAGGCGCCGCCGAACGTGACGGTCACCTTCCGCTCCCGGCCCAATCGCGGCGCCCACGCGACGATCAACGAAGGGCTCGACGAAGCCTGCGGACGCTACCTGACCATCCTGAATTCCGACGACGCGTTCTGCCCCGGACGCCTGTCAGCGTGCATCGCAGCACTGGAGGCACAGGGCGGTCGGCTGGCGTTCACCTATGTCGAGGCGATCGACGGGAACGGACACGGCCTTTCCCCTGAGCATCCCTGGCGGCAATGGTATGCTGACGGCATTCTTCAGGAGCTCGACCTGGCGCCTACGCTGTCGACGCTGCTCCTGTCGCGCAATCTCAGCGTTTCCACCGGCAATCTGGTGTTCCGCGCCGAACTCTACCGGGATCTCGGCGGTTTTCGCGACTACCGCTATGCGCATGACGTGGATTTCGTATTGCGCAGCTGCGTCGACGACGAGCCGGTCCTGATCCGCGAACCGCTGTATCGCTACCGCTTGCATGGCAGCAACACGATCTCCGAGAGCGATGCGGCGACTGAGGCCGAATACGAAGACATCGTGCACGGATATCTTCAGAACAGCCTGACACATCTGCCCGCGAACCCGTTCGCGCCGTCTCTCCAGCGCTGGACGAACTGCTTCGAGGCCGGCATGATGGCGCCCCATGTTCGACGCGCGATCGACCGGCTTCTCGAACCGAAGGCGAAAGTCGACAAGGCTTCCACCACCCCGTCCCCGTCCCAGTCGATGTCGAACGATCGTCCGGCCGGCCTGTCCGAAAGTGCCCGACCCGGCGTCACCCTGATCAGCCACGAACTGAGCTTCACCGGGGCGCCGGTGCTGCTGCGCGATGTCGCGCGAGGGCTGCGGCAATATGGGTTTTCGGGGCGTCTGCTCAGCGTTGCCGACGGTCCGCTCGGCGAGGACTTCCACGCGCTCGGCTTCCCGCTCGCGCGGGAATGGCGCCTGACCAAGGGCCTGATTCAGCTGTCGCGATACGCCTCGGCGGTCACGCGGCAACCGCGGGTTCCGCAGAAGATCCGGCAGCTGTTCGATCTGGGCGCACGCATCGTCGCGGGCACGGCGCGCCGTGTTCGCATCGCCAGGTTCCTCTATTTGACAAAGCTTGACCGCAAGGGGCTGCTGTTCATCAATTCCTTCGCCTCCTGGCCTCTGGCCTTGCCGCTTGCCAAGCGCTGGAAGGGCCCGGTCTACTGGTACATTCACGAGACCTACGATCCCGCGATCCTGCTGCGCTCCCAGAAGCTCCACAACCAGCTCCGGGCGCTTGTCGAGCAGGGGAAGGTGCAGATGCTGTTCGGTTCCGATGCCACGCGCGCCGTGTGGGCACGCTGTGGCTATGACGGATCGGTGCATTACTGGAGCGGCTTCAGCCGGAACAGCCTGTCCGTCGCACCCGAGCCGAAACAGCGGCGTATCGTGCTGTCGGTCCAGTCGATCGGCACCCGGAAGGGGACGCGCGCGCTGGTCGAAGCCTTTGCCCATGGGCGACGCGAGGGCCTGATTCCGGCGGATGCCGAATTGCGGATCGTCGGTTGCCATCCGCCGTCGCTCCATCCGTTGACACGCGATCTGCTGATCCGGGTCAATGAAGCCGATCTGCGCGGCGCGGTCCGCCTGTTTCCGGGCCTGCCGCCTGCGGCACTGGCTGCGCATTACGAGGCGGCCGACATCTACATCCAGACCTCGATCATGGAGTGCCTTCCCCTCGCCCTCCTCAACGCCATGGAACACGGCCTGCCGATCGTTTCGACGGACGCGGATGGCTGCCGGGAAGCGATCGAGAACGAGACAACGGGCCTTCTGGTCCCGCAGCGCGCGGGCCGGCCGATTGCGGAAGCGCTGGGCCGCCTCATGAACGACCCCGAGCTTGCTGTGCGGCTCGCCCGTGCAGCCCGGCAGCGTTTCGAGGAGCGCTTCTCGGTCGAGGCGACGCTGCCCGCCCTGGTCGAGACGCTGGATGGGCCGCACGACGATCGGGGTCCCAGATCCTCGATCGAGGCGGACGTCGGCACGGAGCGTCGAAAGGTTACCCCAGCGGCGTAGAAAGCCACGTCCGCCCGGATTTGAGATCGCGGATCATCCGGTCGCATCCTTCGGAGAAGGTGAGTTGCGGCGACCAGTGGCAGCGTTCGCGGGCATGCGCGATGTCGAGAACGCTCACGGCAACGTCGAACGGGCGCGCAGGATGATAACGCACATCGAGTTCGCGACCGAGATGTTCGGCGATCGTCGCGACAATACCGCTGAGCGAGATGCCCACGCCGCTGCCGATATTGAAGGCCGGTCGCGGCCCGATGTCCTCTTGTGACGCGAGAGCAATGCTGCTCAGGCCTTCGGCAAGATCGCTGACATGAATGAAGTCCCGGACCACCGAGCCGTCGCCCCAGATGTCGATCCGCTCGCCGGCCAACGCCTTGAACAGAAAGGCGCTCGCCGCGCCCTGCAGGCGGGTCGGGCTCTGCCCCGCACCGAAGGGATTGGAGATCCGCGCGATCCGGCAATCGAGACCGGCGATCGACCGGTAGAAGCCGAGATACAGTTCGACGGCCACCTTCGAGACGCCGTAGGCAGTAATCGGCGCAAAGGGATGGCTCTCGGGAACCGGGGTCTTCTGCAGCCGGCCGTAGACCGTTCCGCCGGACGAGGCGAAGACCAGCCGGCGCTTCACGCTCGCTTCGCCCATCGCATCAATCCGCATGGCCTCGAGAAGCCGCAAGGTGTTCCGCACATTGGCGTCGAGATCGCCGATCGGGTCCTCGTTCGCCGTCTGGGGAATGGTCGACCAAGCGTAGTGATGAACGACGTCGACGGCAGCCAGGAGCGCCGTCCAATCCGCGTTTGCCATGTCGCCCTGGAGGAAATCGACGGGGCGTCCCGCATCGGCCTCGATCTGACGAACCATGTCCTCGGTGGGGACCATCTGGTCGAAGATCGTCACATCCTCGCCCTTGGCGGCAAGACGTACCGCGACGTGGCGACCGATGAAGCCCAATCCGCCGAGAATGAGATGACGTGTCACGGGCTGCGCTCTCCCCATAGTCGCATCGATTGCGCTCGCCCGGCGGGCCAACGCTAATTGCCGGTTTCGGCGAACCGGCCGCAGGCTCGAAACGAGTCCTTGCCCGCCTCGCCGGCGCCAGATCGATGCCAACGCCTTAGCCGCATCCGGAATCGATTGGAAGCAACGGCCGCACCGCGGACCGCGACCCGCCATTGCCGTCGCGTGCACGAAATAAGGCGCGCCTCAAGCGGGCCGGCATCCGGATCGGTTCGCCACCCTCTGCGGCGCAGCCCGGCGGTCGGAGCTGCGGCGGCTTCGCAGCTTCGCATCCAGACCCGCCGGAATGACCCGGCGGTCTCGCCCCTTCAGGCCTGTGCGAGTTTCTGCAGATAGAGACCGTACTGGCTTTTGCCCAACCGCTGTCCCAGTTCGGCAAGCTGGTCACGGTCGATCAGCCCAAGACTGAAGGCGATCTCCTCCGGACAGGCGATCTTGAATCCCTGGCGATGCTCAAGGGTGCGCACGAATTCCGCGGCCTCCAGCAGCGAGTCGGGCGTTCCCGTATCGAGCCAGGCAAATCCCCGCCCCATGGTTTCCACCGTGAGGCTGCCTTCTTCGAGATAGACCCTGTTGAGATCGGTGATCTCGAGTTCACCGCGTGGCGACGGCTTGAGGCTGCGGGCGATGCTCGAGGCACGGCCGTCATAGAAGTAAAGTCCTGTCACCGCCCAGTTCGATTTCGGCTGCTCGGGCTTCTCTTCGATATCAGTCGCCCGATTCTGCTGATCGAAGGAAACGACGCCGTACCGCTCCGGATCGGTGACGTGATAGGCGAAGACACTTGCACCGTTTTGCCGTGCCGCCGCTCGGGTCAGCAATTCCGGCAGGCCGTGACCGTAAAACATGTTGTCGCCGAGGACGAGCGCCGATGGCTCTCCGTTCACGAAGTCCTCGCCGATGAGATAGGCCTGGGCCAATCCCTCCGGGCTTGGCTGCTCCGCATAGGTGAAGGAGAGCCCCCATTGCGCGCCCGAGCCGAGCAGGGCTTCGAAGCGCGGCAGATCCTGCGGCGTCGAAATGATCAGGATATCCCGCACGCCCGCCAGCATCAGCGTGGAAAGCGGGTAGTAGATCATCGGCTTGTCGTACACTGGCAGCAATTGCTTGGAGGCCGACAGCGTCATGGGGTGAAGCCGCGTGCCGCTGCCTCCCGCTAGGATGATCCCCTTCATCATGTCCCCTTCAACTCGTCCGAAATGCTTCATCCAAACGCATACAGTCTCAGTGTCGCGCTTTCCAGCCGTCCGGCGATTGCGGCAGACGCCGGTTCGCCGGCAATCGGTGTTCGGGCATCGCCCGGGATGCACGCACCAAGGCGAGAAGATGCGCCATGCGGAAAGGATCGGCCGTACGCCGGTCGTGCCCGGCAGCACCGGCACGCTATTGCCTGCCGGACGTTAATCCCGCAGAAAGTCGCAGAGAGTGGCGCTTCGTTACATGCAGTTCACAGGACACCCGATGCTCGATATTCGCAAACTGGCGATCCCCGAAATATATGAGATCACGCCACGCAAATTCGGCGACGATCGCGGGTTCTTCTCCGAAGTGTTCAATCGCGAGCGCTTCGAGCAGGCGGGTATCGCAATCGACTGGGTCCAGGACAACCAGTCCTATTCCGCCGACGCGTTCACCCTGCGCGGCCTGCACTATCAGGAGCCGCCCTTCGCACAGGACAAGCTCGTGCGCGTGCTGCGTGGCCGTATTCTCGACGTCGCCGTCGACATTCGCCAGGGATCGCCCACCTTCGGCCAGTCCGTCTCGATCGAACTGTCTGCGGACGCCTTCAATCAGATTCTCGTGCCGGCCGGCTTCGCCCATGGCTTCCTGACCTTGGAACCGGATACCGAGGTCTTCTACAAGGTCTCGGCTGCCTACTCGCGGGATCACGACCGTTCGATCCGATACGACGACCCGGCCATCGGCATCGACTGGCCGCTGGCTGGCCAACGCCCCATCCTTTCGGCCAAGGATGAAGACGCCCCCTCACTCGAAGCGGCGAACTCGCCCTTCGTCTATGAAGGACCCGTTCTGTGAAGATCCTCGTCACCGGCGGCGCCGGTTTCATCGGTTCGGCGGTCTGCCGGCATCTGATCACCCACACCGAGCACAGCGTCGTCAATCTTGACAAGCTGACCTACGCTGCGAGTCTGGCCTCGCTGAGCGCCATCGAGGCCGATCCGCGCTACCGGTTCGTCAAGGGTGACATTCTCGACCGCGTCTTCGTCGCGGATCTGCTCGCGCAGGAACAGCCGGATGCGGTGATGCATCTGGCGGCTGAGAGCCATGTCGACCGGTCGATCGACGGGCCGGGTGATTTCATCGAAACCAACATTGTCGGCACCTATCAGCTTCTGGAGGCCGTACGGGCCTACTGGTCGAAGCTTCCCGAGGAGAAGCGGGCAGCCTTCCGCTTCCACCACGTGTCGACCGACGAGGTGTATGGCGACCTGCCCCTGGACGGCGGGCTGTTCACCGAAGAGACGCCCTACGCTCCGTCGTCGCCCTATTCCGCGTCGAAGGCGAGTTCGGATCACCTCGCGATGGCCTGGCACCACACCTATCATCTGCCGGTCGTGCTCTCGAACTGCTCGAACAATTACGGTCCGTGTCATTTCCCGGAAAAGCTTATCCCGCTGATGATCCTGAACGGACTGGAGGGGCGGCGGCTGCCGGTCTACGGCAAGGGCGAGAACGTTCGCGACTGGCTCTATGTCGACGATCACGCGCGGGCGCTCGAACTGGTCGTCACGAAAGGTGTGCCCGGACGCTGCTACAATATCGGCGGGCGCAACGAACGCTCCAATTTGGACGTAGTGGAAACGATCTGCGACACGCTCGACGAATTGTCGCCGCTCCCGGGCACGACGTCGCGTCGCAGTCTCATCGACTTCGTGGCCGATCGACCGGGGCACGATCTGCGTTATGCGATCGATGCCACGCGGATCGAAGGCGAACTCGGCTGGAAGGCCGTGGAGACCTTCGAGACAGGCATATTGAAGACCGTACGCTGGTATCTCGACAACGAGACCTGGTGGCGCCCCCTTCGCGAGGAACGATACGCGGGCCAACGTCTTGGCGGCCGATAGCAAAGGATAAGTGAATGAGGCTGCTCGTAACCGGTCAGAATGGACAGGTGGCTCGTTCGCTGGCGGCCCTCGGTGGCGAGGACCTTCAGGTCGTGGCGCTCGGCCGCGACGTTCTGGACATCACCGATCGCGACGCTGTCGACCGGGCGCTCGCAGCCCATCATCCGCAGATCGTGGTGTCGGCCGCCGCCTATACCGCCGTCGACAAGGCCGAAACCGACGTGGAGGCAGCCTTCGCCGCCAACCGGGACGGAGCGGCAAACGTGGCAGCGGCTGCCGCCGCCCTCGACCTGCCGGTCATCCATCTGTCGACCGACTACGTGTTCTCCGGCGACAAGCCGACACCCTATCTCGAAACCGATCCGACCGGCCCGCGCAGTATCTACGGCCGGTCCAAGCTGGCTGGGGAACAAGCCGTCCTGGCTGCCAACCCCAAGGCCGTCGTCCTGCGCACCGCATGGGTCTACAGTCCGTATGGCGCAAACTTCCTGAAATCCATGCTGCGCCTGGCGGGGGACCGGGACGTGCTGCGTATCGTGGCCGACCAGTACGGCACACCGACCTACGCGCCCGACATTGCCGCGGCGATCGTCGATATTGCGCGAACTGCCCTCGACGCAGTCGACGCGCATGAGTGGCGTGGTCTGTTTCACATGGTGGCGACGGGCGAAACGAACTGGGCCGGCTTTGCCGAAGAAATCTTTCGAGTATCGGCCGAGCATGGGGGAGTGTCGGCCGGCGTCGAGCCGATCGCGACTGCAGACTATCCGACCGCGGCCGTCCGCCCCGCCAATTCGCGGCTCGACACGACCAAGTTTGCGAATGTCTTCGGCCGCTCCCTGCCGGATTGGCAGAGCGGCGTAAGGCGCTGCCTGACCGCTCTGCGGGCGAGCGATCCGGCGGGTTGATCGCATAGGACGTGCTGATCGGTGTCGGCAGTCCGACGGCACGGGCTTTGCACATGCTGACAAGCAGTTTCAGCCGATTTGCTTGGCGCGACGCGACTTTTCGCGCCAAGATACTTGCATCCCCGGAGAGTTCCGGCATCATCCCCCGGTAGAGAATGGCTTCGCGCACGGCTGGATCGTAGCGCATGGAGTTACCGCATGCTTCGTCTGTCCCTCTGCAGGGTTCAAGGAAATACCGAGCCGCTGCAGCCTGCATGCGCAACGAGAGAGTGAGCCTGCCCTTACTTCACCCGGCCAGCGATCGCGAACGCCAGAAAGTTGAAGAGACAGACGCGATCTTGCGCAGGCACTGCCATGACGATGATCTGGTCGCAGCGATCGGCGCGGCGCTCGAGCGCGGCGGGGCGGACATCGCCTTCGAGCTTGCCGACCGCCTCTGTCGCCTCAAACGTCCCGTGCCGGCCGGTCATCGCGTGCTGAAGGCGATCGCCGCCCGGCGCCTGGGTTTGGTTGAGGAAAGCGCCGCCCTCCTGCGCCGTGCCATGCAGGACGACCCGACCCAGCTGCCCGCCGCCCGTCTCGCCCTCGACTGGCTTCCAGCGGTCGAACGGCGGGTGCCGGCAGAACGCATCCTGTGCGACGACGACAGTGATCCGCATGTCCTGCGTGCTGCGGCCATCCTTTCCGACACCGGGGCCGGCAGGGTTCATCTCCACGACGCCAACGGCGTCCTGCGCCTTCGCCTCCTGCATCGCGGCGCGAAGGCGAACACCGTCACTCTGCGCCTTGACGCTCACGAAGAGGCTGCTGCGGCCCTGCACCCGCAGACGCGGTCCGTGGCCGTCGCGGCCGGCCTGACCCTTCACGAACTGCGGCTGGCGAGACCTCAGGGGCCATGCCGGGCAGATCTCGTCGTCAGCACAGGGTCTGAGATCGTCTGGTCGCAATCCCTGATACTCGCCCATGATCCGGCCGATCGCTTCGATCCAGAGCCGGCGGTTGCAGCGGTCGATGCGCGGCCGATCCTGAATGTCATCGTGCCGCTCTACGATGATGTCGACGCAACGCGGCGATGCCTCGACAGTCTCGCAGCCCAGGCCACACAAGACTTCGTGCTGCATGTGATTCTCGTCGAGGATGCTGCACCGGACCCGCGGATCGGTGCGCTCGCCGAGACATGGGGGCGAAAGGACGACGTCACCGTCATTCGCAACCCGCTCAATCTCGGCTTTGCCGGAGCGATCAATCGCGGTCTGCGGGCATGCCGGGCCGGCGATGTGGTCCTGCTGAATGCCGATACGGTACTGCCCGTCGAAGCCATGGCCCGGCTCAGAGCCGTGGCACACGCCAACCCGGACGCCGGCACCCTGACGCCGTTCACCAACAACGGGCAATATACCAGCTTCCCCATGCAGTACGAGGCGGGGCCGGTTCCTGACGGAGCCGCTCTGGAGACCGTGGCGGAGGCCGCCTACGCCGCCAATGCCACCGAAACCGTCGCCCTGCCCAGCGGCATCGGCTTCTGTCTCTATATCCGTGAGGCAGCAATGCGCGAAGCGGGGCGGCTGTCGGAGGAATACGGCAACGGCTATTACGAGGATGTCGATCTGTGTCTGCGCATCGGCGAATCCGGCTGGCGGAACATGTGTGCCACGGGCGTTTTCGTCGGCCATGTGGGGTCTCGTTCGTTCGGCGCTGCCAAATCCCATCTCGTTGCGCGCAATCGTGCCCGTCTCGACCGCTCCTTTCCCATCTTTGCGTCGTTATCCGCCCATATGGTGGCGCTGGATCCGCTGCGACCCTTCCGTGCGCGGATCGAAGCACGACTGCCGGGCACGGCCGAGCCGATCATGCTCACCATCGGCGGCGAGCAGGAGCATGATTATGAGGCTGAGGCTGCACCTGGTCCGCAAACGTCAGCTTCCGCTTCCAGCCATGTCTGCGCGACCGTTGCGCGATCGAGCGGCCGACCGGTTCTTGCGACGGTTGCTCCGGCTCCTGCCGGGCTTGCCAATCTGTCGCTCGAGCTCCGCCCGGAAGCCGCATCCGAGATCGCTGCGCGTCTGGCGCTCCATGGAATAGAACGCCTCGTGATCACCGATCCGCTGCCTGTCGATCCGCGTCTGGTCGAAGCCCTCGTCAGCCACGGGATCGCGGTCGCGGTCGATGAAGCGGACGCGGGCCTGTTCTGCCCGCGGGGCTCGCTGCTCGACGCGGAGGCCTCACATTGTGCGATGCCGGCCGATCCGGCTGTCTGCGACGCCTGTATCGCCCGTGCGGGCTCGTTTGCGCCCGTGGCAGCCAATGGCGGCGTTGCCACTTGGCGGGCGCGATGGGCGAAGCTTGTCTTCGGTGAAGCCAACCCTTCGCCGCAAGTCTACAGAGCGCGTTGGCGCGGCTTGGGAGACGGGGCCGACGCCCGGGGCAGAGCATTTACGAAACGACCGACCCCAAGGCGGTCGCAACCGCGTCTGGCGCTTGTCGGCGGCGCACAGCACGGCCTCGACACCCGGTTCCTGGTGGCACTTTGCACGGCGCTGTCTGCACAGGGAGCACGCGATTGCGTGGTTTTGTCCGGAACGCTCGACGACGCCAGACTGCTGGCGCTGCCGGGGATATTCGTCACCGGGCATGTGGAGCCGAACGAGCTTGCCGAACTTGCGGCCTGTTACGGCATCACCCACGCCATGGTCGGAACGCGGCGCTACACCCCGTTCGATCCATCGCTTTCAGCCCTGTCTGCAACGGGCATTCCAACCGCCCGCTTCGATCTGTCCGTGAAGCGGCCTGTCATCGGACCCTCCAGATCTCTCAGCCTGCCCTTCACCATCGACGAGGATGCGGCTGCGCGAGAGCTTCTGCGGTGGATGACATCAAGCGACGTTGTCCATCAATACAACGCGGCCGACGATACGAAAAACGGGGCGCAGGCCACCACATCCCGCCCCTCCCGACACACGACCTCTGCATCAACGGCATCGCTTTGCTGACCATCTACGGCGACTATCGGGCCCTGAAGCCCGAAAATGAACTGCCACGGCTTTTCAGCCAGAAGGCCTATGCGGGTGTCCGTGAACTGCGGATCGTGCCGGTCGTCTACTTCGAGGCGCTCGCCTTGGCCGCGTTCTTCCCGATCCTGTGGCGCCGCAGCGAAAGCGGCATGATGGAACTCGTCGCATTGCGCAGCATCGGCTTGACGGCACCGCCCCTGGCGGAAGTCGCCCTGCCCCTGATCCTGCGATCCTACCCGATGCGTAAATATGTAGGCCGGGCCGAATTCGTGCCGTGCATGGACCTGACGCCGGCCGACTAGGCCGACAATGTCGGAGCGCCGGTGTTCGACGCATCGAATGACTTCACCACTGCCGCCAGACAGCGGATCCGCTCCTTGTTCCTGTTCGACCGCAACATGGCCGATACCGAGGCGATGGGGCGAACCCTCGTTGAACGCGACATGCTGATGGAATGGGACCTCAAGACGAGGGTCAAGGAAGCCGCGGATCTTGAGGGCGACTTTTTCGCCCTCAAGACAGCCGCGACCATACCCTCCACCTTCGGGTTCCTGGAACGCCACCAGCAGAAGGGAGCCAATCTGATGGTGGCCCATCGTCTGTCCATGTATCGCACCGGCACGCTCCTGCGGGGGACGGGCAAGGCGAAGGCAACCGGCTCATGACCGCGAGACCGGATTGCGAGTTCGTCGATCTGCCCGAGGCGAGCGTGTCGCGCTGGTGTGCAATCGACGACTTTCGTGAGGTCTGGCCGGCGATCAGTCTCGCCTTGACCGCAAGTGAGATTCTCCAGACGGCCCACCAGTTTCCAATCCTCGTCAGCGTTCAGGCGGACACCATCCGGGTCGAAGCCCTGATGCGCGACGACTTTCTCGTCCGCCCGACATTCGACGCCGACACTGGCCGGTGTCTGCGCGACTATCTGCCGATGGCGCTGCGTTCGCTGCCCTTTCGTCTGGGACAAGGCACCGATCGTCTCCAGATCAGAGCGGAAAATCTGCGGAGGGAGGATGGTTGGCCGCTGTATGCGGAGACTCGGGGACAATTGGCCCCGCAAGTCGAACGGGTCAGGGCGACGCTGGTGCGCGAGCGACGCGGACTGCAAGAGACGGTGCAGGCTGCGAGGCTTCTCTTCGCGACCGGCCTTCTGTCCCCCATCGAAATCGATGCAGCCCGGATGGCCGGCACACGGTTCTTTTCGGTCGATGTGGAGGCCTTCTCGCGCCTTGCGCCCCTCCAGGTCGCCGCACTCGGCTACGACGGCTTTGCCGCGCTCGACCTTGCGACGGCCTGCATCTTCTCCCGTCAGTTTCTGAAGTCGGAATATCGATCGGCCTTGCCCCGCGATACGGATGTCGCCCCGGGAAGCCTGACGGTCGAGATCATCGATCAGCTCGTCCGCAATGTCGGCCAACTGGACTTCGAGCTTGACGACGGTTCGCTCATCGAGATCGATGGGTTCATCTCGGCGATCGAGACGTAACATGCTGCGCATTCTGTTCGTTCACAACAATTTCCCCGCCCAGTTCGCAAGGCTTTCCTCGACGCTTGCGGCCATGCCGGACGTCGATGTGCGGGCGATCGGAAGCCGGACCGCGCGGCCCCAGCAAGGCGTGACGTTGTCGCGATATCGTACGCCGGCAGGGAGCCCACCCACCGTCCATCCGTTCGTCCGCCGGTTCGAACGCGACGCCCGCTACGGCGAGGAGGTGCTGTATGCCGGCCTGTCACTACAGGATGAAGGCTTCGAACCCGACGTCGTCTTCGTCCATCCCGGCTGGGGCGAAGGGCTGCCCCTGCGGTTGCTGTTTCCGCACGCACGGATCGTCGTCTATGCGGAATTCTTCTATCGGGCACACGGCGCGGATCTCGGCTTCGACGACCAGTATCCGCCACTGGGCATCGACGGTCTACTGCGGGTCGAGATGCGCAATGCCAGCCAGCTTCTCGCACTGTGCCAGAGCGACGCCATCGTGGCGCCCACGCTATGGCAGAAAAGCCTCTACCCTGCCGAGTTCCGGCCCAGCATCGACGTGATCCACGACGGCATCGATACCCGGACGGCAAGACCGGACCCCAAAGCGCAGGTCCAGCTGCCCAACGGCCTGCAGTTTTCCCGCGCCGACAAGCTGCTGACCTATGTCTCCCGCAGTCTCGAACCGATGCGCGGATTTCACGTCTTCCTCGAAACGCTACCCGAACTCCTGCGCCTTCACCCCGATTTGCAGGTGGTCGTTGTCGGATCGGACAAGACGTCCTATGGCGCAGCGCCGGTCGGAGCACCGAACTGGCGGGACCACTACATGCGGCAGCTCCAGGGTGAGATCGACCCGGCGCGCCTGCACTTCTTTCCGCGCCTGGACTACACGGTCCTGCTCGACCTGTTCAGGACCACCCGCGTCCATTTCCACTATTCCTACCCCTTCGTGCTGTCGTGGTCGCTCCTGGAAGCGATGGCCTGCGGCGCGGTCGTAGTCGGATCTCGGACCCCGCCTGTCGAAGAGGTGATCGAGGACGGGGTCAACGGCTACCTGCGTGGCTTTCGCGATACGCCAGCGGCCATCGCCTGCATCTCCGATATCCTGGCGCAGCCGCAGCGCCATGCCGCCATCGGACGCAATGCCCGCAACAGCGTTGTGAAGCGCTTCGACTTCGAAACCGTGAGCAAACCGGCCTGCTTCGCTCTCCTGCGACGCCTCGGCTACGAAATCCCAACCCAGGTCACCGACCGTCCCGTCGAACAAGGCGCAATCGAACCATGACCACCACGCCAGGACACTCGTCCTCCGCCACCCCAACCGCGCCGCAGAACGAGACGGCGATCCGACGGGTACTGCATGTAGGCTCGGGTCCCGCGCGGATCGAGAAACTCCATCGGGTTTTCCGGACAGAAGGATGGAAGCAGGTCCGCATCGACCTGGACCCCAAGATGGCGCCCGATCTCGTCCTCGACATCTCCGACATGGCAGCACTTCAGACGGACAGTTTCGATGCGATCTGGTGCTCCCACTGCCTCGAGCATCTCGACGAGCAGAAGGCCGAACGGGCGCTGGGTGAGTTCCACCGAGTCCTCAAGCCGCAAGGGTTCGCGCTCATCACCAGTCCGGACCTGACGCAGGTGGCGGAGCTCATCCTGGAGGGGCGCGAGGAGACCGTCGCGTACGTCTCACCGGCAGGAGATGTCCGCGCGATCGACATGCTGTTCGGCTTTCAGCCGGCGATCGCAGCCGGCAACGGTTTCATGCGTCACAACACCGGTTTCACCCGCAAACGCCTCGGTCGCATGATGCAGGCGGCCGGGTTCGCCGAAACCCGCATCATTCCCGGAACCTCCTTCGATCTGTGGGCCGCAGGTTTCTGCGCGGAAGCCGACATCGGTCTGATCGCGGACGCACTTGCAGATGCCGGCCTTGATCTGAGGCCAAGCAACGGGCAGCCGGCGGCACGAGACAAGGCGCGCTGAGCCGGTCACTGCAGTGGCGGGACCGGTACCTCGTCGATGCGCACGGCGTTCGGACCGAAGGCCCGGCGAGGCAGGGTAAGCGATTCCGGCCAGCCCCAGACCGCTTCGAAGGCAACGCACAGGCCTGCCAAGACAAGCGCGCCCAGCGCGGCATAGGCGAACTGCCGGGAGGGACGCCGCCGGGCAAACTGGGCCATTCGCACGAAAATCAGAAGCGGATCCATGGTCGCAATGTCTTTCCCGGTCGCCGAGCCGGCGACGGTGTCTGCCCGCTTGGTGACCGATCAGCCGAGACGTAGGGTCCGAAGTCGAGGCGCAAGGTGCAGGGGGTCGGTTGCCAAGCCGTCATAGGGATGATGGCCGCGCCCGAGGCAGGGATTGTAGTACGGGTCGTCGAGAAGCACGGCACTCCAGGTTTCGCGCAATTTCGCCAGTTCCCGCGCAAAGAGCGGTCGCCGTGTCAAAGTATCGTCCCGGCCGCGTGAAACCGATTCATGATGCAGGATATGTTGGTGTGGCGTCAAAACCGTTCGCAGCCCTGCCTTGCCGAACTTCAGACACAGATCGACGTCGTTGAAGGCGATCGGAAATCCGGTAGCGTCGAACCCGCCGACAGAAAGGAAATCGCGCTTGCGCACCATCATGCAGGCAGCCGTCACGGCGCTGCATTGATGCGCTACGCGCAACCCGTCGCAATAGCCCGGATCGCCGAAAACCCGGTCCGTATAGGAATGCACCGCGGCAAAGCTCGGGCCCAGCACGACGCCGCCATGCTGGATGACGTCGTTCTGCCGTCGCATCAGGATGCCGACCGCTCCGACATCGGGCTCGACCAGTCGCGACAGCATCTCCGCCAGGGTGTCCTCGTCGAGGAACTCCACATCATTGTTGAGGAACAGGATCGTGTTCGACCGGGCTTCGGCCACCGCCTGATTGTTGATTCTGGCATAATTGAAGGCCTTGTCGTCGCGAATAACGCGGATTCCGTCGCGCGCGAAAGCGTCGAACAATCTGGCGGTCTCGGCTTCCTGCGATCCGTTGTCGACAATGATCGTTTCAAGATCGACGTGGCGCGAACTGCCATGCAGCGTCGCGATGCATCGCTCGAGCAGGTCGGCACGGTCGCGCGTCGGCACGATCGCCGTCACCCCGCGATCGGACGGCAATTCGCGTGCGATGCGCAAGATCGGTAGCGGAAAGCCGGACGGCCCCCCGGGAACCAGACGCGCGCGCTGGCCGCGACGGGCAAGATGGGCGCGAACGGCTGACATATGAGGTTGCGAAAGGGAGCCCTCGGCAAGGTCAGGCAGGGCAGCGATCGGAAATGGGACATGACCGACCGAAATCCCGCCGGGTGATGCACCTGCAGTTTCCAGAAGCCCGAAAATCAGATCGTACAGTGTCGCAGGGCGGAGCCGCTCTGCAACGCGTCGGACGTCCTCGGTCCATGCCGCGAAAACGAACGCGCAATAGCCTTGCTCCAGCAGCCGCTCGTAATCGAAGGCTGGCATGAGGAACGGGACCGTGCGCCCGTCGAACGCCATTTCGACGTCGCCATAAGCGAAAGCGACGGCCCGATCATCGAGTGAGTCCAGGAGGCGGGCCAACGAGCCATCGCCGAAACGGGTGCCGGCGGGCGCAAAGACCAGCCGATCGGGCAATTCGTCCATGTCGGTCAGGCTTTGCAGCAGGTCTTGCCCATCGAAGCTGACCGGCGAGCTGGCATCGGGAAGGGCAATGGCAAGAAGAGTGGACCCACGGCCGATACCGAGATCCGCGACGCTGAGATGGGGATCGCCGGATCCGACGAGAACCACCGCATGGTCGATCGCGACCGGCGGGGCTGCGGGCCGCGCCGCCACCTTCCATTCTTCGTAGAGCCCCATCGGCAGCATTCGGGGGAAGCGTGTGCGATAATAGAGCAGCCGATCGGACCGGTGGGCCAGACGACCCGAGGTGACGAGGGCTCCCACAATCGGATCCGGCGACCCCGCAAGATACAGCGGACTGCCTTCGAGCTCCATTCCGCGGTCGTTGCACACCCGGATCCTGGTCAGGCGATCCGGCGCAAGCTGGTCCGCAAGATAGGCCCTGAACACGAAATTCGTGCCGCCGCGTGTTCCCGGATGGCTGGGGGACACGGGATGCTCTGGTCTTGCGACGTGAATGGTGGAGCCTTCTGCCAGAAAGATGGCCGCGGGCTCGGCACCACAATCCGACAGGGCACCACCAATCCAGCCGTCGCCGTCGACCTGAACCCAGCCACCGAATAGGGCGCCTGCATTCGCTTCGCCGAACGGCAGGGATAGGTCGATCGGCTGGCCGCACACCAGATGCGTGTTGGCCAGCCGGGCTGAGACGAGTGTGTGGTGGGAAAGGACCGCCTCGGGGATGCGGATCCGGAATCCATGGGCGCCATCGCCGTCAGACGCGTCAGGCTCACCCTGATCGGCGTTGACGACGGCAAACGGCCAGCCATCGAGAAGGATTTCGACGGCAAACCGCCGGTTGGGATCAGACGTGTCGAGAACGCACCCGGCGAAATCTGTCTGATTCAAACGGACGAGTTGGGAACGCAACGTGTTCTCGCTGGGCCGCCCCGCGAAGACATCCAACATTCGTCATCTTCCGGGTCGGATCGTTTGGCCGCTCGTTACCCGAGAAATGCCGCCGGCTCCGAATTGCGCGAGCCCGGTCGCCATATGATCGGCCAAGCCGAACATTCGGCGGCCGCCCCATCTGGTCCGACAGTCCGGCCCCGGGGGGCCGGACTGCATCGTACCGCCTTGGGTATCTTACAGGGACTCGGTGTCGATCGTGCCGTCGGTGAAGACCAGGGTCTCAACCGAACTGATCGTGTAGGTGTCGTTCCCGATCACGACCGTCACAACGCCATTCGCGGACGTAATGGTCGCATCCGAGATCGCGACACCGGTGAAGGCCACCTGGTCACTGCCCGAACCGCCATCGATCGTATCGTCGCCACCGCCAGCCTGGCTGCCGACCACGATAATGTCGTCACCGTCCTGACCGGCCACGAAGTCGTCTCCGGCACCGGATACAAGCGTATCATTGCCTCCGCCACCGAAGATGACGTCGGCCCCATCGCCGCCGTAGACCGTATCACTGCCGTCGCCGCCGAGAATGGTGTCGTCACCGGCATCGCCGACGAGGTAGTCGTCTCCGTTTTCGCCGGAAAGGAGATCAGCCCCCTCGCCGCCACCGATCAGATCGTTGCCGCCACCGCCGACAAGCGTGTCGTCGCCGGCCGCCCCCGTGATGGTGTCATTGCCCGCACCCGAGAAGACGAAGTCATCGCCACCGCCGGTATCGGTGATCGTATCATTGCCGCTACCGGTCGCTACGAACTTGTCGTTCGAACCGGCCGTGTTGATCGTGATGTTCGCGGTCTCGTTCAGACCGTCGACGACGCGGGCACCGAGATTGGTGGTGATCACACCGGTCGGATTGTCGATCACGACAATGTCAGAGCCAGCGTCGGCCGTTCCCGAACCAACGCTCGAGAAAGTCGCCGTGCCGCCCTCGAAGACGCCAGCTGCGTCAGTTGATTCAGCAGGTTATTGACAGTTGCCGCATCGAATCCACTCTGCTGCAATGCATCTCTGGACTGATTTTGTGTTTGCTCATACGCCATCGCTTTGCCCTCTGTAACTTATGAGGAAATTTTATGCAGTTACGCACTGTCCGAGTGGCTATCGAAAAACAAGAACTCGGGATGCCGATTCACGATGCGACTCGGACATACTGTCCGGTTGCGTGATGACTTTGCGCCTCGCAGAGGCCGTATCCCTACTCAGACTGATTTTCAAGCCTGTTAACGGTTCATTTCCAGTCGGACCTGACAATTTGAGGCTCGAGCCCGAAACCTTCCGTAACGGCGCCCCGAGAAAGAGTGTCTCCGCATCGATTTGGAACTTGTTCGCGTTGGGTCCGCGCAATTCCAGCATGAGCCCCCGGAGCGGGCGCGCACGCCCCCGCGACCCGACAAAGATGCCGGCCTCAACCATCTGGATCGTCCTGCTTGGAGACGCATCGGAGGCCCCGTACCAGATCATCACGCCATCGCGTTCCGATGGCCGTTCTATCTGAAGCCCTTCGATCGGGAGCGGCCGCTCCGGTCCCGCGAGCCACTGGCCATCTCGAACCCGGCGATCGCCAAGCCGCGAAATGTGGCCCAGGATCGACAGGCCTGGCGCCTCGGGATCGGGCAGCGGCAGGGCTTCAGCTTCGCGGCTCGTCGTTAGATACTCGAGTGCGAGCGTGATGTTGGATGAATGGCCGGCTCTCGGCAGGATCTGGATCGCCAGCCGGCTTTCCTGCGACGCCTTCAACACCATGCATTGGCCGACATGGGTCAGCTCCGATTCCGCCGCAGCCGGTTCGCCGATCATCTCCACGCGGGCCTCCCCCGCGGGAGACGTGACCCGCAATACCGGCGGCGCACCGACCGCGTCTGCCGACGTGTAGCGCAGCACGGCAAGCCCCGGCCGCACATCGATCGTCTTGACGCGAAGGTTGGGAGACGATGTCATTGTCATAACGTGTGCCTTGCCCTTGATAACCATCCAGTCGGCAGGTGATTTCGGCGATCACCAGCAATCCAGCCCGATCGATACGCCGCTCCCTCCTCCTGCCAAGTCGAACATGTGTGCGGAACGAAGCCTCTGCGTGTGGCCGTCTCGGCCACCGGGCGAACCACTTGCAGGGTCATTGTCGCGGGCATCGGCGCTCACCGTTCCCGCATCGAAACGGATAGTCGGGACAGCAGCGGATCGGTGAGGTAGGCGAACGCGGTTCTCTCCCCCGTGGGAATGATCACGCTGGCTGGAAGGCCCGCGCCCAACCGGTCGCGAAGCGGCGCCGGAACGCTGTCCCGCTCCACTTCGATCTCGACGGCGAAATACGCGGTATTGGTCGCCTGATCGACGATGCGATCACCGGAACGTCCAATGACCCGCCCCGCGATCGGCAGAAGATTGTCTGCCGCAAACGCCGGGAAACGGATCTCTGCTTCCATGCCCACGGCGACAGAGTCGGCATCGAGCGGGCTCACCTGTGCGTTGACGACGAAACTCTCGCCATTCGGCGCAATGTTGAGGAGCGGCTCGCCCGGCTTGACGATGCCGCCGACGGTGAAGACGCTGAGCTCCTGCGCGACCCCCGAGACCGGTGCCCGGATCGCCACGCGGCGCAGCATGTCCTCGGAAACGATGATCTGCCGCTCGAGTTCGCGCAGTTCCTTGTTCAACGGAGCGAGCTCGGCCGCGGCCTTCTCCTGATACTCCTGTTCGATCTGGACAGCTTTCAGCTCGTTCCCGGCGATGCGCTGGTTCGCCTGGACGATACTGGAACTGGCGCTGGAAACCCGACTCTGCAGTGTCAGAAGGTCACGCTCCATCTCGAGGACTTCACTGCGCTGCACCAGCTTGCGTTTGGCAAGGCCGCGCAGATCGTCCACACGGCTCGCCACGATGTCCCGCTCGGCCTCCGCCGCGGCCTTCTGCTCTTCGAGAACCGCGATCTCCTCCCTGATCTGGTCGGACTCGACCCCGATGATCTTCTGTTGCTGCAACAGCGTGTTGCGGCGAACGCGGAAGGTGGCGCGCTCGTCCTCCATCGCGCTGGCCACCATGCGGTCGTAGGAAAGCGGGAGCACGGTGTCGGGCAATTCGAAGCTCGCAGCCAGCGCCTGCTCGGCGGTCAACCGCGCGGCCCGCGCACGCCCGGCCGCCAGTTGCCGCTTGAACAGATTGACGCTCGCCTCGGTCTGGGTCGTATCCATCTTGATCAACAGATCACCGGCGTTCACATGGTCGCCGTTCTTGACGTGGATCTCGCTGACGATCCCGCCCTCCAGATGCTGGACCGTCCTGAGATTGCCCGACGTGGCGACCACGCCGCTCGCGACAGCTGCGCTGTCGAGACGCGCAATGGCCGACCACCCGCCGAAGACGACGAAGGTGAGGAAGATCAGCCCCAGCGCCTTCCAGGCAATGGGATGCCAACGTGTCTGCATCTCCGGTGCAGCATTGGCCGGGTTCCGCCCAAGGGCGATCAGGCGCTGCGAACCGCTTTCGTGTGGGCCCGAAGCCCTGGCCGATTCAATCTCTCTCATCAGTTGACCACCCTGAGAGCCGCGGCAGGTTTGTTCTGCGGCAGGCGCTGCATGATGATGTCGCGCGAGCCGAAGGCTTGGACATAGCCCGACTGCATCACCAGCACGGTGTCGCAGTGCTGCAGCATGTTCAGCTTGTGGGTCACGATGATGACGGTCGCGCCGCGATCGGCCAGCACCCGGAGGGTCTCCACCAGATGGGCTTCGCTGCGCGAGTCCAGTGCGGAATACGGCTCGTCCAGAAGGATCAGCGAGGGGTTGCCGTAGATCGCCCGGGCAAACGCGATGCGCTGCTTCTGCCCGCCCGAGAGCGGGTGCCCCTTGGGACCAAGCTGGGTGTTCAGACCATCCGGGAGGTCCTTCACCAGATCGTCGATCCCGGCGAGCTTGATCGCCTCGAACAGCGCCGGATCGCTCTTGTGGACCTCGGGGTAGAAGCGCGAGACGTTCTGGGCCAGCGACCCCGGGATGAACTCGTTCTCCTGCGGAAGATAGCCGATGTGGCGCCCCAGATGATCCTGGTTCCAGTTGCCGTAGGCATGGCCGTCGAGCGAAACCGTGCCCGCATTCGGCGTCCAGACACCGGCCAAGGCCCGCAGGAGGCTCGACTTGCCGGCACCGCTCTGGCCGATGATCGCCAGGACCGATCCGGCATTCACGCTGAACGTGACGTCCCGGACGATGGCATCATGGGACACCGGCGCCTTCAGGGTCAGATGCGAGACGGTCAACTGGCCGGTCGGCCGGGGCAGCGGGATGGCCTCGACCCGCGTCTGGTCCTCGGCGAGCAGTTCCTCGAGCCGGCCGAACGCATCCTTCGAGGCCGCATATTTCTTCCAGCCATCGACGACCACCTCGACCGGGCCGACGGCGCGGCGCATGACGAGGATCGCCGCGAAGCTCATGCCCCCGGAAATGGCGCCGCCAATGTAGAGGATTGCACCGAGGCAGGTGACGATCACGATCTGCAGCGTCCGGATGTACCGCATGGCCGCCTGGATCGGCGCCGTGCGGCGCAGCGCGGCGGCCTGCCAGCGACGGGCCTGCTCCTGCCGGTACTTCCACATTTCCGTCAGCCCGGGCAGCATGCCCATCGCCCGGGCCGCCTCCGCATTGCGGGTCAGATAGGCCGAGAACTCCAACGCGTCCGCCTGCGCCTCGCGACCCTTGCGGCCGACCTTGTCGCTGACGGCGCCGTTGAGAACCGACAGCAGCCCCAGGACCAGGATGATCACGATTCCGGCGACGCCGAAGACCGGATGGATCAGGAACAGGACGAGAATGAACAGCGGCGCCATCAGGACGTCGCAGAACGCGGGGATCAACGGACCACCCAGCGTATCGCGGATGAGTTGCAGGTCCGAGACATACCGGGCCGACCCGCCGGACTGGCCATTGCGGAACTGCGCGGCGCGAAAGACCGGCCCCTCCGCCGCCTCGACGAACCCGTAGGCGACCCGCGAGACGGTCTCGCGCCGCATCCAGGCCAGCGCCGCGTCGACGAGGGTCAGGACGATGACAATCGCCGTCAGGAACCAGAGCGTGCCGAAACTGCGGCTCGTGAACACTCTCTCATGGACCTGCAGAAGGTAAATCATCGGCGCAAGAGCCAGAAGATTGACGAAGATACTGACGAAAAAGATGACCGCCACGGCAGGCCGCAGGCCGCTCAACTCGTTTTGAGGGAGGAGACTGCCATGAAGACTCGAAGACCTGAAATTCACGCGGACACTTAACACTACCATGCTTCATGCACTGCGCAATGGGTGACATCAGAAGTTCACGCGAATGTAGACGCAGGTTTGTCTGCCTATTTTTTCGTCAGCCTGCTACCGATCCGGAAACAGCGGCGCGCCAATCCGGCGGATTTGGACCCCAAACCCCTTTATTCCCGAGTTCTCAACCGTAGTTACCATACGGCAGCCTCGATGCGCGGCCGCGTGGACTCCTGTTCGGGGCGAGCCGAGGGTGGCGGCAGTTATCCCCGCCTGGCGGCCAGGCCCCTAGACTGGGGCGAACCCGAACCTCCAGGACGCCGCGCATGACCACCGACAATCTGAAGCTCCCCTACATCATGGCCGCCCAGGCCCAGAAGCATGTCACCCACAACGAGGCGTTGCGACAGCTCGACGTCCTGGTGCAGCTCGCAGTCACGGACCGCGATCGCACCCTGCCGCCCACACCCGCCTCCCCCGGCGTCCGCCATATCGTCGCCGCCGCCGCGACCGGCGCCTGGAGCGGCCGGGATGGTCAGATCGCGGCGTTTCAGGATGGCGCCTGGGCGTTCTACGCGCCGCAGCCCGGCTTCCTCGCCTTCGTGCGCGACGAAGCGTGCCTGCTGGTGTTCGACGGCGCCGGCTGGGTACCGCTGGAGGCGGTGATCGAGACGCTGCCCTTTCTCGGCGTCAACACGACGGCGGACGCGACCAACCGCCTGTCGGTGACGGCCGCCGCGACGCTCTTCAACCAGGAAGGCGGCAGCCACCGCATGGCCATCAACAAGGCCGCCGCCGCCGACACCGCGTCCATCCTGTTTCAGACGGGCTTTTCCGGCCGCGCCGAACTCGGGCTGACCGGCGACGACGCCTGGCACGTCAAGGTCAGCCCGGACGGGCAGCAATGGCGCGAGGCGCTGGCCATCGATGCCGCGAGCGGTCATGTCGGCCTCGGCACCCCCACGCCGGCGAGCCCGCTGCATGTGGCGGGACCGGCGCCGGCCCTGACCCTCGAGGATACCGACGCGCCCGACATCAACGGGCGCTGGCACATTGCCTCCTACCACCACGCCGGCGACAACAGTCTGCGCCTGACCAGCGCCGGCGCCGGCTTCGGAACGGGCGGCGTGATCGCCGAATTCCGCAAGAGCGCCAGCGGCCAACCCACCGTCGGCCTCAACGGCGTCGCCCGCTCCGACGCCCTCCTGTCGACCTACGGGAATCTGTCCGCGGCCCACGGCATACGGGTCCAGGCAACCAATCTATCACCATCCTCGACAGCAGCGATTTTCGCATCGGCGACGGTCGCAGATGGTCAACGTCTGTTCGCCGGGGCCGGCAACGAGGTGGAAGTCTTCCGGGTCGAAGGCGACGGCACCAGCTACTTTGCAGGTGAAATGGGTATCGGAGTCCAAACGCCAACGGCGAGGCTACACGTTGGAGCCGCCATGCGGCTGGAACCTTACGCCACGCCCGCGGATCTGCCTGCCGCAGCCGTGATTGGAGCCGGGGGGATCGCCTGCGCCTACACGGGAAGCGATTTGAAACTCATGATATGCGACGGAAGTCAGTGGAGCGAATTGTGAACCTCTGTCGCTTCTAGTTCTCTAGGACACTGCAGGGCTAGGTTGGTACGTCGTTAACCGATGGGTTCTCGATTCATACGTGCTTGGGCGCTCTTTGAGTGACGTTCGATAAACTCGACTTTGCGAGCACTATGGTTCGGCGCAAACTCCATGGGATACCCCCCGCAAACCCTCCTGATATCAAACAAGGAACCATAGTCACGAAGTTTGGATTCGTGCAGTTTAACGCCGATACCGAGCGCGTTCTGGTCGCACCACCAATTGCTTTTGCTTACCGGGCTCTCCTCCGCGAAGAGGTTACGCAGCATCGATGATATCGTTCCCAACAACTGACGCGTTTCCCAGCCATCCTGCAGCACAAAGAGATTCGCCGTCACGAACCGCCATGGCATATGGTTTTCGACGTTCTTTCTCAGGAAAGCTCCCTGCAGTCGTCCGACCGCATCGAAGAATTCCGCGCCACTCGATACAAATGCGCAATCAATGTCGGAAAATATAAGCTGTTGGCCATAGTGTTGCAGGAGTTCCTCCGCCCGAAGGAAACGCACCGAAGCGTAAAAGGCTTTCCCGAGATTATGATCATCCTCTCTTGATAAGCCAACGCGCTCTTCGATCCAGCTTACATCAACGCCCGACTTCTCAAGCGGCACCGGATCATAGGGTCCAACAATATGGAAATGCAGGTTAGCGTCGACGCCGAATGCGCAGGCCGATGCCACAATCAACGGCGCAAAGCGGGCAAAATATGTAGCATCTGCACAGAACACGACCACCGGACGTGACTGTTTCGGCGTAACCACGAAATCTATCGCCGGCAAGTCAAGCTGTCCGTGTTGAATCGGGGTCGGCCTGAATGAGCGAGCCCCTATTGCAGCGAACGAGAATCTAAATGGGTGATCTGCAAATTCCCGAAACCGATCAGCGGCGCGCTCCATGCGGCCTTGATGAAAATCGATACAGCCGCGATAGAGGGCAGCCCATGGCTTAGTGCCATCCGGGTCAATTGAAGACAAATATTCGGATATGCTCTCGGCGACCGACGGGTCGGTAAAATTCTTGTCCTGCAGAAAGGCTTCGCACCGGACCTCATGCAGTCGATACTCACAATTCCTGTTATCCACGGGGCCGAGCGACAGCGCATGATCGACAACAGCAATCGCTGCGCCCATTTCTCGCCGTTGGAACAGCGCATATGCACCTTGCAGATAAAACCACGGATGGAGGGTTTCATCCCCGAGGAGCCGCCAGGTCTCGATAGGAAGATACTTGTTAAACCATTGTGACCATATCAAATCTGGATTTTTGGTGATGGCTCGTTCGATCAGCGCATTCGCAAGCTTTTGATCATTCATCACAAATGCAGCGCAGGCATCGAAAAACAAATCGGGGGCCAGGGGTCCCGCCCCCAGAGATACCGGTCTTAATGATCCGAGACGACGGCTCTCCAACGCGAGACGCGTCCGTTCGGAAGAGGCCTTCGGAGCTAGATCACGCAATCAACCAACTCTGCTTGCCACGAGCATCGCGATATCAGTAGAAGACCCAGGCAGCGACCGCCGTATGTCGAGTGAAGACAATATCAGCCCCGCCTTACGCATTTCTATTATCAGATCGTCCAAGCTCCCATGACCGGCAACGTCAACGACTTTTCCTCGGTCGAGATTCCACAGATCCAGACTGCCCGGCTTAAGATCCAATGTAAGCACTAATTTTCCGCCGATCCGCAGTATATCAGCTGCTTTCGCTACAACCTCTTGTCGGACTACGATAGGCATGTGCTCTATAACGCTGATCGAATAAACCACATCCGCCGTCGAATTAGCAATATCCGCCTTGCCGAAGTCACAGTTCATGCTCGCAATACGTTTATCTATATTAGCGTAGTCGAGAAAACCCCATTCATTCAATGGCGCTCCTCCATCAATTTTCCGAACGTTCGAGCTATAATCCACGGTGGTGACAGTATAGCCCATATCTGACAATATCAGCGGGACCGGCGACACTCCCGCTCCGATATCGACAACATCAGACCCCTGTCGTGATTGCGATATATTATCGATAACCCATGGATACTCTAGATATCGTGGTGCATGCTTCGTGTAGAAGCCAAATGCTTCTATCGAAGCGTGCAATGTGTAATTGCCCACCCCCTGCGATTTCCGGCCTCAGCCGTCAGATGCTGACGGTTTTGAGGATGGTCTGGAAAGTGTTGGTGCCAGCGCGCAGCCTTGCGGTATCGACGACCGTGCGAATGTC
>Ga0189290_100221_pt1 | contig 25829 bp, 37 predicted proteins | sample UW140minimetaG_FD_130318 | JGI IMG/M metagenome (GOLD analysis project Ga0189290, IMG submission 130318) | Marine microbial communities from the Costa Rica Dome - UW140 mini metaG | ecosystem: Environmental > Aquatic > Marine > Oceanic > Photic zone | place: Costa Rica: the Eastern Pacific...
CAGCGTTCTATTCTGCGTCTTTCTGTGATACTCAGTTGCGTATACACGGCTCCCATATCGATTCCTCTCGTCAGATAAACTATTGTTTTCTAACAAGAGTCGCAGTTGGAAATAGCGCGCGCCAGGGAACTCTAAGGTGGCGCATAAAAAGGTCTGGGACTCCTGTTTTCTTAAGAAAACATCGAACGTCGCATATGTGAGCTTTCACCTTCCCGGCTCAGACGAACATCCAGATCCGCTTGGGCTGTCGGTCGAGTTTTCAAACCGCTACAACTATGTGCTGCCCGGCAGCATTCCCGGGGCTGCACAAGACATCGATGCAGGTGAATATCCAGATTATATGTACCTTACTTATGAGACTGGTGAAGAACTGCCTTCAAAAAGGAATGACGCTTTTATTGGGGCAGGTGGCCTAATTGTCGTATCCGGCGCCATGTATGACATTCTTCAGGGGTTCAACCTAGGAGCTACTCGGCTACAACAGATTTCTCTAAGGCAACATAACCAAAGAACCCCGGTTGAGGGACGTTGGTACTTCCTACACATTCGCGAAAATAGAAACTGCCTGATCGCCGAAGAATCGACAGGAGTAGAGGCCACGAGAAGCGCTGATCGCTGGCGCGTGAACTCAGAGGCAAAATATCACCTGACCGTAGAGCCTACTGCGGCAGCCGACTTGGACCTTTGGTACGACAGCCGGGCACGAAGTGTCTTATTTTTCTCCGAGCGCCTGAAAGAAGCCGTCGAAAGAGCGGGGCTCAGCTTCAAAAGCGGCAATGATTTTCGCGCCTGCAAGGTTGTTTGATGCCTCTGGGCAGACAGACTTCCACGCAAAAATCATTGCCGCTCACACTTCATCGATTTGGGTGATCTTTGCTCAACAACTGTGATCCGGCGCAATCCCCACATCGTGCCCACGCATGATCCGCCAGTTGCGTTTGATCAGGTTTTTCCAGATCAGTGTCGGCAGACCACGGAAGAAATCCGACGTCGCCCCCTTGCCCCCGCGAAACAGCGTCCGCAACGCCACCCAAGGCGGCACCGGCTTGAACAGTGCCTTTGCCACCGCAGGCTGCCCCACGCTGATCTGTGCAAGCGCGCACTCCACAGCCTTGGGATTGTTCCAATCGGTGAACCACAACACACAGCCCTTCTTATTGATGATAAACACCGAGTTCGGATGGCCGCCAAAGGCCTGATGCGCCGAGCCCTCCTCGTCATCGATCAAGATCAAACGCCCCTCCGCGTCTTCCCGCAACGCGGTCGCGCAGGCTGTCTTGTCCTGCTGTGATCTATGTGCCGGAATCTTTGCACCCGGATGCGCTTCCCGCACATAAAGAACGCGAAAGTCACAATTGGTATTCTGCGCCATCAAGCGCGCCATGCCCTCGCGGCGTCCTTGGAACAACGGACAGGTCAGACTGCCCATTTCCAGCACAAGGAAATCTCCTTCAAAATCCAACAGCCGCTGGTCAATCCAATCCGCCGTTTGCAGGGTGAAGTCCGGCGCCTTGTCCCCCGGCATAGGCCCCGCAAAACGATCCAGATCATAGGCGTCGGTTTTGAACTCAGTGTAATTGTAGTCAGACATCATCGTTTCCTTTCAAAGAGGCGTCGCTGAGGTTCTCAAACATCCTTTGCAGCACGGAGGCGGCCACGCGCTGCTCCTCTGCACTGATCCCGACACTCACTTGCGCAATCAACTGATCCGCCAACGCGCTCATCTGCGTCAGCGCCGTGCGCCCTTCCCCAGTCAGCTCCAAGTTCAACCGCCGCCGGTCCTTTGCATCCGGCGTACGTTGCACCCAGCCCTTGCCCACCAGCTTATCCGCCAATCGGGACACCGTTGTGCGATCCCGCAGTGTCGCCGCACTTAACGCGGTTGTCGGCTGCGGACCAGCCGCCAAAAACCGCAACGACGCCCAGTCCTCTGCCGTCGCGGCGAGGCCATTGTCTTCAAACCGTGTGGTCAGTTCTTTCCGGGCCGCAAAGCCCAGTCGATTAACCCAGTAAAGCGGGAGTGTGTCAGGTGTTTCCATATATGTGCATATAGCACCTATTGCTAAATGCACGCAATGGCGCGATTGTCGCACCTCATTGACCCCACCGGCTCTCACCCGCTAGGCAGGGCGCATGTCAAACACACTCGACACCGTCTTCTCTGCCCTCGCCGACCCAACACGGCGCGAGATCCTCAATATGTTGCTTGAGGATGATATGGCTGTGACTGATGTGGCTGAACCATTCGACATCTCCCTTGCCGCCATTTCCAAACACCTGATGATCCTCACCAAGGCCGGTTTGATCTCTCAGGAAAAGCGCGGTCGGGTAAAATGGTGCAAGCTGGAGCCGGACGCCCTGCGCGCCGCCTCGGTCTGGATGCAGGGCTTTGGTCAATTTGAGCCGGTCAATCTGGATGCCTTTGAGCGCTTCCTGGAAACTGAGCTTACGCCGCCGTCTCCCGCAGACACGCCCGAATAAACTTCGCCGCAGATCGATAGTGCGATGAAGCTGCCGCCTCTGCCCAACGGCCGGTGGTCCAGTTGTTGTTACCACCTTTCATCGGCTTGCCGTAGAGCGCCTCTTGGTCCAGTCCGTCTATCAATTGATGCCACCGCTGATGCGCGGCTTGAAATTCGGCCTTTGCCGTGTACCAGTCCACATCCTGATGTTTGGCCAGCAGGTTTGCATTATACTCTTTGAGCTGATTCCACTTATACCCGGGCGCCGGAAAGGCCACAGCCTTGCCCGTTTGCCCATCGGCATACCAGCCCAAAAACAAATCAATCCAATGCGCCCGATGCACCAACACATCGCGCATGCTCCAATTGCCCTCATGCTGGATCACTGCCGTATCCGCGGGCACTGTTTCAATCACCGCCTGAAGTTTCGCAAACTCCTTGTCGGCAACGGTTAACAAATCCTCTTTGCTCGTAGCTGCAGGCATATCATTCCTCCCGCCAGACTATACCGCAACATCTCGCCATCGTCTTTGACGTGCGTCATGGAAATGCGCTAAAATGGCTAGGTGAGTGCAGCGTATCCGTCGAAATGGATATTGAGCTGCGCCCGCTCCCAAGTCCCATCCGGCAGTAGCCACATCGGCTCCGCCAGCAATTTGAGATCACGCACACTCAAGGCTGGAATAGTCCACCCCATTGAATGTGACATCGCCACCCTCACGCCAGGCTTTGGGTTCAATCCAGGCGCAATTGTCGGCACCCCCATCTTCATGTGATGGGCAATATCCCACTCCAGTACGCCAGCCTCGGTTCGCGTCACCACCCAGCAGTGCATATCTGTTGTAGAGGTGCGTTTTTCCTCTGGAATGAAATAGCCTGCCACATAGCCTGCATCAATCTCCGCGGCTCGGCAATAGGCGATCAGAAACGCGTTGATATCTACGCAACTGCCTTGCGTCATGCCACACAGAGGCGGCATGTCATCCTGCCCTTCATACAAGTCTTCATTGCGATGCCCGTACACAAACATTCCCGCCACATGATCCACAATTCGGCGTAAGGCTTCGTCTTTAGACCCTGCTCCAGCAATAAGTGCCTCAACTTCGTCAACCAGATCCGCCGCCGCTCGCGTATATTTACTTGCACGCTGCTCAAACATAGCCTCCGGACAGACTGCACCGCCGCGCTGAAACGCCCAGTGGAACGTCACGTCATCGGCCTCTGGTACGACTTCAACCAGCGCCTGCCCGCGGGTTGGTTCGAACAGCACCTGGCTGCGCCCACCGGTCACTCGCAGCGACAGCGGAGTGACATCGGGCGTAGATAGCCCCGCCGGCGCAATCAGTTTCGCCCCCTCACGAGTCGTTAAGGTCACATCCAAAGATATCATAGCGAGGCCTTCCAAAGTCGATATTTCGAATACTATCGAAACTAACAAACCAGACTCATGTGTCATTTTCAAGAAGCATCCAAAGCGCGACACAGGTCAGGCCAATCCCAACAAGAACAAAGCCACTGGGCGCGCCATGCCCTAGGCCAATCTCCCAAAGGATCACCCAGCTGGGCACCAAATAGGTGTAAGCCATGACCTTGGCACTGGGCAGATGCAACGTCGCGAACTGTAACAGCACAAAGGTCGCCGCCGAGGCAAACACAGCAAGATACACAATGGTGCCCCAAACCAGCGGTTCTAACGCCAGCCAGTCCGTCGCCCACAGGTCTTTCCAACCGACACCTGTCAGAATCACCAAACCCGCAATCAGGGTGCCAAAGGTGAACACTACTGGCGCCTCACCGCGGTTAAGCTTACGCACCATCGGCGTATAGATCGCATGCAACATACAACCCCAGAAATAGTAGACTTCGCCCTGCCCAACTTCAAAGCGCAGAAACGCTTGCCAATCTGCCCTAAAAATCACCCACAGCGCGCCGACGCCACCGATACCCAGCGCCACAAACATACGTTTGGTGGTGATCTGGCGCAGGAGCACCCAGCCAAAGCCAGCTGACATCAGCGGCGTCAGCGTGAAAACCGCCGCAGTGCTCACGGGATGGGCCGTCTTTAACCCCTCAAACATCAGCACAAAGTAGCCGGCAAACAATCCGCCAAGGATCAGGTACCGCCACGGTGCCCTCCAAGCAGAGGTCGGTAGCCCTTTTGTGGCTAGAGCCGCGACTCCAATTACTCCAGCCGCAATCAGAAACCGCACCGCATTTAGGGCAGCGGGCTCAACTGCATTGGCGCTCATCGAACCAAGCGAAAACGAGCCAGCCACCAAAGCGGAGAACAACAACATGGCCAAATGCCCGCGAAGATGGAGGCTCATAGTGGAGCGTTCCAATCCTGCGCGCGCTCCTTCAGAAACGCTAAAAACGTTTGCACCTTGATCGTGCGGTGCAAGTCCACATGGGTGATCAGACGCAAATTAATGTCCCAGTCCGGCTTGGACGCCAGCACCTGCTGCATCGGCTCTGCCGCGTCCACATCCCACACCGGCAGGAACCCCAAACCAGCTCCCGAACGAATGGCCGCCGCAATCGCTCGGTCCGATGTCGAGCGGAACACCACGTTTTCGCGCGGCACATGGGCTTTAAGCCAGCGATAAAAGGGGGCGCGGCTGTCCGGATTGTCATGCCCCACAAAACGGTGATTGACCAAATCCGCTTCATCCTTCGGCGCACCGTTCTGCGCAATATAGGTGTCCGCGCCATAGAGCGCGGCGGGCAACTGCGCCAGTTTTTGTACAACATTGTCAGGTTGCACTTCGCCGTCTCCTGCGCGAATGGCCACATGCGCTTCGCCATACTCCAGCCGGAACACACGATCGCCTGTCAAAAAGCGCACCATCAACTCTGGATGCTCCACCTGAAAATCCGCCAAGATCGGCGCCACTAACGGCGCGAAACCTCCAAGTGCCGTGACAACCAGCTCACCAGATACATCCGCGCCACGCCCCTTGATGCGCCCTTCCAGCTGACCAAACTGGTCGTCTGTAGTCTGCGCCACGCGCATCAGGTCTTCGCCCGCCTCTGTGGCTGTATAGCCCCGCGCATGGCGCTGAAACAGCTTCACGCCCAGTTGCGCTTCCAACGCATCAATGTGCCGGATCACCGTGGCATGGTGCACCCCAAGCACTTCCGCCGCACCACTGACTGTACCTTGTCGCGCCACCTGAAAGGCCGTGCGTACCTCATCCCAGTTTTTCATCTTTCGCCCCCAAAACTCCAGATGTGCATTCTCAAACACTTCATGCGCATTAGTTGGGGTTGTGTGTGAAATTGCAATATCCCATTTTCATCTCAATCACAGACACAACCACTCACGGACATAACAACATGACACACACTGTTCTACACATCGACACCTCCGCCCGCTTCACCGACTCCGTCTCCCGCACGGCCTCCGCCGCGCTGGTAAGGGAACAAAACGCCAGCCACGTGATCCGCCGCGACCTTTCTGAAACCTCCCTGCCATTCCTCGACGAAGGCTTTGCACAAGCCACGTTCACCCCACCGGAAGCCCGCACCGAGGCTCAGAAAGAAGCTCTTGCAACCTCCGATGCCCTGGTGGCCGAACTGCAAGCCGCCGACACCATCGTCATCGGCGTTGCAATGTACAACTTCTCCATCTCGGCAAGCCTCAAAGCCTGGATAGACCAGATCGCCCGCGCCGGTGTGACGTTTGCCTATACCGAAAACGGACCCCAGGGTCTGCTTGAGGGCAAAAAAACCGTCATCACCATCGCCTCGGGCGGCACAGAGGTTGGCTCCGACATTGACTTCGCGTCTAACTATCTACGCTTTGTACTTGGCTTTGTGGGCATCACCGACGTGACCATCCTCAACAAAGACGGCGCGGAAGTGGCCGCAAAGGCCGCCTAAGCTTCTTTTGTTAGAAATACCTTGGGGGAATCACATCATATATGTGACGGGGGCAACGCCCCCTACCCCAGCTCCAACATCTCCGGCGTGACATTCAGTTTTTCAAAAAACGCCCACAAATCGCTGACACCCATCGCTACCGTGCGATCATTCACCAGTGGATGCATGTAAATCTTGTCGGCATCCTTCACCGCCGCATCGATGAAGAACCGCACGCCATGTTCGGCCCCGTTGATCATCGCCAATGGCGTCACCGCCCCGGGCCGCACCCCCAGGTTCTGCAATAGCCGATCCGCCGAGCCAAACGACAGCCCACCCACGCCCAGCTGTTTGCCCAAGGCCTTCAGATCAATCTCCCGATCCTGCTCCAGCGTCACCAGATAATTGCGCTTCTTCTTGTCTCGCAGATACAGGTTCTTGACGCGAAACGCAGCCTCGCCGGGCACCTCCATCGCCGCCTCAACCGCCTTAGCATCCTCCACCGTACGCAGCGGCACATGTTCGTGCAGCACATAGTCCAAGCCCCACGCGTCCAACTGCGTCAAAAGCGCATCTGAACTGATCGGCAAGGTGTCCTGAAACTGAGTTGAAGCGTCCATTGATCTTGATACCCGTATTTGAATTCACCTTGCCTGTCCGACCACGCATTCTGTTTAATTGCAACCCGCGCCACATAAACCACTTGAAATGGGCGCGACCGTAGTGCCAACACTACAACCAATGAGAGTAACCAAAATTTCCTCCGAGGGTTTATCCTTTGAAGCCGGACCGTCTTGGAGCGCACTGCCATTTTTTGCAGCTTGGCTCGCAGTTATCTGGCTTGTTGATAAAAACTTCGCTGGCGAACGCACCTTTAGTTACTACTGGGTCACTCTCTCCTTTTCCCTAGTAGGTGTCCTCGGTGTTTTCGGTTCCCTGCAATACAAGACACTTTCACTGGATCCAGAATTGAAAAAAGTTCTCTGGTACAGAAAAACTTTGCTTGGCATTCGCAAAAAGGAATACTCCCTAGCCGACCTAAAAATCGCGAAGTATTCAAAAGAGGAAACTGAGGACGGAATCCGCTTCCTTCTACACCTATATTTTCACACTGGCTCGCCAGCCTACCTTCGTCTCGCGCTCGATGGCGCTGAGGAAAGGGAGGAAAAGCAGTACATCGAAATAACCACCACCATCAACACATGGCTCGCAAACCACCGCCCCGCTTGACTCCCCACCCCCACAGGCGTAAACGCGCACACATCTCCGGGAGTCCGTCAAACTTCCGGTCCTAGGCATCATGCCGGGATCGCCCCCCATCAGCGCGTCGCGCCCATGGGGGACATTGGCGTTTGGTCGGTCCATCCCTATGTTTGGGCCATGTTTGAAACGGTGAAAGGAACCGGCAGCGATGTTTGAAAATTTAAGCGAACGCCTCTCTGGAGTCTTTGATCGTCTCACCAAGCAAGGTGCCCTGTCTGAGGACGACGTCAAAACCGCCCTGCGCGAGGTGCGCGTTGCCCTTCTGGAAGCCGACGTTTCGCTGCCCGTCGCCCGCGATTTTGTCAAAGCGGTACAGGAAAAAGCCACCGGCCAGGCCGTCACCAAATCCGTGACTCCGGGTCAGCAGGTTGTAAAAATTGTCCACGACGCGCTGAAAGACGTGCTCGCGGGGGACGAAAACGCCGAAACCGGCGCGCTCAAAATTGACAGCCCGCCCGCGCCTATCCTGATGGTGGGTCTGCAGGGCTCCGGTAAGACCACCACCACGGGTAAGCTTGCAAAACGCCTGACCGAGAAAGATGGCAAGCGCGTGCTGATGGCCTCGCTCGACATCTACCGCCCGGCCGCGATGCAACAGCTGCAAGTGCTTGGCACCCAGATCGGCGTCGACACCCTGCCCATCGTGGCAGGTGAGTCCGCCGTGCAGATCGCCAAGCGCGCCAAGCAGCAAGCCACATTGGGCGGCTATGACGTCTACATGCTCGACACCGCCGGTCGCTTGCAGATCGACGAAGTCCTCATGAAAGAAGTCGAGGACGTGCGCGACGTGGTCAACCCACGTGAAACACTCCTTGTGGTCGATGGCCTCACCGGTCAGGTTGCCGTGGAAGTGGCCGAAGAGTTTGACGGCAAAATCGGCATCTCCGGCGTGGTCCTGACCCGTATGGACGGTGACGGCCGTGGCGGTGCTGCGCTCTCCATGCGCGCTGTGACCGGCAAGCCAATCAAATTTGTTGGCCTCGGCGAAAAGATGGACGCTCTTGAGACCTTTGAAGCCGACCGGATCGCTGGCCGCATCCTTGGCATGGGCGACATTGTCGCGCTGGTTGAGAAGGCGCAGGAAACCATCGAGGCTGAGCAAGCCGAACGCATGATGAAGCGCTTCCAAAAGGGCCGCTTCAACATGAACGACATGAAAATGCAGCTTGAGCAGATGCAAAAAATGGGCGGCATGGAAGGCATGATGGGCATGCTTCCCGGCATGGCCAAAATGGCCAAAGGCGTTCAGGACGCCGGATTTGACGACAAAATGATCCTGCGCCAGATCGCCATGATTCAATCCATGACAAAAATGGAACGCGCCAACCCACAACTGCTGCAAGCTTCGCGCAAAAAGCGGATTGCCAAAGGCTCCGGCATGGAGGTTTCTGACCTCAACAAACTTCTGAAGATGCAGCGCCAGATGGGCGACATGATGAAGAAGATGGGCAAAATGGGCAAAGGCGGCATGCTGAAACAAGCCATGAAAGGCATGGTTGGCGGCAAAGGTGGCGCCGACATGGCTGGTATGGACCCAACCCAGATGGACCCCAAACAGCTCGAAGCCGCTGCCAAAGCGCTTGGTGGCAAAGGTGGCCTGCCGGGTGGTCTCGGTGGCTTAGGTGGCGGCATGGGCCTGCCCCCGGGCCTGTCGGGCTTTGGGAAAAAGAAGTGATGATCACCTGCACCCTCACATATGAGATCGACCCAAATCAGGTCGCGGCCTTTGAGGCCTACGCCAAGGTTTGGATTGGTCTGGTCAACCGGATGGGCGGCACCCATCACGGCTATTGGCTGCCATCTGAGGGGGCCAATGACGTAGCCTATGCAATGTTCTCTTACCCGTCTCTGGCGGCGTATGAAGCCTACCGCACCGCATCGATGAAAGACGCCGACTGCCAGAAGGCGTTTGCCTTTGCACAGAAAACCGGCTGCATCCGCCGCTATGACCGAACCTTCACCCGCCCGGTGCTTGACGCCGCGCCAATCGAGGCTCTGGACGCGTTCGAATGACCTTTGCGCCCACCATATCCACAACGCGCCTGACGCTGCGCCATCACGTGCTCGAGGATTTCGAGCCGATGGCCGCGCATTTCGCGACGGATTGGGCGCAGTATATGGATGGCCCGGTGTCGCGCGACAAGCTCTGGGCATGGCTGGGTGCGGAAATCACCAGCTGGCAGTGGTTGGGCTTTGGCAGCTGGGCGATTGACGTGACTGCAACCGGTGAGTTCATCGGTCAGGTTGGCATCAACAAGCCGCCTCGGTTCGCCGAAACCGAAATCGGATGGTGCATCTTCCCCGAAGCGCAGGGCAAAGGCTACGCTTTTGAGGCCGCCAAGGCGGCCCGTGATTGGGCTTTTGACACCGAAGGCATGACCACTTTGGTCAGCTATATTGATCCTCCCAACACGCAGTCTATTCGTTTGGCGCAGCGCCTGGGCGCTACAAGAGATGATGCAGCCCTGCGCCCTAGCGAAGGTGATCTGGTATATCGCCACAGCCCTGAGGGCCGCTCATGATGCGCTACGACATCCCCCAGCTTGAAACCGAACGATTGATTCTACGCGGCCCGCAGTTATCGGACTTTGACGCAATGGCTGCATTCTTTGCCTCCGACCGCTCCAAGTTTGTTGGCGGCCCGATTTCGGCCGAACAAGCCTGGCGCACCCTCGCCTTGGAAACGGGCCACTGGGCCTTGCGTGGTTTTGGCCGCTGGATTGTTGCGGAGCGCGACACCAACGCGCCAGTTGGCAACGTCGGACTTTGGTTTCCGCACGGCTGGCCAGAGCCAGAAATCGGCTGGGACCTATTTGAAGGTTTTGAAGGCAAAGGCTACGCCACCGAGGCCGCTACAGCAGCTCGCAGCTACGCCTATGACGTTCTTGGGTGGGACACAGCCATCAGCTTGGTGGACCCAGAGAACACCGCCTCACGTAAATTGGCGCAACGCATGGGCGCACGTCACGACGGCGACTTCACGCATGAACGCTTCGGTACCGTGCAAATTTGGCGTCACATGTCTCCGGATGATCTCGAAAACGGCGGCATGGAGGCCTACGCATGAGTCTCTCCGTGAACATCCCTGTGATCGAAACCGAACGCCTGCGCCTGCGCGCGCCGCAGCTGTCCGATCTCGAAGCCATGACCGAATTCTTCGCGTCTGACCGCAGCCAATATGTTGGCGGCCCACGCGATGAAGCCACAACTTTCATGAGCCTGACCAGCCGGATCGGCCATTGGGTGGTGCGCGAATATGGCCTATGGCACTTCGAAGAAAAAGACACCGGCACCTTCATGGGCTGGACCGGCGTGATCAACGCCCCCGGCTGGCACGAGCCAGAACTGGGCTGGAGCGTGATGGAAGCGGGCGAAGGCAAAGGCTACGCTTCAGAGGCAGCAATTGCGGCGCGCGCTTACGCGGCCACACACTTTGGCATGCCACAGCTGATGAGTTATCTGGCCCCGGCCAACGCCCGATCCATCGCTATGGCAAAACGTCTTGGCGCAACGTATGAGCGCGAACATCAGCTGCATGGCAAACTTTGCCATGTGTACCGCCATCCGAAAGTGGAGGCCGCCTGATGCCTACCAAAACCATTCCAGTCCTTGAAACCAAACGCCTGGTCCTGCGCGGCCCGGAGCCTGAGGATTACCCAAATTTCAAGGCCACTTTCGCCTCCTACCGCTCCCGCTTCATGGGCGGACCTTTGAACGCTTATGAAACCTGGATGCTCTATGCTGCCGAAATCGGCCACTGGAACATCCGCGGCTATGGCATGTGGATGATCCACGACAAAGAGACCGACGAAACACTTGGCATGGCGGGCGGCTGGTTCCCGGCCAAATGGCCAGAGCGTGAAATCGCCTGGATCATCTGGCCCGAAAAAGCGGGTCACGGCTACGCGCTGGAATCCACCCACGCCGTGCGCCGTTACTTCTACAACGAGTTGGGCTGGGATGGGGCCGTATCCTACATCGACCCCAAGAACCTCGACTCGATCCGCCTCGCCGAGCGCCTCGGCGCTGTGAAAGACAAATCCGCACCGTCGGTGGACGGGCACGATGTGGTCTACCGCCACCCCTCGCCCGACACGCTGGCCTCCTCTCAGATTGGCGACGCCATCGAGATGGAAATCAGCCACTACGCCGACCCGATGTTCAAACCGAAAGGCTACGCTCTTGACTGATGACACCCAACGCGCCGCCGAATTGCTGAAAGGCTACCGCGACAGCATCGACCGCCTCGACGCGATCCTCGTCTACACCTTGGGCGAGCGGTTCAAAGCCACGCAGGCTGTTGGCAAGCTCAAAGCCGAACACGACCTTCCCCCGTCCGATCCGGATCGCGAAGCGAACCAGATCGCACGTCTTGAAGATCTTGCGAAGAAGGCCGATCTGGACCCTGAATTCGCCAAGAATTTCCTGAATTTCATTATCGCTGAGGTCATTCAGCACCACAAGAAACATCAGGAATAACAAACCGTTGAGCAGGGCTGCCCTGTTCTTCGACACCACCCCGCACCGTGCCGGTGCACATCAAACGCACCCCGGTGCAAATGCCATTATAGGAGATACACCCATGGCTATGAAAATTCGTCTCGCCCGCGGCGGTTCCAAAAAGCGTCCTTTCTACCGCGTAGTAGCAGCGGACAGCCGCATGCCACGTGACGGCCGCTTCATCGAGAAGCTCGGCACCTACAACCCTCTGCTGCCAAAAGACAGCGAAGAGCGCGTAAAACTGGACATGGAGCGTGTACAGTACTGGCTGGACCAGGGCGCACAGCCATCTGACCGTGTGTCCCGCTTCCTGGAAGCAGCCGGTGTTGTAGCCAAGAAAGAGCGCGCCAACCCTAAGAAAGCCGAGCCTGGCCAGAAAGCCAAGGACCGCGCAGAAGAGAAAGCTGCCAAAGCAGCCGAAGCCTCTGAAGCAGCAGCTGAAGAGTAAGGCGGACTGTCCCGGGATGACCGAATTTACTTCTGCTTTCCGGGACGATCTGCAACGGCTCATGCAGTGGCGGCGCGACGTGCGCCGCTTCCGCACCGATCCGGTGGACGAGGCCCTTCTTCGGAAGTGCCTCGACACGTTTCTGCTGGCCCCGTCTGTGGGCCTGTCAGAACCCTGGCGTGTGATCCGCGTAGACAGCGATCAAGCCCGCGCCGCCGCGTTGAAAAACTACCAAGCCGCCAACGCCGAAGCCCTCAAAGGCTATGACGGCGACCGCGCCGCTTTATATGCAAATCTCAAACTCTCCGGCATGAAAGAATCGCCCGTCCAACTGGCGATCTACTGCGACGACGCCACTGCCAAGGGCCAAGGTCTTGGGGCAGCCACCATGCCTGAAATGCGCCGCTATTCCGTAGTGGGGGCCATCACCCAATTCTGGCTCACAGCCCGCAGTTTTGGTCTTGGCGTTGGCTGGGTCTCTATCCTGAACCCTGCCCAATTGAACCATGATCTAGATGTGCCCTCGGAATGGTCGCTGGTCGCCTACCTCTGCGTCGGCTGGCCCGAAGAGCCTTCTGATACGCCGGAACTGGCCAAGGCTGGCTGGGAAGACCGCGAAACCAAGCTGCCCATCCAATCTCGTTAACCCGTCGTTCATAAGCTCTCCCTTGCACCTCTCCCCCCAATCATGGAAAACAGGTGCAAGCAAAGCAAAGGCCGCCATCATGAGCGATACTCCATCTGAACTCATCTGCATTGGCGCCATTGGCGGCGCCTATGGCGTACACGGCGAAGTCCGCCTCAAAAGCTTCACCGCCGAAGCCGAGGCGCTCGAAGACTATGCCCCATTGCTGACAGAAGACGGCGCTTTTGAGTTTTCCATTGCTATCACGCGGCCAATCAAAAACGGTCTCGCCGCACGGCTCTCTGGTATCGAGACCAAAGAGCAAGCCGACGCTCTTAAAGGCGTGAAGCTCTTTGTCCCACGCGATCGCCTGCCGGAAACGGACGATGACGAATACTACTACACCGATCTCGTGGGCCTAGAGGTGCGCGACACCGGCGGAAACGTTCTCGGCAAAGTCAAAAACGTACTCAACCATGGCGCCGCTGACCTTTTGGAAGTTCTGCCGCCCCAAACATCAGAAACCGTGTTCCTTCCCTTCACAATGGCCAATGTCCCGACGGTGGACATCACCGCGGGCCGCATTATCGCCGATCCGCCCGAAGGCCTGTTCAACTGACCCGATGCGTCTTCTGATCCATAGTGGTTTCCACAAAACCGGCACCAGCAGCCTGCAACACGGCTTACGCGACAATCGTAGAGAACTAGAACCGCATATCCGTATCATTCTCTATGAAGACATAACCACGGTGGTGGACGCCGCGCGGGACTTTTCCGCCGACCGCACCCCAGAGAAGCTACGACGGTTTTGTATGCGCGTGAATGGATTTATGAAAACCCTTTCGCCGTCAGATCCACGGCCCGTCGCAATCAGTTCCGAGGATTTCTGCGGACATATGCCCGGCCGGGAAGGGCTGTCAAGCTACACAGCAGCGCCCATCCTGATGCGTGCCTTGACTATGACCACGCAGGAAACGCTCGGCCATGACACGGACCTGTCGCTCATGCTGTCTCTGCGCACTTCTGAAAGCTGGCTCAAGAGCTGCTACGCGCAACATCTTCGCGTCATCCGCATGATCGATCCCTGGGCAATCTATGCCAAAACATACATCAGCTCAGCAGACCTCAATAGCATTGCCGACCGCATTGAAGCACAGATTGGCCGACTGCCTTTAATCCGCACTTGGCTAGAAGACAGCAAAGCCCGCCCACTTGGCCCACTGACGCCGTTTTTGGATGCTTTGGGCTTGCCGCTGGACATACAGGCCAAATTGGATGCGCCAGACCAGGCCAACCCCCAGGAGCCACAAGAATTGCAGGATCTGTATTTGGAAGCCAACCAATCAGAAATGTCCGATCAAGACGTGCGGGACGCCAAAGTCGCCGCCAGACTTGTCTGGCTTGAAAACTGCCACCACGTCTAAACACCCTATTTCACTGGACCTGCCAGGCGTTTTAGGCCAGAGACCTCCACAACCCCGTGATCATACAAAGGCCCTCTCGTGTCTGACAAACCAAAATCCCACGGCCGCCTGTCCATCTCCGCCTCGCTCAAACCGCGCGAGTTGATCACGCACAATCCGCGCCTCTCCAAAGTCTGGTCCGCGCGTATCATCACTCTGTTTCCAGATGCCTTCCCCGGCGTGTTGGGCGAAAGCCTCACGGGCAAGGCGCTCAAGGACGGCAAGTGGCAGATTGAAACGACCAATTTGCGTGACTTCGGCCTGACCAAGCATCGCAACGTAGACGACACGCCTGCTGGCGGCGGCGCGGGTATGGTGCTGCGCCCCGATGTGCTTGGCCCCGCGATTGAACACACCATGCGCAGCGCGCGCGGCAACTGGCCATTGGTCTACCTCTCCCCACGCGGCCGTCGTTTTGACCAAAAGATGGCCCGCGCCTGGTCCCAGGCCGACGGCATCACCATGCTTTGCGGCCGCTTTGAAGGTGTGGATCAACGCGTACTGGACCACTACAATATTGAAGAAGTCAGCCTTGGGGACTTTGTCCTCACCGGCGGTGAAATTGCTGCCCAAGCCATGATCGACGCCACTGTGCGCCTGCTGCCTTCTGTGCTTGGCAACGCTGACAGCATCGAAGACGAAAGCCACTCCAACGGCTTGCTGGAGCACCCGCAATACACCAAGCCCGCAGAATGGAACGGCCACGAAATCCCGGATGTGCTGATGTCCGGCCACCATGCCAACATAGAGAAATGGCGGCATGAAATGTCGGAAGACATCACGAAGACGAGGCGGCCAGACATGTGGACCGCCTATGAGGCCGACAAAGACAGCTAAGCAAATCCTTGCGCCGCGGCCCCACTCCATGTTTTTATTCCCGCATCATAATTCTGAACAGGGACCACAGACATGGCCGCCAAATTCGAGCTCTACACCGACAAAGCTGGTGAATTCCGTTTCCGCCTGAAAGCGGGCAACGGCGAGAACATCCTTGCCTCCGAAGGCTACAAGCAGAAAGCCAGCTGCGAAAACGGCATCGCGTCGGTGCAGAAAAACGCCGCGGACGATGCGCGTTATGAGCGCAAAGAAACCGCATCCGGCAAATTTATGTTCAACCTGAAAGCCACCAACGGCCAGGTGATCGGCACGTCACAGAGCTATACCAGCGCCTCCGGCCGCGACAATGGCATCGAAAGCGTCATGCGCAACGCACCTGAGGCGTCTGTGGTCGAAATCGACGACTAAAACATATCTCACAAAAGTGGCGCGGGCCGGCCATCCCCATGAACCAGCCCACGCCTGCCCCCCTGGGGATGACCACTGTTACGTGGTCGGGGGCATCTCAGCCAACTCTGCGATCACCGCTTTGATCACCTGCCCTCTAAGCGGTCCAAGCCGGCAGACAGACTGAATCTCCGTATCCTTGCAAAACTGCGTGACCGCATTCAGCGTTTTGGTATTGAACACACCGGTCGTTGGCCCAGCCTCATATCCACGCGCCTTCAACTCTTCTTGCAACACGTAGACATAGGCATTTTTGTCAAGCCGGGCGACCACCACGAAGGCGCGCTGAAAACTGGCAGGATCTGTCGCCTGCACAATGTCTCGTGCGATTGTACGAAAAGCCCGCTCTTGCGCCGAGGTACGCGCGGCTTCACGCGCCAGATATAGTTGACCCTCGGCCCGCGCCCGCCCCCGCAAGCTCTCATGTGCAACCATTTCCGCACGCAGCGCCATCACATCGGGATCCCGATTGCCGCGCCATAGTCGCAACAAGGATTCCGCCGCCCGGCCGCCAGTCTTCCCGGTATCCGTTCGCGCCACATCCACCATGCGCTGAAGCAATTGTTCCGCATCCACATCAAAACGGGCGCCAGCATACATAGCGGCCAATACAATCCGCATCGCCGTGAGGTCTCCGGCCCCGGCAAACCGCGTAAGCTCCTCCTGTCCCAAAGCCGGATCAGACGCCGCGCCAAACCGCTGTTGATAATGATAGACAGCACGCAACACCTGCGCCTTTTCAATGCCCTGAGCCGCGGCCAAATCCAATTGCTCCAACGACGCTGCACGCTGATCCATCGTCATCAACAGCTTTGCATAGGACGTCCGCGCGCTTTCCCGCCCACCATCAATCGCAGTTTTATACCACCGCGCCGCGGCCTCTTGATCCACCTCAGTACCAATGCCTTTAAGATGGTAATAAGCAAGCCGCGCCTGTGCTCGCCCGTAGCCGCCTTCAGCCAAACGGCGCATTTGCGCAAAGGCAGCCTGTTCATCCCAAAAGCCATCTGACTGGCGCAGCAAAGTCTCTGTCAACGCATACCTCTGCTTGTCGGTCATCCCTTGTACATCCTGAGCAACCTGAGCGGAAAAGGCTGTCGCTTCTGGGGGTGCCAGGGCGCAGGCTGCTACAATCGAAAAAACCATAAATGCTGAACGAACCATCGGAGCCTCTCGTCTGTAAGGTACTCACAAGAAATACCCTCGAAGCCGCAGAATTCCTTACGCGCGAATGAACAGGCTACTGTTCTTTGGTTTAGTCCACGACTCCTTTATCGCTACAGGCGCTCGCGCCATCTCACCCAGGCTTCCGGACTGCCGCGAAAGACGTTTATGTCCACTTCGCCTGCGATCCCCGGCACCAACCCTGTTCCTGTATATTGCCAGAACGTCCACTGCGCGCCGGGATACACTTTCTGTGGATGCCCCGCCACGGAGCGGAGCCAGAACTCCGTCCCTCTCAGAGTGCCAATCCCCGTGTCCTGAAAGAAATCCACCGTGGTGTAGACAATCGGCCGCCGCCCATAGTGCGCTTCCAAAATCGACAGGAACTTGCGCGCCTCACTGCGCACCTTGCTACCACTGGGGCGCAGGCGACAGGTACGAGACCGCGGGGTCCATTCCATATCCAACACATGCGGCAACGACGCTCCGCGTGGTACGTTCTTGATGAACCACGCCGCCTGCTCCTCCGCTGGTCGGCAGAAATAGTAATAATGATAGCCGCTCCACGGAATGCCTGCACGTGCCGCGCCTGCGCGATGCGCGTCAAACATAGGGTCCGCCAGATCACCGCCCTCAGTGGCTTTTATGAACGCAAAACTGACTCCGGCCCGCCGTGCCTCTTGCCAATTGATGCTGGTCTGCCAACGCGACACATCAATGCCATGTACTGGATAACTCGACGGTGGCCGCCGGTCCCATTCATGCGGATCGGCATCTCCAAAGGTCGGATAGGTCACCACCTGCGCCGCCAAAGCTTGCACCCGCGCGGCCTCTTGCGCCACCGCCTGCGCCGCCGGATCATCCGGCACCGATCGCCCACAGCTCGCCACAACCGTCAACGCCAAAAAACCTACCTTGAAAACTCGCATCTCACACCCAACCAAACCACTGCACCCCCTCAGTAAACCGAGAGAGCGCCGCGTTTGGCAAGCAAAGCTTTTGCCAACAGCAAAGCCCCGCCTAAGCCTCATTCTTCGCCGCCAAAAACGCCTCCTTTGCCTGATGGCCTTTCAACGCTGGTAACCCGATCGCATGCACCGTCAAAACGCCCAGCTTATTGAGCGCTGCAAACACAAGTGCATCCATGAACCAGGCCAATGGCGTCCCCAAGCGGCCCCAGAATTCTGGCAACTCGGCAAACGCGGCAAACGCGGCAAACGCGGCAAAGAGATAGTTACCGGTGGCCGCGTGCACCGCCAACCCAATCCAAAAACCAGCACAATAGGGACAGCGCCACTGTTCATAAAGCGTCTGCAAAGGGTGTGGCAGCAGCTTGAGGGCGCGTGTGAACCACGTCCCCCAATGCGGCAAGTGCTCCCAGAACAGCTGATGAATCGCGATCCCCAACAAGAGGTTTTCTATCGCCATGGTCGACTCCTGTATTTAGTTTGGCTAACTTACTTTATGTGCTGAACTTCAATCCGAACGTGCTTGGCTCCTAAGGGCTCAAGGTATCGCTCAGTTCATCCTTTATTTGCGTTGCAATCTGCTCATACACCCTTGCGCCGCGCGCCAGTTTCATCTGCCCTTCTGGGGTCAGAACGATGTGCTGCGCCCGCGCATCCATCATACATTGGAACCGCGACACCAAATTCCGCGTTTCCAGCTTGGAAATCATTGTGCTCGCACTGGCCTTTGTGACGCCAAGCGCGTCAACAATGTCCTGCAAATGCTGTCCGTGTTTGTCCTCATACCGCTGCAAGTCCGCTTGTTCCTGCACCGCACTCAGATACTCAAACTCACTGAAGCTCAAATCGAGGTCACGCCCCGCCTTAGCCCACGCCCGATGACAGGTCTGATGCACCTTCTGGAGTTTTTTGGCGAGATCTGACATGTGATTCCAATATAGTTTGGGAAGCTAACTATTCAATTCCCCAGCAACTGTCAAACCCCTTGCACGCTTGGCCCATCTGCCCTAAACACCGCCTGTCCACGCCTCTTATGAGTCGTTTGGACTTGCTGTGCATTGCAATGATCTTCGGTTTCTTCGTCGAAGTTGGCATACCTCAGCAGATGAAGACAAGAAAAGACGACCTGACCCTCTGGCGGGCGCGACCATCGCGGACCCGGAAGAAGACCAAGAGCTCTGAGGTGCATCAAACCTTTGTGGATATAACCACAAGCAACATTTAGGAGATGATCCAATGGATCTGATCGCACAGCTCGAAGCGGAGCAAATTGCTGCGCTGGGGAAAGACATCCCCGATTTCAAAGCCGGTGACACCATCCGTGTTGGCTTTAAAGTGACCGAAGGTTCGCGCACCCGTGTGCAGAACTACGAAGGTGTTTGCATCAGCCGTAAGAACGGCGAAGGCATTGCCGGCTCGTTCACTGTTCGCAAGATTTCCTTTGGCGAAGGTGTGGAGCGTGTGTTCCCACTGTTCTCGACCAACATCGACAGCATCACCGTTGTGCGTCGTGGTCGTGTACGTCGCGCCAAACTGTACTACCTGCGCTCCCGCCGTGGTAAATCCGCGCGTATCGCAGAAGACACCACCTACAAAGCCAAAAAAGCGTAAGGAGCGGTATCATGAAAAAAGACACTCATCCCGACTACCACTTCATCGACGTGAAAATGACCGATGGCACCATCATCAAGATGCGGTCGACCTACGGCAACGAAGGCGACCAGCTGGCGCTGGACGTGGACCCATCCGTGCACCCTGCATGGAACGGCGGCTCCACCCGTCTGATGGATGCTGGCGGCCGCGTGTCCAAGTTCAAAAAGAAATACGAAGGCCTGGGCTTCTAAGAACCCCTACCATCGTAACAGAAAACGCCGCCTCCCTCGGGGCGGCGTTTTTTGTTGGGGAACGCGGCAACATGTGCGGAGAGCGTCCCTACACAACCATCGCGCCGCCGCGCCGTGTGCGCAACAGGATCATCCCCATGATGCCAATATTCAGCGCGTTCCAGGCGATGCCATTCACGAAAGCCAGCTCATAACTGCCGCTGACGTCGTAAATCCAGCCGGACATCCAGCCGCCCAGCGCCATGCCCAAAATCGTGGCCATCATCACAAACCCCACCCGCGCGCCAGCTTCCTTGGCGGGCATATACTCCCGCACCACCATCGCATAGGCGGGCACAATCCCGCCCTGCGCCAAGCCAAAGGCCAAGCTGACCAGATAGAGCGGCACCAAGCCGTCAAATGGCAGGAACAGAAACAGCGCACCGGCCTGAAGCATCGACCCAATGAGCAAGGTCAGCACCCCACCCAGTTTGTCCGCAACCAAGCCACTGATCAAACGGCTCACCACGCCCCCCATCAGCATCAGCGCCAGCATTTCAGCCCCCACCGCCGCGCCATAGCCCAAATCCACACAGAAACTCACGATATGCACCTGTGGCATGCTCATCGCCACACAACAGCCAATGCCCGCCAGCCCCAAAATCCACATCAGCGGAGCGGGCCTGAACGGCACATGCACTTGATTTGCCTGGGCCGCCGCGTCCTGCGCGTGCAACGCCGCCTCTGACACCTTGGGACGCAGCAACAGCGCCAACGGCACAACCGTCACCACGGTCATCCCCGCCAACACAACAAACACCGCGCGCCAGCCATGATCGCTCAACACACCACTAAGCAGCACTGGCCAGATTGCGCCCGACAGGTAGTTCCCGCTGGCCGCAATCGCCACCGCAATGCCGCGCCGACGCTGAAACCACAACGACACATCGGCGATCAGCGGGCCAAATCCAACCGCCGTGCCAAATCCCAAAAACAAATGCACAAACGACAGCATCAGCACCGAACCGCTCATCGCCGCCGCGCCATAACTGACGGCACTTAACACCGCCGCACCAATCAACGCTCGCGTCACACCCCATCGGTCCACCGCCAGTCCGATGGCAAAATTACCAACTGCAAACCCCACCATGGTCAGCACATAAGGCAGCGACGCCTGCGCCCGATCGATGCCAAATTCTGCCTGCACCGCAGGCATCACCACAATCACCGCCCACATGCCCACATTGGCAAACACGCCAATCAAGAGCGTGACGCCGAGGCGGATCCAACTGTATCGACTGTCAAGTACAGGATGTGTCATGGCGCCACGCTAGGCGCCTTCGGCCGTGCTGTATAGGGCCAGTTCCCCGCCAAGGTCGCACCACCTAAATCACCTTACAGCACCTGCTGATGCACCTCGATCACGTTGCCTTCGGGATCGTGAAAAAACACCTGATGCCACTCTTTGGCAAAGGCGGTGCCATAGTCTGAGTAAGGCACATTGTTGGCTTCAAGCACTGCCAAAAACGCCGCCAGATCGTCGGTGCGAAAGGCAATATGTCCACGATCCACCGGATTGATCACCTGCCCGTTCACAAACGCCACATCCAGCCGCCGCTCCGCCAAATGCATCTGCATATCCCCATCCGTGGCGAAGCGAATCTTGCCATCATAGCCGGTGGTGTCGTCAGCCTGCGTGCGTGGAAAGTCAGACTGCGGAATGTCGGCCAATCCCAGCACGTTGGTGTAGAAATCATGCAACCGATCCACATCCTCTGCGACAAAATTGATGTGGTGGAATTCAAGTTTCATGGCGCGGCTCCTGCTGATTTGTCTATTGTTTCCCTGCATTGAGACCACTCCAAGAAGCGAGTGCAAGCGCAAAACCTTTAGGGTCAATTTAACGCTCGACACAACGAATGATTGCATCTCGCCTTCACCCGCCTAAGCTCGGCCCATGACGGACATTTTAGAGCCTTTTGACCACGCCTTCCCCTGCACCGAATTTCCGCACGCGCTGTTCTACGAATGGGACAACGTCCTGCGGTTTGAACTCGGCGGCGAAGACGTTCCCACTGCTCGCCCACTCAAGCGCTTCAACCAAGCGATACACCGTGCCCATGCGGTTGCAGAGGTCCTTTTCTTAAAAACCGAAGCTCTCTGGCTGCTGACGTCTTACTACGGCGAAAAACCTGGCTCTAAGAAACGCCTCAAGCCCCTAAAACACTGTGGCCTTGAGCCCGCCAAAATCACCCATCTTGGGGCCGTTGCCCAAAACGACACAGACTATATTGCGGAATTTGGCAGGGATCAGTTCCGGTTTTGGGACGCCATTCAATTAACAGAGAAAAGCCAACTGCAAGAAGTGCTTTGGCTAACCCTTGGCGCCGAACTCGGCATTCGTCCCCGGCTAACAACGGATGTGTACTTTGTAGATTTTGAACAAAATCTGGTCCTCCATCCGTACGATGATCGCGGCATGGATGTCACCGCTGTCACCAAAGAGGCCTTACGCCCGATTTTCCACAACTTCGGACCTTGGATTCTGGAATGGAACCGCCCGGAAATCCAAGCCCATTTTGAAACCTAATCACCCGTACTGGCCGTCGTTCTAGGGGCCTGCGACCCGCGCCACCTGCTCCTGAAACGGCGGCTCGCCAAAACTGCGGAACTCCCCTGTGTCGGAGTTAAACGCCCACCGTGCCACCAGCAGCTGATATTCCTTGGCATATAGGCTAGGCTCCTGCTCATCTTCGACCACACGGGTCCGCCAGGACCCCTGCACACGGGTCGGCACAAAAACGTCTTTGCGCGTCGGCGCTTTGTATCCTTTGGGGATTCGAAAGTTGGCATCCTCCCACTTGCGTTTCAGCAGAGTTACAATCTCCGAGGCCTCCTGCTTGCGACGGCCCGCAAAGATCACATCGATCTCCACATCGTTCTGCACCAAGCCTTTGATGATAACGTCTTGCCGGGAGTTTTTGGCAAACTTCGGAATCAAATTCACCACCAGTTCTGTTGGCGGTTTTTTGAACAATCCACCATCCTCATAGGCAGGCGTGATCATTGCTGGGTTTTCGATGCGCTTCTTCAAAGTCCTGGTCCGCTGCTGCCTAGGGCTTTATGCCCTTTCGTGCTGCGCCAATAGTCTTCCAAACGCATTAACAATTTATTGGCACACCGGGCAGATTGACGCACGACTTCGTGCACTAACGCACAGTAAGAGCTGTCCCTCTGCCCAAATCGCCACAGTCGCTATACAGTCGCAATACCGACGTGCTAAATCACCGTATCGAGCACATTTCGTAACCGGTTTATTGTCGCATCCACGTCGTACAATTTGTCCAATCCAAACAGCCCAAGCCGGAACGTCATGAAGCCATCAGGCTCATCACAAGCCAGCGGCACACCGGCGGCAATCTGCATGCCCTCGGCTGCAAACTTGCTGCCATTCTGAACACCCGGATCACTGGTGTAGCTCACAACCACACCCGGAGCGCCAAAGCCATCCGCAGCAACCGACTGAATGCCTTTGTCTTTCAGCAGGTTACGTACACCATCACCCAGCGCCCATTGCGCCATCCGCAGCTTGTCAAAGCCGTATTCTTTGGTTTCAAGCATGGTGTCACGGAACGCGCGCAACGCATCCGTCGGCATGGTCGCGTGATAGGCATGACCACCGTTTTCGTAGGCCACCATGATGTTCCGCCACTTTTTCAGGTCGAGCGCAAAGCTGTCCGATTGGGTATTTTCCAACCTTGCCAAAGCCTTATCCGACATCATCACCAGCCCTGCTGACGGAGATGCGCTCCAACCTTTCTGCGGTGCAGAGCACAACACATCTACACCCAGCGCTTTCATGTCGATCCAGACACAGCCTGACGCGATGCAGTCCAAGACCATCAAGGCCCCGACCTCATGCGCAGCATCCGCCATGGCTTTGATATAGTCGTCAGGCAGGATCACACCCGCGCTGGTCTCCACATGCGGCGCAAACACAACCTGCGGTTTTTGCTCGATAATCTGCGCAACTACGTCTGCAATCGGTGCCGGTGCAAACGGCGCGGTAGCGCCATTTCCAGTCTGCCGCGCCTTCATCACCGTGCTCTCCGCCGCGAAGCCGCCAGCCTCAAAGATCTGACACCAGCGATAGGAGAACCATCCATTCCGCACCACAAGCGTTTTCTGCCCCGCCGCAAACTGCCGCGCCACCGCTTCCATTCCGTAAGTCCCGCCACCGGGCACCAAAGCTACGGCTTCGGCGTTATAGACCTCCTTCAAGAGGTCCGAAACATCACGCATAACCTGCTGAAAAGCCTTGGACATATGGTTCAGGGACCGGTCCGTGAAAACCACGGAAAACTCGCTCAACCCACCAGGATCGACATCATGTGTCATCGGAAAACTCCTTATCATGTTATATAAGGTGTAACTCAAAGCGACCCGGCAACCAATCACCCAAAACCTTCAAGACCCTTCGAAATTTCCGATCAACCGCTCACAACGGCCCCGGCCGTCGTTCCTCACTGAGCAGGACATTGGCCTCCACATTACCAACCCCCGGCAACGTCATGACCCTACGCCGTAAAACCCGTTCAAAATCTGATATATCTCGCGCCGTGACCCGCAGCCGGTAGTCGTACAACCCCAGCACATGCTCCACCGTCTGCACCTCAGGAATGGCCGATACCGCGCGCTCAAAGTCGTCCAAGCTCACCCGACCCTTGGTGGCCAGCTTCACCCCCAAAAACACCGTCACGCCAAAGCCCAGCTTCTCATAATCCAAGTCGAGCTTCCGCCCTGCTATCGCCCCACTGTCTTGCAGCCGCTTGATCCGACGCCACGTCGCCGGTTGCGACAACCCAAACCGCCGGCCCAACGCACCAGCATTCTGCGTCGCATCTTCCGCTAATGCCTTGAGAAGGTGTCGATCAATCTCATCCAACTCAATCATATCGGTAGGCTTTCATCCGATTTTATCCGCGCCACATGCATCAGCGATTCAATATCCGCGATATGCGGCAGAGTCAGGATACGGCTGCGGTACACTTCCTGATAATGCCCCATGTCTTTGGCGATCACCGATAGACGCACATCGACACGGCCCAAAAACGTTTGAATTTCAGTGACTTCCGGAATGTCGCGCGCGGCCTCAATAAACTCATCAAACGCCCGCGCCTGTGTCTTGTCCAGTGTCACCCGCAAGGAGACTTCCACCGCATACCCCAACGCTTGCCAGTCAATAACAGCCTGCTGCCCCCGTAAAACGCCGGCATCCTTCAGTTTCTCAATCCGCCGCGTCAAACGGGAAGTTGTCAAAGACAGGCGATCCGCCAAATCAGGCACGGATTGAGTCGGGTCGGCCTGCAAATAACGCAGTATGCGGCGATCGAGGTCATCAAGCATGAATTTTCCATATTTTCATCACTGAACGAATGAATACACCCGATATAGGCGAAAATTACAATAAAAAATGGTCGCCCGTCACTGCGAAAACCGTATTCTGCATCCAGAAACCAGTCAAAGGAGCGCCCATCATGCGCGTTTATTACGATCGCGATTGCGACATTAACCTGATCAAAGACCTGAACGTTGCCATCCTCGGCTACGGTTCCCAAGGTCACGCCCACGCACTGAACCTGCGTGACTCCGGTGCGAAGAACGTTGTGGTTGCCCTGCGCGAAGGCTCTCCTTCCGCGAAGAAAGCTGAAGGCGAAGGCCTGAAAGTTATGGGCATCGCCGAAGCGGCGGCATGGTGTGACGTGATCATGTTCACCATGCCCGATGAGCTTCAGGCAGAAACCTACAAGAAATACGTACATGACAACATCAAGCCAGGCGCCGCCATCGCGTTTGCCCACGGCCTGAACGTACACTTCGGCCTGATCGAGCCAAAAGAAGGTGTGGACGTGATCATGATGGCGCCAAAAGGCCCGGGTCACACTGTACGCGGCGAATACACCAAAGG